>ORMF011070040.1_pt1 | contig 13357 bp, 11 predicted proteins | sample 1779871 | NCBI WGS metagenome assembly ORMF01 (sample SAMEA104232316, study PRJEB22302) | groundwater metagenome | biome: forest; feature: aquifer; material: groundwater | place: USA | collected 2011-08-07 | depth 5.4 m | reverse complement strand
GCACCAAACACTCGATCAGTTGGGTGGCTCGCTGGCGCAAGCCTTCCAGCATGCAGCCGACCGGCATACGGCACAGTCAAAGGCTGCTCTCGATGCTTATAGAGAGACCAAATACGATTACGTGCGCCAGGTGGATGCTCACTCGCACTGGATTGGCCTTGCGATGCTCATGATCGTGCTCGGCGTATTGTTCGAGCGCGTGAACTTCAGGGAAGGCATCCGGCAGGCGATTGCACTATCTTTGCTGGTGGGAAGCACCGTGTTCCCGTTGTCGGTGATTCTCCAGACCTATCATCATGGCGCGCTGGTTTTGAAAGCTCTGGCGGCGGCGAGTTCGGCGTTGATCATCGTGGCGATGGCGGCGACGGCTTGGGGGTTTGCGCGTCCGCGCACAACTGCATAAGAACGAGAAGCAAAATGTATCCGCGATCATTTCACTATCACCGGGCGGGATCGCTGAAGGAAGCGGTCGCCATGCTCGGACAACTCGGCGAGGGCGCCAAGCTGCTCGCTGGCGGACAGAGCCTGATCCCGCTGCTGAAGCTGCGCTTTGCCAATCCCGAGCACCTGGTGGATCTGAATTTCATCGCCGGCACTTCGTTCATTAAGGAAGACGGCAGCGCGCTGCGCTTCGGCGCCATGACCCGCCACGCCGAGATCGAACACTCCGCGCTGGTGAAGAAGATCCCGGTGCTGCACGACTGTGCCGCCGGCATTGCCGATGTGCAGGTGCGCAACCGCGGCACCATTGGCGGGTCGCTCGCCGAGGCCGATCCGAGCGGCGACTGGGCCAATGCGCTCATCACGCTCGACACGACCGTTCACTGTCTCGGAGCGAAGGGCGTCCGCAAGGTTGCCCTCAAAGATTTCATCCTGGATGCCTACACGACCGCGCTTGCGCACGATGAACTGGTCACCGAAGTCGAGGTGAAGATTCCGCCGAAAGGCAGCGGTGGGGCCTATCTTGCTTTCAAGCGTGCGGCTCCCGTGTATCCCACCGCGAGCACGGCCGTGCAGCTCACCGTCGAAGGTGACACCTGCAAAGACGCCGCGATTGCGCTCGGCTGTGTTGGCCTGACCGCCATCCGGGCTGGCGAAGCCGAAGCGGCTCTGCGCGGGAAGAGCCTCAACGACAAGACCATCGCCGCCGCCGCCGAAGCGGCCCGCGCTGCTGCCGATCCCCATCCCGACATGCGCGGATCGGCCGATTACAAACGCGAACTCGTTGCCGCCCTGGTAAAACGCGCCATCCAGATTGCCGCGCGCCGCGCCCGCGGAGAACAAGTCGAGGGGGCTCATCTCTATGCCTGAATCCGCAGCCATGGAAAGAATCGCCGTCCACATCAAGGTCAACGGCAAGCCCTATGCTCGCGAGGTCGAGCCGCGACTGCTGCTGGTCGAGTTCCTGCGCGAAGACTGCGACCTCACCGGCACGCACGTCGGGTGCGACACGACTTACTGCGGCGCGTGCACCGTGCTCATGAACAACCTCGCGGTGAAATCGTGCACGATGTTTGCGGTGCAAGCCGACGGATCCGAGATCACGACCGTCGAAGGCCTGGAGAAAGACGGCCAGCTTCATCCCATTCAGAAAGCCTTCGGCGACGCCTACGGATTGCAGTGCGGTTACTGCACGCCTGGGCTTTTGCTCTCGACTTGCCAGCTGTTGGCGCAGAATCCCGAGCCGAGTGAGAAAGAGATTCGCAAAGCCATCGCCGGCAACACCTGCCGCTGCACTGGATACATGAACATCTTCAAGGCCGTGAAATTGGCGGGCCGGAACATGAAAGGGGCCTGAGAGTGGCGATCAAGTTTGCCGGCGAGTTCGAGGTCAAGAAAAAACCGGAGGAGGTCTATGACTTTCTGACCGACCCCAACAAGTTCGCGCCGCTGCTGCCGGAGTTTCAGGGAATCACAGTTCAAGATGCCACGCATTTCACGGTGAAGGTGAATGTCGGCATCTCCTACATCAAAGGCGCGGCCGACGTGAAGATGGAACTGGCCGAGGCCCAGCGCGCGCAGCGCGCGCAATACAAAGGCCAGGGCAGCGTGGCGGGCGGAAACGTCACCATGGTTGCCGGGTTCGACCTGGCGCCAGTGGCGAGCGGAACCAAAGTCAACTGGCAAGGCGAGGCGCAGATTTTCGGCCGACTGGCGTCAGTTGCCGGGGGCTTGTTGGAACCGCTCGGCAAGAAGCAGATTCAGAAGTTGATTGACGGGCTGCAAGCGGCACTGAAGTAGCTGGTGTGTAGTGTGGGGCGGACACTCTTGTCCGCCAGACGCTGGAGGTATTCGTACCGTGGGTGAGGACCAGAAAAACGCGGGCGGTCGCTGGGTAGGCGCATCGCTTCCTCGCAAGGAAGAGGACCGTTTACTGCGCGGCCGGGGCAAGTTCGCCGACGACATCAAGCTCCGCGAGATGCTCTATCTGCGTTTTGTACGCTCTCCCTATGCGCACGCCCGCATCGTCAGTGTGGATACCGCCGCCGCCGAAGCTTTACCCGGCGTGGTTTGCACGATGACCGGCAAGGAGGTCGCTGCGCAGACGCAGCCTTTCATCGAGATCGCACCGGACCACGCCCAGAAGATTCGCGACTTTCCCATGGCGGTCGAAAAAGCCCGCTACCAGGGGGAGCCGGTCGCCGCGGTAGTCGCGGAGTCTCCGCGCATCGCCGATGATGCCGCCGAGCTCGTGCAGGTCGAGTACGAACCGCTCGACCCCGTCATCGACGCGGAGCAGGCGCTGACCGACCAAAGCATCCTCCATGAAGAGGCCGGCACGAACCGGATATGGAGCGGCGTCTGGGAGTTCGGCGAGGTGGAGAAGGCGCTCCAGGAAGCGGCCTATGTCGTGAACATCGACCGCATGCACTTTCATCGCTTCTCTTCCACCCCACTCGAGACCAATGTCGTCATCGGCCAGTGGGAACCAAAAGAAGATCGCATTCATTACTGGTGCAATAATTCGTTCCCCTCGTTTGCCATTCAGTTTCTTGCTGCCCACCTCCGTGTCCATATTGACCGCATCCGCGTGCAGACCGCCGATATCGGGGGCAGCTTCGGCATCAAGATCACCAGCTATCCGCAGATGTCGGTGTGCGCGCTGGTTTCAAAGAAGGCCGGCGGACGTCCGGTGAAATGGGTGGAAACCCGCTCCGAGCACATGATCTCGAGCGCGCACGGCAACGAGCGCACCTTCCGCGACACGCGCGTGGCCCTCGACAAGAACGGAGTGATCACCGCGATCGCTTCACGGCATATTGACGATTGCGGCGCTTATCCTCGCTACGAACCCCTGGGCTGCGTGATTTTTTCCCAGGTGTTCTGCGGCACCTACCGCTTCAAGAACGCTCGTATCGAGTTCACACAGACCGTCAGCAACAAGTGCCCGGTCGGCCCCAATCGCGGCTACTCGCGCATGCAGCACCTGTGGTTTCTCGAGCGAATCGTGGACATCTGCGCCCGCGAGATCGGCGTTCCCGCCGATGAAATGCGGCTGCGCAACTACATTCGTCCGGAAGAATTCCCCTACACCACGCCCAACGGTTGCGTGTACGACTCGGGCAACTACCCGAAGATGCTCGAAGTCGCGAAGAACCTTATCGGCTGGGACGACTGGAAGAAGAAGCAGGCCGAGGCCCGCAAAGAAGGCCGCATGATCGGCATCGGTATCGGCACCACGCTCGATTCCGGCACCAACAACTTCGGGCAGTCCCAGATCGTGAACCCCAATGCTCCCTTTTCCGGCAATTCGCAGGGTGCGAACTGCAAACTGGATATTTATGGCGAAGTCGTCGTCGCGGTCGGATCCTGCCCGCAGGGCCAGGGGCATGAAACGGTCTCAGCGCAGGTCGTTGCCGATGTGCTCAACATCTCCCCGGACCTGATCACCGTGCGCACCGGCTTCGATACCGAACGCAACGTGCATACCGGCATGTCTGGCACCTACGCCCGCCAGTTCGCGGTTTCCGGTCTGTCGGCGGTGCACGGCGCCGCGCAAAAGCTGAAGGCCGAGATGAAGCGCCTCGCCGCCTCTGTGCTGGAGACGAGCGAGGACGATCTCGAATTCGGCGTTGGCCAGCAAGGCCCCGAGGTGAAAGCCAGGAGCACCGGCAAGTCCATCAACTACTGGGGGCTTGCCAACATCGTCAACGTGAACAGCGCCGTTTTGCCGGTCGAATTGCACGACGTTACGCTCAACTGCCGCTACATCTGGCGCGCCCCGTTCAAGGTGCCCGACAAGCAAAAGAAGTACGGCAACCTCACGCTGACTTACGCCTCGCAATTACACATCGCCGTAGTGGAGGTCGATCGCGAGACTTTCGTCCCCCAGATTCTCGACTACGTCGCCGTGGACGATTGTGGCACGGTAATTAACCCTGCCATCGTGGAAGGCCAAGTCTATGGCGCGACCGCCCATGGCATCGGCGCGGCCCTGATGGAAACCTGCGCCTACGACGCCGTCGGCAACATGTTGACCAGCACCTTCAGCGATTACACGCCGATTACTGCGGTGAATATTCCGAAGATCAAGTACGGCCACATCTCGACGCCTTCGCCCGTTACCTATAGCGGTGCAAAAGGCATGGGTGAAGGTGGCGCGGCCCCGATACACACGATTTCCGCGGCGTTGCAGGACGCTTTGTTCGCGCAAGGCATCTTCATCAACGATTCGTTCAACAATGCCGACAGCATCTTCCGCTCGCTCAAGCATCACGAAGGCGGACAGCTCGCACAGTTGGTGAAGTTGGAGAAGAGATAGCGATCTCGGATGAAGAGAGTCTGCATCATCGGATGTGGCGCGATCGGCTCGCTCTATGCCGCGCACCTGGCGCGCGCCGCCGAAGTCTGGGCGTTCGTTCGCCGCGAAGATCATGCGCAAGCGCTCAACCGCGACGGACTCCACGTTACCGGAAGCCATGAATTCGCCGTCACGCTCAAAGCCACCACCAAGCCGGCCGAACTGCCCGATTTCGATTTCGGCATCGTCGCCACCAAGGCCATTCAGGTCGAGGAGTCCATTCGTGCGGTCGGCCGCCACTTCGACAAGGGCGCGGTCCTCTCCGCGCAAAATGGTTTGGGTTGCGAAGAAATCGTCGCCCGCCATACTCGCGGCTACGTTATTCGCGGCACCACTTTCATGAGCGGAACCCGGCACGGCGACACGCACGTCCAGTACGAACTCGACACTCCGACCTGGATGGGACCGTTCGAACCTTCGGGCACGCCCTTCTCCGTCGTCCAAGACGCCGCAGCGCTTATCGTCGCCGCTGGACTGAAGGCCGAGGCGCTCGAAGACGCGAAACCGGCACAGTGGTCGAAGTTGATCTTCAATGCGTCGGTGAACGGCGTTTCCGCGCTGACCGGCCTGCCGCACTCGCCCCACTTCGCCGACGAAGAAAGATTCTCCGACTTGGGCTATCTGCTGCACTCCTTGATCGAAGAAGGCAAGCGCGTGGCTGAGGCGGTTGGCGTGCATCTTCACGAGGATCCGTGGGCGATGAACAGAATTGGCGCCATGACCAATCATCCGCCGTCGATGCTCTACGACATCCGTCATCAGTCGACGACGGAAGTGGAGTTTCTCTCCGGCGCGATTGCCCGCGAGGCCGAGCGCGCGGGCATACCGGCGCCGTTGCACACCGCAATGTATCGCCTGATCAAAGGAAAAGAAGCGGCCTGGAGTTTTCGGGAGGAGAACAAACCGGTGACCGTGCACTGAATGTAGCGCCGGCGACTCGCCGGCCCGAATTGCCGCCGAAGGCGGCAGATTGAACAAGAGTCTTGTATGGCTTGGCCAGTAGACAACGCGAAGCTCGACCGCGTCCGCGCCCTGATGAAAGATCAGGGCGTGTCGGCCCTCGTGTGCCGGGCGCCCGATAACGTTCTTTATCTCACCAGCTACTGGTGCATGAAGGGCTACGACGCCGTTGTGTTCCCGCGCGAAGGCGAGCCCACGCTGATCGCGCTCGAACCGCAACAAGCCGATGCCGAACGGAACTCCTGGACGAAGGACATCCGCTACTTCAAAGGCTACGACGAGCGCGATCCGCGCCCGCCTCAGTTTCGGGCCTGGGACCAGGCGTACGAAGTCCTCAAGCAGCGTGGATTGACTGACAAGGTCGCGGTCGAACTCAACATGGGAACGCAGGCCGCCGACCGCATGGTGGGCGAGCCGACGACGTTCATGCTGTCGTACTTCGACTCGTTCAAGAAATTCTGCGGCCAGGTCGTCGACGCTACTCCTCTGCTGAACGAAGCGCGCTCGATTAAAACTGCGCAGGAAATCGAGCGCATGCGCCTGGCCAACGAACTCGCCGCGCTGGCCATGGACCATACACGCGCGAACATGAAGCCGGGAATGAAAGAGAGCGAAGTCGGCGCCATGTATGAAGGCTTCGTGCACGGCATCGGCGTCGGGTACAAAGGCAAAGTCGAGATGGCGCGCGCCTTCACGCTGGTCTGGTCGGGCAAAGGCATCGCGACGTTTACCGCCACCGGCGACCGCCCCATCCAGAACGACGAGCCGACACTCTTCGAAATCTGGGTGTGCGCCGACGGCTACTGGACTGACTTGACCAAGAATGCGTGTCCCGGTGAGTTGACGCCCGAGTATCACAAGCTGCTCGACCTGCTGCTCAAAGTTTTCAACGAAGGTGTTTCCTTCGCGCGCGACGGCGCCAGCTTCCCCGAACTCGACAAGTTGATTCGTGCCCGCATCGCTGAAGGCGGATACCCAGGGCAGCCTTCTCATCCGGTCTGCCACGGAGTCGGCGCACGGGCACACGAACCGCCCTATGCGCATCAGGCTGGGACCGGCACGATACGGAAGGGAATGGTACTGGCGATCGAGCCGGGAATTTATTGGCCCGGCGGCGGGGGACTTCGGCTGGAAGATGATTTCCTGATCACGGCGACTGGCAACGAAAAAATGTGCACCGACCCCGACGATTTCCGTCTGACAAAGCACTAAGAAAGTAGCGCCGGCGCCTCGCCAGCTGTCGCGAGGACAACTTGTCCTCGCACCGTAAAGGAGAGAATGGCGCAAGCAGGAGACGCGGCAAGCCGCGTCTCTACGGGAAAGAAGCGAACGACTAACGACGGACGACCAACGACAACCGTGCCACAGACGAACACCAAATCCGCCCCCACTCTCGATCCGAAACTGGTCGAGCGCATCCTTGCGGAGGTCCGCGAGGACGAGATCGTCTCTATGTCTTCGGACGTGATCAATATTCCGAGCCCCACCGGCGAAGAGCTACAAATGGCGCAGTACATGCAATCCGCGCTCCAGGGAATTGGCCTCGATGTCACCTGGCAGGAAGTGGAAGAAGCGCGCGCCAACGTGGTGGGACGCTGGAAGGGCACCGGCGGGGGCAAAAATCTGATGTTCAACGGCCACATGGATACTTCCAACACTGGCCGCGAGGAATTTCTCACCGGGCTCGGCTACAAGCCACGCGCGGTCGTTAAAGACGGATTCATTTACGGCCTCGGCATCTACAACATGAAGGGCGCACTCGTCTGCTACACGAATGCCGTGAAAGCGCTGCAGCGCGCGGGCCTGCGCCTGAAGGGCGACGTCATCATCGCCGCCGTCGCTGGTGAGATCGAGAAAACGCAGTGGGGCGAATTCAAGGGCAAAGAATACCGCGGTTACGGATATGGCACCCACTATCTCGTCAACCACGGCGTGCTGCCCGACATGTGCATCCTCGGCGAGCCGACCGACATGCGCGTCGTTCTCGAACACTTCGGCTCGATGTGGGTGCGCATTTCGTGCACGGGAATCTACGTGCACACCGCGTTCTGCGAAGGTCGCGAAGAGATGAACTCTATCCGCCGTATGGTCGAACTCATGCCGCCGGTCCTGAAATGGATTGAAGCGTGGGAGAAGAAGGCAGCCTACGGCGGCAAGAAAGCGCTCGTGAATCTGGGCGGCATCCGCGGCGGACACGCCTGGCGCGCCAGTCGGACTCCTGAAAAGACAGATCTTTTTCTCGATGTGCGTGTCCCGCCCACCATCCCGATGGCCGAGGCCCGGCGCGACATCCAGCAGGTTTTCTTCGAGCTTGAGAAAGCGCATCCCGGCTGGGGCCTGGAATTCGAAACTTATGTTTCGGTTCCCGGCGCGCGCATCACCGAAGACCACGACATGATCCGCGCCATAGATCGCAACCACGAGCGCATCACCGGCAAAAAGCCCGAGCGTGAAGTGGTGACCTGGTGTTCCGATGCGAGCGTGCTGAGCCGCTACGGAGTCGAGACCGTGAACTACGGCCCCTCCAGCGGCCCGCGTGACAAAGAAGGAGAGAAAGTTCGCATTCAGACGTTGGTGGAGATCACCAAGGTGTACGCATTGACCGCCGCCGAACTTTGCGGCGTGAGCGAGGTTGCGCGCAAGGGTTAGTTTTTGGGTGGAGCAGCGCTTCAGTGCTGCATTTAAGCAACTTTGATAGAGCGGCTTCAGCCGCTGAGGTCCTATTGCCAAGTCAGAAAGAAATCGATCGCCGCTACAAGAACATCCGTTCCCGGATGCAGACCGCCGGACTCGATGCGCTGATCGTCTGCGGCAATCAGTACGCCGGATTCGAGGGCGCGGTCTTCTACACCTCGGGTTTCGAGATCGTCCATCGCTACGTTTACGTGCTCATCCCGCTCGAGGGCGAGCCCACGCTGGTCTTCCCGCGCGAAGCCCGCTGGATCGGCGACAAGAAGAAGCCCTGGGTGAAAGACCAGGTCTGGCCTGATATTCCGGGGGTGTGGTTGCGCGACCGCGCCACCGAGCGCAAGTGGAAGAGGATCGGCACCTATGGCATGAACTTCGTGATGGCCGTCCGCGACTACCGAGAGCTCGTGCAGGGATCGTTCGAACTTGCGCCTTTCGACCAGGAGTTCGACATGGCTCGCGCGGGGAAAAGCGACGAGGAACTCGCCGAGGGGCGCGATGCCATGGACATCATCGTCGACGGCTTCTGGGCGCTCGTCGCCGCCTACCAGCCGGGCAAGACCGAAGCTGAAATCATGGCGCCGGCCGTCGAGCGTTTCTTTGCTCGTGGCGCGGGGCCGCGCATGATGAATATTCTGCTTTCGGGCGAAAATGGAGAAGCCAACGCATACTTCAAGGTTCCGGGGCTGCGGAAAGTCGCTGCGGGCGATCTTCTTCTTTACTCGCTGGAGGTCACCGGCGCGGGCGGCTATTGGGTGGAATTTTCCCGCCCTCTCATCCAGGGCAAGCCTAGTGCTACAACGCAGAAAATGGCTGACGCTTATCCGCACGCGATGGAGTCCGCGCGCAAACTCATGCGCGCCGGCGAACTCGCGTCGAACGTGCATCGCGCCGTGGCCGACACATTCGCCAGGCACGGCTTCTCTCTCGGCCACCTGTCCGGCCACAGCATTGGCACGACCATGATCGAGTATCCCGCGATCGGCGCAAAAACCGACGTGCCGCTGGAAGAGAACATGATTTTCTCTCTGCATCCGCAGGTCGTCGATCAGGACGGGAAGGTCTGCCTCTACACGCAGGACACCTACCGCATCGGCAAAAGCGAAGGGGAATGTCTGGCCGATGTGCCGTGGAAGTTCTTCACAGGGGAGGAGACGCGGGAGAGCTTTACTTCTGGTTCTGGAGTGTGACTTTGTTAAGAATCTGCATCATCGGTTGTGGCGCGGTCGGTAGTCTTTTCGCTGCCCATCTTGCCAAGAAGAGCGAAGCGGAAGTCTGGGCCTACGACGTGTGGAAAGACCACATTGACGCGATCAACCATAACGGTCTCCGTCTTTCCGGCGCCGCCGACTTCACTGCGAAACTCCGCGCCACCAGTGACCCCAAGGAACTTCCGCGGTGTGATTACGGCATCGTCGCCACCAAAGCCATCCACACGAGGGCTGCGATCGCGCAAACTGCCCGCGCCTTCGATGACAACAGCGCCGTTTGCTCCGTGCAGAACGGCGTGGGCAACGAAGAGATCATCGCTGAGCACGTGAAGTGCGTCATCCGGGGAACGACATTCCCTGCGGGGCACCCCATCGCTCCTGGCCACATTGGTTTCGACATCAGGGGCGACACCTGGATCGGTCCGTTCGAGCCGACGAACACGCCGATGTCTAAAGTAGAAGAGCTCGCCGGCCTGATGACGCGCTCCGGAATGAATACGATTCCCCTGAAAGACGCGCGCGGCGCGCAGTGGACCAAACTGATTTTCAATGCCGCTACCAACCCGGTCGGAGCGCTGACCCTGTTGCATCACGGCGCCGCGACGCGTTTTGCGCCGACCGGACAGCTCTTCAACGACCTCATCGCCGAAGGAGAAGCCGTGGCGAAGGCGCTCGGAATCGAACTACACGGCGACCCTCGTTCCCTCGTACAAAAGGGCGCGAACGCGCCCGGCAAGCACCGCGCTTCGATGTTGCAAGACGTGCTTGCCAAACGGCCGACCGAAGTGGATTTCATGAACGGAGCGATTGTGAAATCGGGCGAACAGGCCGGCGTGCCGACACCGCTTAACAAAGCGGTGTGGGAGTTGATCAAAGGCCTGGAGCACGCGTGGACAGAGCCCGACTGAGAACCGAGAACTGAGAACTGACTTATGCCCATCCCATTCAACATCGGAGTGTTGCAACTCAGCATGGAGCCCGTGCAAGAAACCACCGCCATGGCCAAGGCCTGTGAGGATGCGGGTTTCGACACCTTCTGGATCGCGGAGGCCTACCCCTGGTGGCGCAAGCATTCTTTCGAAGCGCGGTCATCGACCGCAATCCTGGCGGTCATTGCCAACCAAACCAGGCGTATTCAACTCGGCTGGGGAATTATTTCGCCTTACACGCGTCATCCGGTGCAGATTGCGATGGAGGCGCGCGTCATGCAGGACCTTGCCGGCGGCCGCTTCCTGCTCGGCTTGGGGGCTTCGAAAATTTTCATGAAGGAAATCGGCGAGGGCGAAGGCGAGAAAGTTGGCCCCGCCACGGTGATGCGCGAGAGCATCGAGATCATCCGCGGCGTGCTCAAGGGCGACGCTTTCGAGTATCGAGGAAAAGTGTTCGCGGCCAGCGTTCCGCCGCTCAAGTCCGACGCGCACACCTCGCGCACAATTCCGCCCGTCTATGTCGCTGGCACTGGTCCTGCGATGCAAAAACTAGGCGGCTCGTTGGGCGACGGCCTGCTCACTGCGTCCATCACCACGCCCGCGTTTGTGCGCTATTCGAAGAAGAACATGGAAGAGGGCGCTGCCAAAGCGGGGAGGGATGCTTCGAAGCTGATCGTAGGCTGCGTGATCGTCGGCAGCATCGGCCGCGACTCGAAGAGAGGCAAAGAAGGCGCGCGCGAACAGGCGGCGATGTATCTCGCCAACAAAGTGCAGAACATCAAAGGCTCAGCCGACGTGCTGCTCGAATCCGCCGGCATCACATTTCAGGAGCTTCAACCGGTGGCTGATGCCATGGAAAGAGGCGGCCGGAAAGCCGCGGCCCAGGCCGTATCCGACGAACTGCTAAGTAAAGTCTGTCCCATCGCAGGTACGCCCGACGAGTGCATCCAGAAGATCGAAGAATACCGCGCCGCTGGCTGCACCCACATCATGCTGGAAATCTGGGGAGACGATCGGACGGGACAGGCCAAGCTTTTCGGGGATGCGGTGCTGCCACACTTCAGGAAGTAAGAAGGAAGAAGTAGATTGCAGAGGTCAGAGGTCAGATTGCAGAGGTGAAAAGCTTTGGGATCGAGGGTTTTTACCTCTGCAATCTGACCTCTAACCTCTGCCCTCCCCTACTTTCCCATCACCAGCTTTGCGATCGTCGCCAACTGCATGTTCGACGTGCCTTCGTAGATCTTTCCGATTTTCGCGTCGCGCCAGTATTTCTCCACCGGATAATCTTTCGTGAACCCATACCCGCCGTAAATCTCGATCGCCAGCGACGTCACGCGCTCCGCCACCTGTGACGTGAACAGCTTGGTCATGGCGGCTTCCTTGACGAAGTCTACACCCGCGTCTTTCATGCGAGCGGCGTTGTAGACCATCAAGCGGGCGGCTTCGATGTCCGTTGCCATCTGCGCAATCTGAAACTGGATTCCCTGGAACTCCGCAATCGGCTTCCCGAACTGCTTGCGTTCCTGCGCATACTTCGAGGCATATTCCCATGCGCCCCGCGCCACGCCCAGCATCTGCGCGCCAATACCGATGCGCCCTTCGTTTAGCGTTTCAATCGCGATCTTGTAGCCCTTGCCGACTTCGCCGAGCACGTTTTCTTTCGGCACGCGGCAATCTTCCAGAATTAATTCGCACGTGGAAGAGGCGCGAATTCCCAATTTGTCTTCTTTCTTGCCCACCGTGAATCCAGGGAAATTCTTTTCGATCAGAAACGCCGTGATTCCCTTGTAGCCTTTCGACGCATCCACTGTGGCGAACAGGATGAAGAGTCCCGCCTCTTTGCCATTCGTAATCCAGAGCTTGCGGCCGTTGAGGACGAAATCGTTTCCTTTCAGCTCGGCTTTGGTCTGAAGCGCGAACGCATCCGATCCCGATCCGGCCTCACTCAAGGCATACGCGCCCAGCGTCTCGGTCGCCATCTTGGGCAGATAACGTTTCTTCTGTTCGTCGTTCGCCCAGCGGAGGAGGGCGTTCACCACCAGCGTGTTCTGCACATCCACGATCACACCCGCGGAAGCGTCCACGCGCGAGAATTCTTCCACCGCCAGGATGGCCTCGAAGAACTTGCCGCCGGCGCCACCGTACTGCTCGGGAATCTCAATCCCCATCAGCCCTAACTTAAAGAACTGCTCCAGCAGCCCATGATCAAAAACTGCCTTTTCGTCCATCTCTCTCGCCAGCGGACGAATCTTGTCCTCGGCAAACTGGCGGACGTTGTCGCGAAACAGAATTTCATCTTCGGTCAGGCTGGTCAGCGGAGCAGGACTCGCAAGCTGTAGAGTTTCCGGCATAAAGACACCTTCTGTAGAGACGCGGCTTGCCGCGTCTCAGGATGATGGCAAACCCAAAATTGTAGCAGTGAAAGGAGCGACCACTTGGTCGGTTGTCGCGTGGGAGCCTTGACTTCGCAAAGCGCGCTTCTAAACTGTGCCCCATAGGTTAGTGGATGGGCGGACGTGAGCTGTTACAGGTACCCCCCTCCCCCCAGTCCTTTGGAATGATCGATTTAACCAGAGACTGTCGGCCAAATCTTTGAAGAATAGGGACTTATGGGCAAAATATAGAAAGCGAAAGAGTTAGGGTAGAGCCGATTATTTATGTTATCAAGGAGCAAACCGCGAATGCGAAAGCAATGGCTTATTATAGCAGAGTGAGGCAAGATGTTTGGTGTGAGGTTCCGAATGGCCGACCTCTAGCGATCTGTGTCT
>ORMF011018504.1_pt1 | contig 13358 bp, 13 predicted proteins | sample 1779871 | NCBI WGS metagenome assembly ORMF01 (sample SAMEA104232316, study PRJEB22302) | groundwater metagenome | biome: forest; feature: aquifer; material: groundwater | place: USA | collected 2011-08-07 | depth 5.4 m | reverse complement strand
CTGCATACTTTCTATGCGCTCGGAGGGCGTTCGTGACCCAAGGTTCGTCTCGTCTCGCGGGCTCGCGCCCGGTCCCGGACCTCATCACCGAAGTCCCCGGGCCGAAGGCGCGCGCCCACGTCGCCTATGACGAAACGTGGACCTCGCCGAGCCTGCCGCGGGCCTATCCGATCGTCCCGGTCCGCGGCGAAGGCCTGACCGTCGAGGACATCGACGGCAACCTGTTCCTCGACTTCGCCGCGGGGATCGCGGTCACCTCGACCGGCCACTGCCACCCCCAGGTCGTGGCCGCGATCAAGGAGCAGGCCGCCGAGCTGATCCATTTCAGCGCCTCGGACTTCTACCTGCCGATCTATCCCGAGGTCTGCGAGCGGATCGCCCGGATCGCCCCGATCGACGGCCCGGCCCGGGTCTACCTCGGCAACTCCGGGACCGAGGTCGTCGAGACCGCGATCAAGCTGGCTCGCTACGCAACCCGTCGGCCGTACGTGGTGGCCTTTCTCGGGGCGTTCCATGGCCGCTCTTACGGCTCGCTCAGCCTGACCGCCTCGAAGGCCAAGTACCACGCCGGGTTCGGGCCGCTGCTGCCCGGCGTCTTCCACGCGCCGTACGGTCATCTCGAGGATCTGCGCTGGTTCGACGAAGTCCTGTTCGACAAGCTCGCGCCGGCCAACGAGGTCGCCGCGATCATCGTCGAGCCGATCCAGGGCGAGGGCGGCTATGTCGTCCCCGAAGATGGCTTCCTGGCCGGTTTGCGCGACATCTGCGATCGGCACGGGATCCTGCTCGTCGCCGATGAGATCCAGTCGGGCGCCGGCCGGACCGGCAAGATGTGGGCCGTCGATCACTGGGGCGTCAAGCCGGACATCCTGCTGACGGCCAAGGGGATTGCCAGCGGGATGACCCTCGGCGCGCTGGTGGCCAAGGCATCGCTCCTCGAGGCCTGGGGTCCGGGCGCGCACGGCTCGACCTACGGCGGGAATCCGGTCGCCTGCGCGGCGGCGCTGGCCACGATCGACCTGCTCGAGGGCGGGCTGGTCGAGAATGCCCGGATCCGCGGCGAACAGGCCTTCGCCGGCCTGCGCCGAATCCGTTCGCGGCGACCCCATCTGATCACCGATCTCCGAGGCAAGGGCCTGATGATCGGGATCGAATTCGACACCCCCGACCACGCCGAGGAGGTCCAGTGGGCGTGCTTCGAACGGGGCCTGCTGGTCCTCGAGTGCGGCAAGTCGAGCGTCCGGATGTCGCCGGCGCTGACCGTCAGCGAGCAGGAGATGGCGACGGCCCTGCGGATCTTCAGCGAGGCGGTCGCGGCCGTGGCCGGTGAGCACGGTGAGATCCGCGCCGCGGCCGAGGCGGCCGGAGCGCTGAGCGAGGTCGAGGCGGCCGGCTGATCGGTCGGCCGGCGTCCCTCGTATAGTCGCCCCGTGAGCAGCTCGAAGGTCGCGACGATGCGCGACGCGGTCGCCGATCTGGTCCGTGACGGGGACACGGTCGCGATCGAGGGGTTTACCCATCTCATCTCGTTTGCCGCCGGCCACGAGATCATCCGCCAGCGCAAGCGCGACCTGACCCTGGCCCGGCTGACGCCCGACCTCATCTACGACCAGATGGTGGCCGGGGGCGTGGCCCGAAAGCTGATCTTCAGCTGGCTCGGGAACCCCGGTGTCGGTGGCCTGAACGCGATCCGACGCCGGATCGAGGATGCCAACCCCGGCCCGCTCGAGGTCGAGGAATACAGCCACTTCGGGATGGTCGGCCGGTATACCGCGGGCGCCGCCAACCTGCCGTTCTACCCGCTTCGAAGCTACTTCGAGACCGACCTTCCGAAGGCGAACCCGCTGATCCGGGAGATCGAATCGCCCTATGGCGATGGCAAGGTCTACGCCGTCCCGCCGCTCCGGCCGGATGTCACCGTGGTCCACGCCCAGCGCGCCGACGCGGCCGGCAACACCCAGGTCTGGGGGCTCCTGGGCTGCCAGAAGGAAGCGGCGTTTGCGGCCGAGCGAGTCATCGTCGTGGTCGAGGAGCTGGTCGACGAGGCGATCATCCGGGCGGATCCCAACCGGACGATCATCCCGGGTCTGATCGTCGATGCGGTGGTCGTCGAGCCGTGGGGCGCCCACCCCTCGTACGTCCAGGGCGCCTACGACCGGGACAATCGGTTCTATCTCGACTGGGATCCGATCAGCCGCGACGAGACGGCCGTCCAGGCCTGGCTCGGGGAGTGGGTCTACGGTCTGGATGGGCGGGCGGCCTACCTCGACAAGCTCGGCTCCGAGCGGGTGGCGTCGCTCCGCCCGAGCGGCTCGGCCCCCTCGGGCTCCGTGGACTACGGCCAATACCGATGACCGAGCCCCAGACCCGGTTCTCGCGGTCCGAGATGATGATCGTCGCCGCGGCGCGCGAGCTGGCCGGCCAGCATGTCTGCTTCGTCGGGGTCGGGCTGCCGAACATCGCGGTCAACCTGGCCAAGCGGACGGTCGCGCCGGACCTCGAGCTGGTCTACGAGGCGGGCGTGTTCGGGGCCGAGCCGGCCCGTCTCCCGCTGAGCATCGGCGACCCCACGATCGTCACCGGGGCCATCGCCGTGACCAGCATGTTCGAGCTGTTCAGCTTCTATCTCCAGGGTGGCTTGATCGACGTGGGCTTCCTTGGCGCTGCCCAGATCGACCGCTTCGGCAACATCAACACGACGGTCATCGGCGACGACTACGCACACCCGAAGACGCGCCTGCCGGGTTCGGGCGGGGCCTGCGAGATCGCGATCAACGCCCGTCAGGTCTTTGTGATCATGCGTCAATCGAAGCGCTCGTTCGTCGAGCGAATCGACTTCCGGACCAGCCCCGGGAACCTCGGCGGGGCCGAGGCGGCGGCACGCATCCGCCGGGAGCAGGGCTGGCTGGGGAGCGGCCCGAGCGTCGTCGTCACCGATCTCGGCATCTACCACTTCGACGAGACCGGCGAGATGCGCCTCGACTCGCTCCATCCGGGGGCGACCCTCAAGGCGGTCCGCGAGACGATCGGTTGGGAGCCCCGGCTGGCCGAGAACGTGGCCACCACCCCGGAGCCGACGCCCGAGGAGCTTCGCCTGATGCGGGTCGAGCTCGACCCCGGGGGCAGCTACACGAAATAACCCGTCCTGATCACGATGCCTCGTGGGCGCCCGCGATGCCAGCCAGTCCCTGTCGGACGACCAGGACCGGACACGGGGCGCGGCGGATGACCAGGTCCGAGACCGAGCCGAGGAGCGAGCGCTCGACCCCGGTCCGCCCGTGGGTCCCGACCACAACGAGGTCGGCATGCTCGGCTTCCGCCGCGGCGACGATCCGTTCGGCCACGTCCCCGTCCCAGACGAGGAATGCCGCATCTGCGCCCGATGCCCGTGCCCGCTCGGCCATCGCCCGGGCGGCAAGGGCTCGGGACTCGCGCTCCTCCACCGGCCGATTCCGGCTCCGTCCACCGATCGACAGGCCATGCCCGGGTTCGACCACGCTGACGATCAGCAGCCGGGCCTGGAGGTCGACCGCGAGCTCGATCGCCTGGTTCGTGGCGTCCTCGGTCGCATCGCCCAGGTCGGTCGCCAGGAGGATCGTCTGGATCCCCGCCGGATTCGACCTCGGGCCGGCCGGGCCGTCGCCCGCCGCGCTAGCTGGCGAGGGCCTGAACAATGGCATCGACGTGCGCTTTCTGGGGCACCACGATCAACGTGTTGACCATCCCGAACATCCCCGAGGTGCCTTCGACGTGGGGCAGGATGTGACAGTGGAAGGCCCATACCCCCGGGCGATCCACGGTGATCAGGGCGTCATAGCGCTCGCCCGGGTTCACGCCGAGCGTGTCGCACTCGAAGGCGGCGCTGCCGAGGGGTCGCCCGTCACGCTCGACGATGTTCATGACGTACCCGTGGCTGTGCCAGGGATGCATCATGATCCCCTCGTTCATGAACCGGATCCTGACGGTCTCGCCGACCGCGGCCAGGACGGGCACGGTGGCTGGGAAGCCATGGCCGTTGATCGTGAACCCTCCGACCGAGTCGTTCGAGATCCAGATGTACTCCCGGTCGTACTTCACCGGGTCGACCTTGGGATCGACGATGAACGCACCGAGCAGCCCATGCCCGACCTGATCGGTCGCGTTGTGGTGCGAGTGGTACATCAGCGAGCCGGCATCCTTGGCCGTGAACTCGTAGGTGTAGCTGGCACCCGGCAGGATCGGCTTCTGGGTGACGAACGGCACCCCGTCCTGGAAGAAGTCGTCGAACCGGACGCCGTGAAAATGGACGCCCGTTGACTCCTTCAGGTTGTTGGTGAAGGTCGCCCGAACGCGGTCGCCCTGGGTCACCCGGATGGTCGGCCCCGGCCACTGCTTGTTGTAGCCGAGCGCGGCCACGGGCGGCTTCAGTTCGTCGATGTGCTGCTCGATCTCGTCGATGGTCAGCTCGAAGACCTTGACCCCGGCGTCGATCGTCGGCTTGAGCGGCTGGAGGATGTCATTGAGGACGAGCTGGGGGACCTGGGCGAAAGCGGGCTTCTTCTGGAGCTCGGGGTAGCCATCGGCCGCGCCCAGGATGTCGGCCAGCCTGGCGAACGCCACGTCGCCGTAGATGTCTTTGAGGGCGGGCGCGAGGTTGCCCAGATAGCGGCGGACAATCGTCCGGGCGTCGACATCGTGCTGGGTCCAGCCATCGGGGATCGGCTCACCCGGCGACGCGGACGGCACAGACGAGGCGACGGCCGCCGAGGCGGACGGGGTTTCCTGACCGGCATGCGCGTCGGAGGCACCTGGCGCCGGAACGCTCGGCAGGATCCCCGGGCTGAGCGCCGGGCCGTAGGTCCAGGTGGGAGCACCACCGGGTGTGCACGAGGCGATCGTGGCCGCCACCAGCCCGCCGCCCGCGATGGCGGCGCCGCGCAGGAATCCGCGCCGAGAAAGCCTGGACAATTCGGTTCCGTTCGGGTCGGCCCCCGTTCGTGGGTCGTCGCCGTCCAGGACGGCAGGGTTTGCCTGGCTGGTCGCCAGGACGGAGGCGTCGGGTAGGGGCGCAGGGCCCGTCGTCATGTCCATGGCGGGCAGTATGTCCGGCTGCGCGCGCGACGAGGAAGTGACATCCGGCCCTTCGACGCGGGGCCGGTCGGCAGCCCCGGCCCGCGCGAGCGACTTGCTAGGCTGTATTCGTGCCCGAGCCCGTCCCCGACCTGGTCACCACCCCGGCTTCGTCGCCGGCACCCGGGGTTCGTTCGTCCGTCGGGCCGCTCCGCGCCACCGGGCTGTCGGCCGACGCCCTGCTCGACGTGATCGAAGCACTCGACGGAGCGACCCGTGGGATTGCCGGCATCCTGTCATTCGAGCGCGTCCTCCAGCTGATCGTCGATCGCGTCCGGGACCTGGTCCAGGCGGACTACGCGGCGCTCGGGATCGCCCGCCCCGACGGTGTCCTCGAGCAGTTCGTGACCAGCGGTCTGAGCCGTGACGACCGCGAGCGGATCGGCCCGCTGCCCCGCGGCCACGGCCTGCTGGCGGTCCTCGTTCGCGAGGCCCGGGCGCTGCGCATCCCGGACATCGCCGCCGACCCGCGCAGCCATGGCTTCCCCGAGCATCACCCGCTGATGCGCCCGCTGCTCGGCGTGCCGATCACTGTCCGCGGTCGGGTCGTCGGCGACCTGTACCTGACCGACAAGCGCGGCGCGCCCGAATTCAGCGAGAACGACCAGGCGGTCGTGGAGATGTTCGCCCTCCATGCCGGGATCGCGATCGAGAACGCCCGACTCCACGAGGCCGTCCGACGCCTGGCCGTCGTCGAGGAGCGCGAGCGGATCGGCCAGGACCTCCACGACGGGATCATCCAGAGCCTGTACGGCCTGGGATTGTCGCTCGAGGACGTGCCCGAGCTGATGACCGATGACCCGGCCGACGCGAAGGCCCGGATCGAGCGGGCCATCGAAGGACTCCACCTGGCGATCCGTGACATCCGGAATTTCATCTTCGACCTCCGGCCCGAACGGCTGGCCGATGTCGGGCTGGTCGGTGGCCTGGCCACGATCGCCGATGAGTTCCGGCTCAATGCGATGGTCGACGTCGAGCTCGAGACCGACGACGCGCCCTATGCCGAACTGTCACCCGAGGTGACCGACCAGCTCATTCAGATCGCCCGGGAAGCGCTCAGCAACGTCGGTCGGCACGCCCATGCGACGCGGGCGGTCGTCTCCCTCAGTGCCGATCGAGAACTGGGCGACGACGAGCGGATCGTGATGGTCATTGCCGACAATGGACGCGGCTTCGATCCCGAGGCGAGACGATCCGCCGACCATCGCGGGCTGGTCAACGTGCGGGCACGAGTCCAGTCGATCGGTGGTCGCCTGGCGGTCGCCAGCCAGCCTGGCCAAGGCACCCGGATCGAGGTCAGCGTGCCCCGCGACGACCGCGAGCCGACGAACGAAAGCACGGGAGCGTCCGGATGACCGACAGCGATCTTGACCGACGTCCAGGGCCCCCGGGGCGGCCTCTTCGAGTCCTCGTGGTCGACGATCACGAAGTCGTCCGCCAGGGCCTCGCCTCGGTGCTCGACCGTCGTGAGGCGTTCCAGGTCGTGGCCGAGGCGGGCAGCGTGGCCGAGGCGCTAGAGATGGCCCGCCGGTTCGAGCCGGACATCGTGATCATGGACGTCCGGCTCCCGGACGGTTCCGGGATCGAGGCCTGCCGCGAGATCCGCGCCGAGCTGCCCGCGACCAAGGTGGTGATCCTGACCAGCTATCCGGACGAGGAGGCGGTTCTGTCGGCGATCGTCGCCGGCGCCAGCGGATACCTGCTCAAGCAGATCCGTGCCCGTGACCTGGTTGCGGGTCTCGAGGCCGTCGGTCGCGGCGAGTCGCTCCTCGATCCGGCCGGGACCGAGAAGGTCCTCGAGCGGATCCGTCGGATCGCCACCGGCACGGCCACCGATGAGCTGGCCGCCCTGACCCAGCAGGAGCGGAAGATCCTGATGCTCGTCGCCGAGGGCCAGACCAACAAGGAGATCGCGGCCGAGGTCTTCCTGTCCGACAAGACGGTCAAGAACTACGTCAGCTCGATCCTCTCGAAGCTCAACCTCGAGCGGCGGGCCCAGGCCGCGGCCTTCGTCGCCCGCCACCGGATCGGCCGTTCGCCCGACTGAGCCGCCCGCGATCGGCCGGTCCGGTCAATCCGCGCGTCGGATGACCAGGGTGCCCGCGATCTTGTCGTGCCAGCCCTGCTTGCGCCGGTCGAAGGCGACCCAGATCAGGCCGAGGTAGAGCACCCAGGTCGAGACCAGGTAGCCGACATAGCGCAGGATCGCGGTCCCCAGCCCGATCCGCCGGCCGTCGGATTCGCGACGGACCTCGATCCCCAGGGCGACCTGGCCCAGCGTGCCGCCGCGCCACGTCCACAGGATCACGTGGTACAGGAAGTGGCACAGCCAGAGGACACCGACCAGACCGACGAACTGGACCGCCACCTCTCGGAAGGCGCGGACCAGCTCGGCGTTCGAAGCCAGCGGCCGGAGGGTGTCGGGGTCGACGTCGGTGAACACCCGCCACGTGCCGGAATCGATCCGTGACAGGAAGATCGCGAGAATGATCGAGAACAGGAACGACAGCAGGACCCCGTCGATCATCGTCGCCAGGAACCGCCGCCAGAACCCAACGTAGAGGTAGCCCGGTGCCGGACCGTCGCCAGACTGGCTTGGCGGCCAGGCCGGTGGTGGCGCGGCCCACTGGGTCGGCGGTGGGACCGGGGGTGGGACGTCCGCAGCCGGTGGCGGCGTCGCATCGGCGGGTGGCGTGACTTCGGTCGGTGGCGTCGGTGGCGTGGACCAGCTCGGATCGCTGGCGCCCGACTGGCTCGGCTCGGTCATCCCGGACTCCCTCCATCGAACGACCAACGCTGGGGCCGTTCGGGCTCAGCCTACATGGGCGGGCAACCGGGAACATCGGCCGAGCACGGGGGGCCGTTCGGCCCTCGGCGACCGAGCCGACGCCACCCATCATCGCGAGGTGGTGGGTGCCGGAGGGGACGCCCGGCGCCCACCTCGACCGCTACCATGGTTCCGTGACGGCCCAACGGATCGCTCCCGGCGACGGTGCGCCCATCGTCCGCGTCGACCGCCTGACCAAACGCTATCCGACCGTCACCGCGCTCGACGCGCTGACCCTCGAGCTGGCCCCCGGGATCGTCGGGCTGGTCGGCGCCAACGGGGCGGGCAAGTCGACCCTGATCAAGATCCTTCTCGGGCTCCTCGTCCCGACGTCGGGTCGGGTCGCCGTCCTGGGCATCGACCCCACCGTCCACGGCACCGAGCTCCGGCAGTGGGTCGGCTACATGCCCGAGCACAATGCCCTGCCTCCCGACGTCAGCGCGACCGAGCTGGTGGCCCATCTCGCCCAGCTGTCCGGGCTGCCGGCCGGCGCCGCCCGGGAGCGGACCTCGGACGTCCTCCGCCACGTCGGGCTGTACGAGGAGCGTTACCGCCAGATCGGCGGCTACTCGACCGGCATGCGCCAGCGGGTCCAGCTGGCCCAGGCGCTGGTCCACGACCCCCGGCTGCTCCTCCTCGACGAGCCGACCAATGGCCTCGACCCGGCCGGCCGCGACGAGATGCTCGAACTCATCCAGCGGACCGGCCACGAGTTCGGGATCGCGATCATCCTGGCCAGCCACCTGCTCGGCGAGATCGAGCAGGTGTGCGATTTCCTGGTCGCGATCGATGCCGGTCAGCTGCTCCGCTCGGCTCCCCTGGCCGAGTTCACGACCGAGACCGGGGTGCTGACGGTCGAAGTCGAGGAGGGCGGCTCCAGCCTTGCCGCCCGTCTCGCCGAGCGCGGGTTGCGGGTCCTGTCGGGCGGCGCCGACGGGGACGGCCGGGCGGTCCAGATCGCCCTCGACGATGGCTCGCCGTACGACATCATCCGGGACGCGGTGGCCGATCTGGGCTTGCCGCTGGTCCGGATCGAACGACGTCGGCACAGCCTCGAGGACCTGTTCCGCGACGCGACGCCGAGCAGCCCGGCCGGATCCTTCGCCCCCGGCTTGCCGCCCACCCAGCCCGCCGTCAGCCCGCATCGTGACCCCCGATGACCGGCAGCATCTACGACATCGGGTACCGCGGCTACGACGGTCCACGGCTCGGTCGCCGCCACGCGGTCGCGGCGTTGACCCGCCATTCGCTGCGCAGCGTGTTCGGGATCGGCCGCGGCGGTCGGGCCAAGATCCTGCCCCTGATCTGCATCGGCCTGCCGGCCCTGATCGCCCTGATCTTCGTCGCGATCCGCGCCCTCGCGTCGCGTGGCGGGTTGGGCGACATCCCGGTCGTCCCCGGGCATGACGGGATGTACCCGCCGATCGCCGCCTTCCCGATCCTCTTCGTGGCGGCCCAGGCACCCGAGCTGCTCGGCCGCGACCAGCGCTATCGGGTCCTGACCCTGTACTTCTCGCGCGCCCTGCGCCGGACCGACTACGCGCTGGCCAAGCTGACCGCGTTGAGCCTGGGCGTGCTGATCATCCTGCTGGTGCCCCAGATCCTGCTCGGCGGGGGCGCGATCCTGGCGACTGCCGATCTGTCGGCAGCGCTGGGCAAGGAGGCCGCGGCTCTGCCCGCCGTGTTCGGCTCGTCGATCATCATCGCGATTGTCTCCGCCGCCGCCGCGCTGGCGATCGCGTCGGTGGCTCCGCGAAGGATGTACGCGACGGCCTCGATCTTCGGCGTCTTCATCATCCCCGGAATTGTGGCTGCGATCGTCATCGGGCTGGACCTCGGCGGGGTCGCCAAATGGATCGTGATGCTCGACATCGGCTCGCTCCTCGACGGGGTCAACGGGTTTGCCTTCGGGATCGATCCGAGCAGTCAGCCGGCGCTCAACTCGGGGATCCCGGTCGAGGTGCTCAGCGCCGGCGCGGTGATCATCGGCGGCGGCGCAACCGTGGCCCTGATCTGGCGCTACCTGAGGATCCAGGCGTGACCGGCCAACCGCCGGTGGTGGGCTGGGGCGGGGCCGGCGGAGACACGGCCAGCGGGGGCACGGCCAGCGGGGGCCAACCAGCTCAACGCCAGCTCGATCCGACGGCCGCGGTCGAGCTCCAGGACGTCTCGCGCTGGTATGGCGATGTGGTCGCCGTCAACGACATCTCGTTCGTCCTGCGGCCCGGCGTGACCGGGCTGCTCGGCCCGAATGGGGCCGGCAAGTCGACCCTGCTCCACATGATGGCCGGGCTGCTGCGGCCATCGGCGGGGGGGGGGCGCCTCCGCGCCCAGCCGGTCTGGCGCGACCCGACGATCTACCGGCGGGTAGGGCTCGTTCCCGAGCGCGAGGCCGTCTACCCGTTCCTGACCGGGCGCGAGTTCGCCCGGCTCAACGCCCGGCTTCAGCGGATGACCGATCCCGAAGCGGCCGCCGATCGGGCGATCGCGACGGTCGAGCTGACCGAGGCGGCCGATCGGGCGATCGGGACCTACTCGAAGGGGATGCGCCAGCGGGCCAAGATCGCCGGCGCCCTCGTCCACGACCCGATGGTCTTGCTCCTCGACGAGCCGTTCAACGGGATGGACCCGCGCCAGCGGCTGCACATGATGGAGCTCCTCCGACGGATGGCCGCCGACGGCCGGACGATCCTGTTCAGCTCGCATATCCTCGAGGAGGTCGAGCGGCTGGCCCAGGACGTCCTGGTGATCGTGGCCGGACGCCTGGCGGCGTCGGGCGACTTCCGCGAGATCCGGCGGCTGATGACCGATCGGCCCCACACCTTCACGATCCGCTCGTCGGACGACCGGCGGCTGGCCGCCGGGCTGGTTGGCAACAGCGCGGTCTACGGGCTGGAGCTGACCGATGGCCGGCTGTCGGTCCGGACCTCCGACTACGCCGCGTTCACCAGGGCGCTGGCCGGGATCGCCCGCGACGCCGGCCTTTCGCTGCTCGAGGTCCGCCCCACCGACGAGGACCTCGAGAGCGTGTTCGGCTACCTGGTCCGGCAATGATCCGGGTCATCGCCGCGCTCACCTTCCGGGCCCTGGCCGGCCGGCGCCGGTCGCTCCTCGTGGTCCTCCTGGGCGCGCTGCCGGTCCTCGTCGCGCTGCTCGTCCGGGCTTCCGGGCGAACCTCCGGTCTCGATGCGGTGACCCATACGATCCTCGATCGCCTGGTGATCTCGACCCTCGTCCCGATCGTCGGCCTCGTCTTCGGCACTGCCGCCCTGGGTGCCGAACTCGACGATGGGACCGCGATCTACCTGCTGACCAAGCCGATCGACCGCTGGCGGATCGTCGCCGCCAAGGTCGCGGTCGCGGCCGGACTGGCCGTAGCGGCCACGGCACCGGCGGCGTTCGTGGCCGCGGCGCTGCTGGCGAACGGCGGGTCGGCAATCTTGGCGGCGGTCGGCTATGCGATTGGGGCGGCGGTGGCGGCGGCGTTGTACGCCACGGTCTTCCTGGCCCTCAGCCTGATCACCGGCCGGGCGCTGGCGATCGGCCTGATCTACGTCCTCCTCTGGGAAGGGATCCTGTCCGGCCTGTTCGAGGGGACCCGAACCTTCAGCATCCGCCAGTACGCGCTGGGCATCGCCGACGCGATCGGCGGTGGCACTCGGGCCGCCTCAGGTGACGTCCTGGCCGGCTCGTCGGCGGTCGTCCTGGCCGCAGTGGTGGCCGTCCTGGCCCTGGCCCTCGCCGTTCGCCGTCTGCAGGCCTTCGAGGTTCGCGAGGCCGACTGAACCCGGACGCTGCCTCCGAGCACGCAGCCGCCGGCTCTCGACCCGCTCGGAAGTCCCGACCGAACCGCCCCGGACCACCCCGGACGGCACCACCCTGCAACCCGAGTCATCCGACCGACCTCGACCGGCGAACTAGTGACCAGATGCCGGGAGGGTCGCGACTCCGTGGTGTCGTCCATCAAGATCCGCGACGCCACCGCGGGCGTCGCACGACCCAGGAAAGGATCAGACCGTATGCGGAGAGCCGTATCCATCCCCGCCCTTGGCGTGGCGATGGTGGTGCTCACGGTGGGGGCGGTGCCACTCATGGCACAAGCCGCAGACCACCTTGATGCGCCAAACCTCGGGTCCATCCACGTGGACGCCGGCGACAACCTCGCGGTGACCAAGCTGAATGGCCCGCTCGACATCAACGATGTCTATGTCTTCAAGGGCAATGCGAGCCACACCGTGCTGGCCATGACGGTCAACCCGGCTGTCAATCTTGGGATCGGTCCGAGCACGTTCGCTGCCGGCGCCGAGTACCGCTTCAACGTCGACACGAACAACAATTCTCGATCTGATCGCAGCTACACGATCAAGTTCGGGAAGCCGAACAGCGATGGCGCCCAGTTCTATCGGGTCAGGTTCGAGAAGGGCGACCATCACTGGACGATCGCCCGCGGCTGGACCGGCAAGTCGAACTGGCACGATGGCGTCGGTGCGTTCGCCGGCGTTCGTTCCGATCCGTTCTTCTTCGACCTGCTGGGCTTCCTCGGCAGCGTCAAGGGGCAGGGCACGCGCCGGCTCAACGATGGCAAGCAGACCGACTTCTTCGTCGGTCTGAACACGCTGGCCATCGTCATCCAGGTCCCCAACCGCCAGCTCGGCGGCGCTGGTCGCAACATCGGCGTTTGGGGCACAACGCGTGACAGCCACGGCCACCGGATGGACGAGATGGGTCGCCCTGCGATCAATACCGTCTTCAACCCGGCTGCCGACAAGATCGACTTCAACAAGACCGCGCCATACCTGCAGCCGACCGCGTTCGGCGGCAAGTTCCACGCCAACGTGGTCAACACCCTCGAGGCGTTCTCAGCCCTCGACAGCGAAGGCGCCTATGCGGCCGCCGATGCAGAGACGCTGGCCGGGATTCTTCTCCCGGACGAGCTTCGCTACACGGTCGGTTCGGACGCGGTCGGGCCCCTCAACGGGCGCGCCCTGACGGACGACGTCATCGATGTCGAGCTGAACATCACGACCGGCGGGTTCCCGTTCGCCGGCCGTGACTCGACCGGAGGAATCCCCACCGACGGGATCGGTGCACACGCGGATTACCTGTCCAGCTTCCCGTATCTCGGGATGCCGCACTAGGAATCTGGATGCGATGGGAGCGGCCGCGACGCCGCTCCCGCTTCGCCCTTCCGTTCCAGAAGGACCCCAACCGATGGCCGCTTCCACCGCCCAGCCCACGCCCCGGCGCCGTCCCCGAGCGTGGCTCTTCCTCGCCGCGGCGGTGACGATCGTCGTTGCGGGCTTTGGTCTCGATCGGCTGGGCGTCCTCCACCCGAGCAGCGCCAACCCGAGCCGACCGGCCACGGTCCTGCCGTCGGCTGCCGCGCCGGCCGGTGTCCTGCCCCAGGCCAGCCTTGGCCCGG
>ORMF011566973.1_pt1 | contig 13364 bp, 17 predicted proteins | sample 1779871 | NCBI WGS metagenome assembly ORMF01 (sample SAMEA104232316, study PRJEB22302) | groundwater metagenome | biome: forest; feature: aquifer; material: groundwater | place: USA | collected 2011-08-07 | depth 5.4 m | reverse complement strand
TTAACCACAGGCTCAATTCCTGGCTGCTGAAATACAACTGCTACCGACCGCACCAGTCCCTTAATTACCAAACCCCGTTTCAATACCATTTTAAGCAGAAAACTACCGAGGCCTTGTCCGCGATGTAGTCATCCAGTACAGCATATTGACAACTAACAATTTAGTATATACAATAATGGATTGCCAAACATGCGCATTTCCAGAAAATCTAATAGCTTTGGCAGAACAAAGGAGGAAAAATGAAGCCACAAAAAAATTTCAGGGCCTCTAGATTTTTGGTTTTATTTGTTGTTTTTAGTTTAGCTTGTGCTTCTAACCCAAGCCGGAGCACAGACCAGTATATACAAAAATACAAAAAAGAGTTCGAAAATGATCGCCAGTACTTTCATTCTCTTAGCTCACAACCTGTCATGGGCCCTTATGCAAGACGAGTGGAAGGTTCCATTGACGACTATATACGTCTAATCGCCGAGACCTTCCCCAAAGTCCAGAGCCTTCACATTCACTTTATAATGATGACTCATTACAATAGCGGTCTGAATGATGAAGTCCTTAAAAAAGTCCAGGAAAGCCAACCACAAGTTAAAGCTCTGCTTGAAGAACTTCATCCAGATGTGGTTGGGTATGAAGGACAGTACGCAAGCGACGTAACTATTGATGGGTTGGCAGAGAAGTTTCGGGAAATGGATAAGGAATATTCTGCCTTCTTGCGTCAGGAAACGGAGGAGGAAATTCAGCGGCTGGTTGCCGAGAACCTGAAAATAGATGGCGTCCTACAGTATCGGCGAGATCACCCTGAGGCTAGGATTATGGGAATAGAAGACAAGAACCTCTATTATTTTCATAACCTCTGCAGTATTTACATACGAGGCGCTAAAGATCCGGAAACTGTAAAGGCAGTTTATGAAATCTTTATGCGCACCCAACGTACTCGGGACAAGATCGTTATTGCCAAGGTAGTGCAAGAGCTGCGCCGGCTGAATAAGAAAGATGGAGCCATAGTAATGGGTGCGGGTCACGAGCAGGACCTGCGCGAAATTAGCTCCGACATTGGACTTGATTCCATCTTTCACGAAACCTTCATAAAAGACCCTAAAAAATAGGGCTATTAGACCCTTAAATTACAAAAGCGTTGGCCGTCTGTACTGACAGTCAACGCTCTTCTTTTTTAATATTTACATCTCCATTCCTTATAGAATTGCTTCAAAAATTCCTCCATATATTTATGTCGCTGTTTGGCCAACTTTTTAGCCGTTTTAGTGTGCATCCTATCTTTTAAGAGCAAAAGTTTTTCGTAAAAATGATTGATTGTGCTTGCACTTAGTTTTTTATATTGCTCAAATGAACTATGAAGAGTTGGCTTTTTGCCTGGGATATGCAGAGGAATATTAAATCTTCCACCAAAACTAAATGTTCTCGCCACGCCAATTGCTCCCAATGCATCTAATTTGTCAGCGTCTTGGACAACTTTTCCCTCAATAGTTTTCATATTATATTTTACTTTTGCACCCTTAAAAGAAATTTCGTTAATTATATATTCAATCTCGTTTATGATTTTACTTTTGAGTTTAAACTTTTTGAGCCACTTTGTGGCAACCTGACCTCCAATTTTATTATCACCACCATAAAATTTATAGTCGGCTACGTCGTGCAGGAGTGCTGCCAACTCAACCACAAACAAATCAGCTTTTTCTTTTTTGCCAATATATAGTGCTAACTTTCTAACACGATCAGCGTGTGACCAATCGTGCCCAGGATCGCCTTTCATAGTTTTCTTCACAAACTCTTCAGTTCTTTTGATTATTTGTCTTTTATTCATAAAGTAATCATAGCAAACAAAAAACCGGCGCGAAAGCCGGTTTCAATAAATTATTGTTTTTCTTTAAATACCGAGAAGTACTTTCCCTCGGACAAATTTTTAGCTACTTCCTCCGATGTAAACGTCCGTCCATTCATGCATATATAAACACCAGACTCGAGCTGTTGAACTTTTGCTATCGCGTAACCTAAATTGAAAGCTGCATCTGAACCATCGAATCCTCTCAAAGGAGCCATTGCACCGGTTAAAACTATTGCCTGGTCTTTGCGCTTAAGATTGGCTTTGATAATCCGCCCCGTGTCTGGCATGGTATAGGTTCCATGGGTAATAATAATTTTACTATAAGGGCTTTGTTCTATAACAGCTAAAATATTATCAATATCTTCTTCAGTAAGTTTGCGACTATCTTTCATGCAGATTTCCTTAAATTCCAGATCTACATAAAGAAATAATTGTTTAAAATACTTGGGTAAATCTGAATGGTCGTTGACTACTGTGGTATCTACTTTTCCCTCCCAGTGGGAGTCAATGGTTCCTCCGGTAAGCAAAACCTGAATTTTATTGTCTATTTTGTCTGCCATATTTTTATTATAACTAAAAACTACCTTTAAGGCTATCCTAAAGGCCTTGAGTTACCCCAGTACCATCCCGCCTCCGGCGGGAGCTACGGGGCAAACTTCCACTTATCAATATTAAACAAGACTGTCACGGATTGAGCTCCATAAACTTTCATCAACTTCAACTGTTTCGCCCCGCAACTTAGCCCAGTCTTTTAACAACTCACTTTCTTTTTTAGTCAATCTATTCGGTACAACTACCCGCACAGTTATTAGTAAATCACCACGGCGGCCGGAATTTATAAGCGGCACGCCTTTGCCGGCCACGCGCAGAACTTTTCCCGATTGGGTGCCGGACGGAACTTTTAGCTCAATCTCGCCGTCCAAAGTTTTTATGGGAATTTTGGCGCCCAACGCGGCTTGGGCAAAACTAATTGGTACTTCTTTAAGCAGGTTTTGCCCCTGCCGAATAAATTCTTTGCTTTTTTGCACATGAATGAGCAAATACAAGTCCCCGGGTTTGGAATCACGGTAACCCACTTCGCCTTCCCCGCCAATGCGAATGCGCTGGCCATTGTCTATGCCGGCTGGAATTTTTATTTGCAAAGTTTTCTCCTGGCGGGTTATGCCGCTACCGTCGCAAGTGGCGCAAGGATTCTCGGGAATTTTACCTTCACCGTCACAACGATTGCAAGTAGTCGTGGAAGCAATGTTGCCAAAAATAGTTCGCCTAGTGGTGCGGATGTTGCCCTGACCATGGCAAACCGGGCAAGTCACTACTTTGGTTCCCGGTTTCGCTCCAGTGCCTTTGCAAGTTTGGCACTTGTCTTTTTTTTCTAAAACAATGGTTTTTTGCATACCAAAGATTGCTTCCTCAAAACTAATAGTCAAAGGCATTTCCAAATCTACCCCGCGCCGGCGTCTTTCCGTGCGTTCTGAACGCGAACCAAAAATGTCGCCGAAAATATCGCCGAAATCAAACTCCACCCCGCCCTGCCCAAAACCATTAAAATCCCAGCCAGAGGCTGGTCCGCCTCCGGCGGAAAAACCACCATAACCGCCACCGCCATTTCTTTGAGCATCTTCAAAGGTCTGGCCATACTGGTCGTACTGACTGCGTTTTTCCGTGTCCGACAAAACCTGGTAAGCTTGGCTAACTTCCTTAAATTTGTCCTCGTTGCCTTTGCCTTTGTCCGGATGATACTGGTGCGCCAGCTTCCGATAAGCTTTTTTTATTTCTTCAGGCGAAGAGGACTTGCCAATTCCTAAAATGTTGTAATAGTCTTTTTGCACCATAAAATAACAAGATAACAATTTAACAAATTAACATAAATATACAGCTCTGTTAAACTGTTATATTGCTAAATTGTTAAATTGATTTATTCCGTTCTAAACCCTACCTGCGGCGATGTCGCTTCTCCAGCCTTAATGGTGCCGAATTGGTCTTCAAATTTTTTCAAATTATCCTGCATGGCCAAGACCAAAGCCTTCATGTGAGCGGGACTAACAATAACTCGGCTGGTAACTATGCCGTTGGTTTGGACTATATTCATAAAATCCAAAACAAACTCATTGTTGGTATGTGTAATCATAGCTTGGTTTGAGTACACACCTTTTAAAATATCGTCGGTTATTTTAACCTGAACCTGCTGTCCGCCAGCTGGCCCCGACGGTACCGTCGGGGCTGGCGGACTATTTTGTTCTGCCATCCCATTAGAATTTGTCATATATTTCTTTCCCTTTCACCCGTCCCAATTTATTCTAACGGGACAAGTATATTTATTGTCTTTTTAATTAATTTGCTAATTATGTTAATATACAGATGGATGTGCTGACAATCTTAAGCAGTTTGTCCTTCAGCCCCTGACAGCTAGTTTCATGGCTGCGATGGGCAAACAATTCAGCTGTTACATGGAGGTGGTGTCTATGAGCAAGTATTCGCATTTTCGTCCAGTCGAGTTTTACCAAGCATTGAGGGTTCTATTCGGTAGTTTACGCTCTCTATTCTCGTCAAGGAGGACCATTTCAATCATTTGAATTTCCCTGCCGCAACAGTTCCGCCCGCCTCAACCCGCCATTCGTTTCTAGGAATTGTTGCCCTAACAACCCGCCCAAATCAGCGCATGAGCGGTCGCACACCCAAATGTGGCCGCTCTTTTATTTTATTCTTTAGGGACTTCTTTATACTCCGCGTCAACTGGTCCTTCTTCTTTGTTATCTCCCGATTGATTTTCATCTGCGGTATTGGATCCCGCTGCCGCCGGTCCTTCGGAAGCCGTGCCAGCGGGCGGAGTGGAGTCGGCATACATAGCCGCGCCAACTTTGCTGATGGCATCGGAGAGACTTTGCATTTTGGCACGAATGGCTTCTAAATCGTCTTTGTCTTTGACTTCTTTGAGCGCCGCTACTGCCGTTTCCACTGCGGTTTTGTCTTCAGCTTTGATCTTTGCCTGTCCTGAGCCTGTCGAAGGGTCGCCAGCATCTTTTAAAGTTTTCTCGCTCACGGAAATTAAGGTGTCAGCCTGGTTGCGTAAATCTATAACTTCTTTTCGTTTGTGATCTTCTTCGGCATGGGCTTCGGCTTCTTTTCTCATGCGCTCCACTTCGTCTTTATTCAAATTGCTGGAACCCTGAATGGTTATGTGTTGTTCTTTGCCCGTGGCTTTGTCCTTGGCCTTTACCGTTAAAATTCCGTTAGCATCTATGTCAAAGGTAACTTCTATTTGCGGAACGCCCCGCGGCGCTGGCGGAATGCCGTCTAAAATAAACCGGCCGAGGGACTTGTTGTCTGCGGCAAACTCGCGCTCGCCTTGCAGCACGTGCACTTCCACGGAAGTTTGGTTGTCACCAGCCGTGGAGAACACCTGGCTCTTGGCAGTTGGAATAGTGGTATTGCGGTCAATAACCCCCGTTCTCACGCCGCCCAAAGTTTCAATGCCTAAAGTTAGCGGCGTAACGTCCAGCAACAAAATTTCTTTGCCGGCTACGTCGCCGCCCAAAATGCCGGCCTGCACAGCCGCGCCCTTGGCTACGGCTTCCATGGGGTCCACACCGCGTTCTACGGTCTTGCCAATGTAGTCTTCCACAAACTTTTGGACAATGGGCATGCGAGTTGGTCCGCCAATAAGAATAATTTTATCTATTTGCGCCGGCATCAACTTAGCATCGCTCATAGTCTGCTCCAAGGGTTTCCTCATGCGCTCCACAATTGGCTTAATCAGTTCTTCCAGTTTGGCGCGCGTGATTTTTAGCTGCAAATGTTTGGGGCCATTCTGGTCGGCCGTTATAAACGGCAGGTTAAGGTCGGTTTCCAAAGTGGTGGACAACTCAATTTTTGCCTTTTCGGCGGCTTCACGCACGCGGTTCATGGCCATTTTGTCACTGGTTACGTCTATGCCGTTCTCAGCTTTAAAAGTCTTAACTATGTAGTCCATTAAACTTGCGTCCATGTCCTTGCCGCCGAGTTGGGTGTCGCCGCTAGTGGATTTCACCTCAAACGTCGCCTGACCATCGGTTTCGCTAAATTCCATAATGGTAACGTCCAGGGTACCGCCGCCCAAGTCAAACACTAAAATTTTCTGGTCATGCGCTCCGGTTTTGTCCAGGCCGTAAGCAAACGCCGCGGCTGTGGGTTCGTTAATTACCCGGACCACTTCCAGCCCGGCAATTTCCCCGGCTTGCTTGGTGGCTTGTCTTTGCGCATCGTCAAAATAAGCCGGCACGGTAATGACTGCTTTTTCCACTTTGTCGCTTAAATAACTTTCGGCATCGCGCTTGATTTTTTGCAAAATAAACGCGCTAATTTGTTCCGGAGTATACTCTTTTCCGTTTATGTTGTACTTAAACTTTGTGCCCATTTTCCGCTTGGCTTCAAACACCGTGCCTTCCGGATTGGTCACAGCCTGCCGGCGGGCCGGCTCTCCCACAAGCAGCTCCCCTTCTTTAGTAAAGGCAACATAAGAAGGAAAAGCTTTGCCGCCAAGCGTGGCCCCTTCGGCCGAAGGGATAATAACCGGCTTGCCGGCTTCCATGACGCTAGCTGCGCTATTACTTGTTCCTAAATCTATTCCTATAATTTTACTCATAAATAGTTCTCCTTTCTTATTTTGTCATCTCGACTGGAGCGAAGCGGAATGGAGAGATCCCTTATCTATTAAAATTTAAGGGATTCCTCGGCTCACTGCGTTCGCTCGGAATGACAGATAAAAGTAATGTTTACAACTTGCTACTTGCTACTTACTACTTACTACTTACTACTTTTTTATAATCCTTCTATATTAAAACTCTTAAATTGGTTTAAAGTTAAGCCGATTACTTTCTTACTTCCCAAAAGTTTTTTTGATATTGGGAATTCCTTGCTGAATTCTTCTTTTAATCTGACAAATACGTTTCCTTCGCAACCGTCTGCAAGTCGTTTCATATGTAAAATAACTTTATTTTTGTTTAGAGCTTTGCCGGTAATTTCACAGTCATCCCCGGTTAAGTCTTTGGTGGTCTTGTCTTCCCATTCCATAATTTCTCCTACTTCAAACATATCTTGAATATTCATACCTGTTTTACTTTTCTTCACAATCCCAATCGGGACAGCAGGGCTTTTATTACTTTTTCCTAAATCTATCTTTTTAATCTTTGGCATAACTTTATTCAGCTTTCTTTTCGTTTAATTTTGCTTTATCCACATATTTTTCAATAATTGGTATAGTCCCCGGTCTTTTACGCATCATTTGATCAATAAAACTCCTTATATCCTCTAAAATTCTTTTTTCCGGGTACCGGGAAATGAAATCAAAATATCTTTGAACCAAATCTGCGTCTGTTATTGTTCCGTTATTCAAATCGTTGCTTAGGTCAGCAAAAAGTCTTTGCCATTCAACAGTTTCATCTTCTCCGGTGCTACCTTCGGTAAAACCGCCCTTGGCTGGCCGAACCATTTTAGATAAAAATCTTTTCATAATACCTTTGGATCCCAAACTTAATACTTAATTCTTACCACTTACTACTTTTTGAAATTACCACCCTTCAACCATTCGACAGACTCATGGTGGGGCTTCGAGTGAGCCTCAGCCGAACTCTGGGCCCAGTCGAAACACAAGCTCAGGGTGATATCTATTATTTTTTCTTTGAGATTATCACCTGGCTTGGCCTTATGACCTTACCGTTGAGTTCAAACCCGCTTTGGAGTTCTTCTACCACTACGCCGTCTTGTTCTCCTGGTGCTTCTTTAACTGCTTCGTGAAAATTTGGGTCGAACTTCTTGCCTAAACTTTCTATTTTCTTCACTCCCATTTCCGCCAAGGCCTTATCAAGCTGGTTTAAAGTTGCAAGTATCCCCTCCTGCCACTTTTGATATCTGTCAAAAAAAGCTTGATTCTTGATTCTTGATTCTTGAATCTCTTCGATTGGCATATGCCGCAATGCTTGTTCCAAGCTGTCCAAGGTAGGCAATAATTTCGCTACCGTGACTTCTCTGGCAAACTGTATTAATTCCTGGCTCTCGCTTTCTTTTCGCTTTTTGTAATTTTCAAAATCTGCCTGGGCTCGCTTCCAACCATTCATAGCCAAATCTAAATCCTGTTGGAGCCTCTCTAAGGTATTCTCATCGGTCTGATTGTTTGCTTGATCGTCCATATAGTTTCAATTAAACATTCTAACAACTTAACATTCAAGCAAAAAACGCTATGTTAAATTGTTTTTTGTTATCTTGTTAAAATGATTAACAATACTACTGCTGCGCCACCGCCAATTAACTTGGTAATGTAGTCCATAAGCGACAAATTCTTTTGGTAATGCATGCTCTTGGGCCCGAGCAGGCCAATAACGCCTTTTTTGCCAGAGGGCAATTTTACGCCCGAGACAATCATGGAGTAGTCGGAGTGTTTGGAAAGCTTTAGCTCTTTGCCAATTACCGCTTTGGCCGACTGGTCGCCGTATTCGGCAATCATGTTGTCTGCATATTCGTCTAAATGGTCAAAAAATTGGGCAATTTCTTTGGAGTCTTCGGGCGACAAATTCTTGTTTGCTAAAATGTTAGAGAGACCAGTACTAGAAATTTCCTGCGGCAGTATGGCAAAAGAAGCTTGGGCAGTATGCGCAGTTAAAAGCTTGGCTAGTCGCCGACCGACTTCGGCATTGACCAGTTGGAGTTTCATAACTTCTTTGCGCAAATTTTGCTGTTCGCGCATGGACAATTTAACTTTATCCATGAGCTGGTTAACAAAATAGCGAAAGCCTTCGTCTGTAGGAATGCGACCGCTGGAGGTATGGGGTTGAGCAATGTAGCCAAGCTTTTCCAAAACTTGCATTTCGTTTCTTATGGTGGCAGCAGAAATGTCAAAACTGTACTTACCGCTCAAATCGCGGCTGGCCACCGGCTGGCCGTTCTCACTGTTCTCTTTAACAATGGCGGCAAGAACTTTAGACTGCCTGCCCGTCAAAGCCTCTAAGTCCTTCGTAGCTTTATGCGAAGAATGGATTCCGGAGTCGGGTCGTGGAGTGAGGTTATTTGTCTTATTCATGAGGGGTTTTGTCTTACTTTCTTTAAAAATAATGATAACAAAAAATTATCACTCTGTCAAGCAGAGTGATAACTGGCGATTTTTAAGGAAAACTGATGTAAAGTTGATTTGACATCTATTTTCAATAGCGTATACTGAAATTAATATAGGTTAGCATTAATTAATTACTACTTTTGTGAAAATAAGTAACAAAAGTAAAGAAAGGTAATTTGTATGCAAAACAAACCTCTCTTAATTGGTATAATAGTAGTGGTGCTGGTTGCCGGTGGCATAGTGGCCGCAGCGGTAGCCAAACAGAACAGCAATAAGCGCCTGGCTGCCGATCAGAACGAAAAACAAGCTATGATGAAAAAAGATAAAATGGCAGCTAAAGAAGGCTCCATGGCAGACCAAGAAAAAGATAAGACGATGATGGATGATAGCCATATTTTAGGAGTTGTAATGGTGTCGGGTAAGCTTATGACTCTTTGGCCAATGAATGAACTGGCCAATCTGTCACACGATGTAACGCTTAAAAACGGCACCGTAGTAACTAAAGACGGTAAAATCACGACATCCACTGGCTCCGTTATAACCTTAAAAGATGGGCAAGAATTGACTACCGATGGCGCCATACTCACGGTTGATGTGTCAAAAATGATGATGATGAAAGAAGGCGCGATGACGGAAAAAACTGGCGCCATGAAAGAAGAAGGCGCGATGATGGCCAAGCACGGTAGTTACCTTGATTACTCGGCTGATACCGTGGCCGCCGAGCAGAAAGCCGGGCACAAAGTCGTATTGTATTTCTATGCTCCCTGGTGTCCGTTCTGCCGAGTGGCTGACACGGCATTTAAAGCACGCCCTGACCAAATCCCAACAGGGGTTACCGTTCTAAAAACTGACTACGACAGCAGCACGGCCTTAAAGCAAAAATACGGCGTTAACTACCAACATACTTTTGTCCAGATTGATAGCAACGGTAATTTGATCACCAAATGGGTTTCTGGTGATACTGACCTCTTAATTAAAAACGTTAAATAATCTGCTCGCATAACTCACGGCCGTGAGTTATATCAACACTTAATTATGCTGCAAATTCTCATTGCCATTTTGGCCGGCGCTTTAACCATTGGCGCTCCCTGCATTCTACCGCTTTTGCCCATATTGCTTGGCAATTCTGTTGGACAAACTTCCAAAACCCGCCCCATGTTTATTGTTCTTGGCTTTGTGTTCACCTTTGCCGTGGTCGGTATAGCCCTTTCTTTCCTAACTACAAGGCTCGGGCTTGAACCACAGACACTGCGGAATGTTGCGGTAGTGATGCTGGGGCTTTTTGCTGTGTTCATGATCTGGCCTCTCCCATTTGAATTATTGACCACGCGGCTAAATGGCTTTATCAACAGAGCTAATCAAATGGGCACATCAGCTGGGACTGGTAACAAAGGCGGCTTTATACTTGGTGTAACTATCGGCATCGTCTGGACGCCGTGCGCCGGACCAGTGCTTGGCTCCATTTTAACGCTTATTGCCCTCCAAACTGACTTGACGAGAGCGGGAATCTTATTATTTGCTTACGCCGTCGGCGCTGGCATTCCCATGCTTGTTATTGCTTACGGCAGCCAGTATGTGACGACGAAGGTTCGCGCCATCTCGCGCTACTCACGAATTATCCAGCAAGTCTTCGGCGTGGTTATTTTGCTGGTCGCCCTTGCTATATTCTTCCAATACGATACGCTCATCCAAGCAAAATTGCTTGACCTGTTTCCTGCTTGGAATTTTGCCAATTCAAAAATATTCAAATAATATCATGAAACAATACTTGCCATACATATTAATTGTCGTTGCGATTCTTCTTGCCGGAGGAGTGTATTTGCAACTGTCCAACCAGAAAGGTAATACTTTAAAGCTTTCGCCGCAGAGCACAAGCTCGAATGCAGGCCAAGCTGGCAAAGAGGCCTCATTTAAGAATCAAGGCCCCGCTCCGGAATTTGCGGGCATTAGCCGCTGGCTGAACCTGCCGGAGGGCAGGCAAGCTCTGACTTTACAAGAACTGCGCGGTAAAGTTGTGCTCATAGACTTCTGGACCTATACCTGCATTAACTGCATTCGCACCTTGCCATACGTAACCAAATGGTATGATACGTATCATGATAAAGGTTTTGTAGTGGTAGGAGTGCACACCCCGGAATTTGCCTTTGAAAAAGTTACCGAAAACGTAGCCACTGCCATTAAACGTCACAAAATAAACTACCCCGTGGCTCAAGACAACGACTTCGCTACCTGGAACGCTTATAGCAACCAGTTTTGGCCGGCCGAATACTTAATCGATCAAAAAGGCAATATTGTCTATACTCATTTCGGCGAAGGCGAGTATGACCATACGGAAAACGCTATCCGCCAGCTGTTGGGGCTTAATGGCGGAGTAAGCCAGGATAGTGGGCAAAATCTGTCACAGGTTAAATCGCCGGAAATGTATTTTGGCACTGACCGTGAACAATATTTAACCGCTGAGCAAAAGCCGTCCACTACCCCGCACGATTATACTCTGCCGCTAAATCTAAGCCTGAACCAATTTGCCCTTGGTGGGAACTGGCAGTTTGCGCCTGATAAAGCAACTTTGGTGAAAGGCGCCGGCAAAATTAAACTGCACTTTTCTTCCGGTAAATTATTTATGGTCGCCCAAAGCCAAAACAAACCGATTACACTACACGTCATGGTTGACGGCAAACAACAACCCGATGTGACGGTAAGCACGTCGCAACTCTATACTTTATTTGACTCGAATAGTTACACCGATCACACCATTGAAATAGATGTTCCTAATCCCGGTTTTGACGCCTTTACCTTTACTTTTGGCTAAATTATACAGTCATATTTATGAATAAGAAAACTTTAATCGCGATTGCAGTACTTATTGCTTTAGGGGTTGGGTATTATTTGGTTTCCCCATTGTGGCGCAATAAAACTCTCAACGAAGCTTCTCCGCTTTCTCAAACCGCAACGGTAAAAGACAATCTCGATAGCATAAATAGTAACCCGGCACTAAAACAACAATTTGATAAAGCCATGACGGAGTCTAAAGACACTGTGATGGAAAAAACAGACCTAATGCCCGGAGCGCCAAAAATTCTTGCCCAGGCTGACTTTAAGCCACGGGCGCACGACGTACTAGGTAAAGCTCTTTTGATAGAAGCCAGCGGTAAAAAATACCTGCGCTTTGAAAATTTTGAGACTATTAACGGACCTGACGTTCGCATCTACTTGGCAACTGACTTAAGCGACAGGGACTTCGTGGACCTTGGCCATATCAAGGCAACCAAAGGCAATGTAAACTATGAAGTCCCAGCTGGAACAGATACAGCCAAGTACAACAAAGTTCTCGTCTGGTGCAAAGCTTTCAGCGTGCTGTTCTCTTACGCCGAGCTGCGCTGACCGCCTTCCGGCCCAATGGCTTAAATGATAGCCGGTAATGTAAGCATAAAGTTATGACCATAGATAACCAGATAAAGAAATACCGTTTGGATAAAAATATGACGCAAGAAGACTTGGCAGCAGCGGTTAGCGTGTCGCGGCAAACTATTATTGCCATTGAAAAAGGAAACTACACTCCTTCTCTGCTTTTAGCCATGGAATTGGCAAAGTTTTTTAAAGTTGGGGTGGAAGAACTTTTTAGCATTAAGTGATATAATAATTGGGATGAATCCCATTAGATATTTAAAAAATCTTAGGGATAATATTAAATTCAAGTAAATGAACTTTTTAAGCAAGATAGTTAATTAACCATTATATCTAACGGGATGAAAAAAATAATCTACTACTTAGTCTTGTTGATATTTATTGCCCTTATTGCGGGGTTCTTGCTGTCCCGGCAAGGGACAGACGCCATGAGCATGAAGCAAATGCTGTCCGTTTCCGCGCTCTTGGCAGTTTACGTAGTGGCCATGTCAGTGGTAGGCGAAGGAAAAACTGCCGACGAACGGGAACAAAGCCATCGTTACATCAGCAACCGCGCCGGGTTAATTGCCGGCACTATCATATTGTCTTTAGGAATTATCTACCAAATGTTTTTTAGCCACCGCTTGGATTACTGGTTACTTGGTGGACTCATAGTTATTAATTTAACTAAAATAGTCAGTTTAATTTATTTGGATTATAAAAAATAACTACTAAACTATGTCTGGAGAAGTATCAACTGAAACTTTAGATCAAACTCATGTCGCCGCAAAACCAAGCTTAGTGGACCTAAAAGAAGATTTAATCAAACAAATCAAAGAAGATACCATAGGCCAACTCACATCTGGCCAAGAAGCTACTGGCGATAATTGACACGGTAATTCTTTTGGTACTCATATTTTTATTTCATTAATAATAAACTTGCCTTTATGCCTAAATTATAGCAAATTTCGGCATAAAATGGTTTCCACTTAATAATGACGGCCGGGCTTTGCCATTCTTACATTAAACTAAAAGCCACCTTGAGCTTGTCGAAGG
>ORMF011060801.1_pt1 | contig 13365 bp, 11 predicted proteins | sample 1779871 | NCBI WGS metagenome assembly ORMF01 (sample SAMEA104232316, study PRJEB22302) | groundwater metagenome | biome: forest; feature: aquifer; material: groundwater | place: USA | collected 2011-08-07 | depth 5.4 m | reverse complement strand
GAGGCCGCGATGGCCAAGCTCTTTTGCACAGAGGCCTCCTGGCGTATCGCCGACGATTCGGTGCAGATACGCGGAGGCCGCGGGTACGAGACCGCCGATTCGCTGAAAGCGCGGGGAGAAGAGCCCATCCCTGTCGAGCGCTTCATGCGCGACTGCCGCATCAACCTTATCATCGAGGGTACCAGCGAGATCATGCGCCTTTTCATCGCGCGTGAAGCGATGGACCCGCATCTTAAACGCATACTGCCCGTGATGAGTTCCAAAACTCCGGCCGGCGCCAGGCTGAAAAAAGCCGCTCAAGCATTCGCGCATTACGCCTTTTGGTATCCGCGGCAATGGGTGTATCTGAGCCGCTGGAAAAACTACGCGCGCGTGTCCCCGGCGCTGAAGAAACATATCCGCTACGTCGAGAAGGCCAGCCATCGCCTGGCGCGCGATCTTTTTTTCACGATGGCGATTTACCAGCAGGGCCTGGAGAAGCGCCAGCAGATCCTCGCGCGTTTCGTGAACATCGGCACCGACCTTTTCGCCATGGCCGCCACCTGTTCGCACGCGGCCCATTTGATCGCGCAGAACCCCTCGGACCCGGGCCCCGAAGAGTTGGCCGATCTGTTCTGCAGGGAGGCGACGCTGCGTATACAGAGGGAATTCAGGGCGCAGTGTCAAAACGACGACAAGATGATCTACAGGATCGGGCGCAAGATGTTGGAAGGCAAATACCAGTGGTTGGAAACCGGGATAGTGAAATAGGGGCCCGATGGCTGCTTTAGAAAACGTCTTTTCATGGTCCAAGTCCCGCGACGAGCAGTTCCGCGATTGCCAGCGCAAATATTTCTATGACAAATACGCCTCCTGGGGAGGTTGGGACAGGAACGCGGCCAAAGACACGCGCATGGCCTATGTACTCAAAAACCTGAAAAACCGCTGGGCCTGGAAAGGTGAGACCGTGCACCACGTCATCGAAGAGGTGCTCAAGGCCATGAAAAACGGCCGAGCGATGACGCTGGAAGAGGCGTTGACGCGCCTCACAGAGCAGATGCGCAAGGATTACCGTTCTTCGAAGGCCAAAAAAAACTGGGAAGACCCGAAACACCATCTGGGTCTTTTCGAGCATGAATACGCCAAGCCTGTCGCCGACTCTACTTGGAAAGAGGTGCACGACAGCTCCGTCGAATGCCTCAAAAATTTCTTCGGCTCGTCGCTTTACAAAGAACTGGCCGCCGAGGACAAAAAAGGCTGGCTGATCATCGAGGACCTGGAGGAATTCGAGTTTGAAGGGGCCAAGATCTACGTCAAGCTCGACTTTGCCAGGCGAAAAGACGGCAAGATAGAGATCTTCGATTGGAAAACCGGCAAAAACGACAGCGAGGCGGCCGCCGTGCAAATCGGAGCCTACGCCCTATACGCGATGAAAAAATGGAGCGTGCCCGTGGACTCCATACGCGCGTTTCTTTTCAACCTCGGCAGCGCGCGCCCCGAGCCTCAGGAGCAGCTCGTTAGCGACGCGCTGATACAGGGGACGGTCCGGGCGATGTCCGAGAGCATACAAAGCATGCGCGCGCTGCTGCTGGACCCTGCGAAAAACGTGCCCCAAGCCATCAGTGAGTTTAAATTCACACAGAACGAGCGTCTCTGCGGCTACTGCAATTTCTATAAAATCTGCGAAAAATACACCTCCAGTTAAATATCTCAAAAAACTTAAGTTATAATCACACAAAAATTCGGGGTCAGACCCCTCTGGCACCCGACCATGAAAATCTCACCAAAACAGCTCATTTTGAATATTATATAACATATTGATATTAATAAAGTTACATAAAATTTGTAAAAAAGGGGTCAGACCCCTCTGACCCTTTGGGGCGGACTTACTCACGTTCAGATAGCCGTGAGGCGGGTACGCTGTGCTATAATACTTTTTTATGACGCAATTGACGTTGGACTGTTCGGGGCATTTATGCCCCGTTCCTATTTTAATGACTGAAGAGCGAATGGCGAGTTTGAAAAGCGGGCAGGTCCTTGAAGTGGTGTTCACGGACCCCGGCGCCAAACCGGACCTCCAGATGTGGTGTAAGGCCACGCGCAACGCGTTTTTGGATTGCCGGACGGAAAAGCCCAAATACTACGCTTATATAAAGAAGAGATGACCATGGACAAAGGCCTCGCGCTTAATATCAAAAAAACGGTGGATGCCATACACAAGGCCAAACGCATATTGGTGGCCTCGCATGTGAACCCCGACGGCGACACCATCGGTTGCCTTTTGGCGCTGGGGTTGGCGTTGATGCAGATGGGAAAGAAAGTCACTTTGCTGAGCCAGGACGGCATCCCTTCGCGTTTTCAGTTCTTGCCCGGCAGCGAGCTCATCCTTTCCGAAACCAAAGAGATCGCTGAAGTGGCGATAGCCGTGGATTGCGGCAGCCTCGCACAGCTGGGCGCGCTCAAAAAAATGTTCTTCAAGGCCAAAACGACGGTCCAGATAGACCATCACGATTTCGGCGAGGCCTTCGGCAAGATCCAGGTGATGGAAGGCGAGGCCTCGGCCGTAGGCGAGATAGTTTACGAGCTGATCAAGGCGCTCAAAGTCGAATTGACGCCCGGCATTGCCACCTGTCTTTTGACCTCCATTATCATCGATACCGGTTCTTTCAGATTTTCCAACATCCGCGCCAAGACATTCGATATCTGCGGCGATTTGATACGCCAGGGCGTCGATCTGCAGCATCTCATCGAGGAGTCCTACTGGAAAAGAAGCGCCGCCTCGGCCAAGCTCTCGGGTTTTTGCCTGATGAGGACGGAGTTGTCGGAAAGCTGCGAGCTGGCCTGGTCGACGGTGTATCAGAAAGACTTCGAACGTTTCAAAGCCAAGCTCGCGGACGCGGACTCGGTGGCCGACGATTTACGCAGTATCGAGGGAGTCAAGATAGCCGTCCTTTTCCGCGAAACGCCTGCCGGGCATTTTCGCGCCAGCTTGCGTTCGCGTCACGGCATCCACATCGCGAAAGTGGCCAGGAACTTTGGTGGCGGCGGGCATCACAACTCAGCCGGCTGCATGGTTAAAAGCTCGAGAGATCAGCGCCGGTTACTGGACCAGCTTTTGGCGCTGATCGGGTAAGGCTCGCATGAAATACGTTCTCGTCATCCCCGACGGCATGGGGGACAGGCCGGTCGCGTCGCTCGGGTCCAGGACCCCGCTTGAGGCGGCATCCACGCCGAACATGGACTTCTTCGCTTCGGCGGGCGTCGTGGGCGTCAGCCACAACATCCCACCCGGTTACATCCCCGGCACCGACATCGGCTGTATGAGTGTCTTCGGTTACGACCCCAGGAAATATTTCACCGGCCGTGGGCCTCTCGAAGCGGCCGAGCTCGGCATCGAGCTCAAAGAAAACGAGATTGCCTTCCGATGCAACCTCGTCACTGTCGAAGGCGACGTGCTGAAAGACTTCAGCGCCGACCACATCTCGCTGCCCGAGGCCAAACTCCTGATTGAGTCTTTTGACCGACTGATTGGCCAGGACCTGGGAGGACAGGCAAAGTTCTATCCGGGCAAAGGCACAGGCTACAGAAACCTGATGATACTACGCGACGATCGCAAAGAGTTGCCGCAGGTTGTTTGCACGGGGCCGCATGACATCATGGGTAAAAAATACGGTGATTACCTGCCATGCGGGCAGCATGCCGACATATTGATCCGCATCATGCGCAAATCACAGGAGTTTTTCAAAGACCACGGCGTGAACAAAAAGCGCCTAGCCAACGGCAAAGGTCCCGCCAGCATGGTCTGGTTGTGGGGACAGGGGTTCTCCCCGTCATTTCCGACTTTTTTCAAAAAGTTCGATTTCCGCGGCGGTGTGGTCACGGCGGTGGACCTGGTGAAAGGCATTGCGCTGCACGCGGGGCTGGATGTGGTGCGCGTGCCTGGCGTGACGGGATATTTTGACACCAATTACGTGGGCAAGGCCGAGTACGCGATTAATTCGCTGAGAAGCCGTGATTTCGTGGCCATACATATCGAGTCCACCGACGAGGCCGGCCATATCGGCGATCCCGCTCTCAAAATCAAGGCCATCGAGGACGTGGACCGATTGGTGCTGGGCACGCTGCGTCGCGGTTTGGAGGAGTTTGGCGATTACAAGCTGATGGTACTGCCCGACCATTACACCTGCGTCGAGACACGCACGCATTCCAGCGACGCGGTGCCGTTTTTGATTTACGACAAACGAAAAGAAAAGCACGGGCCTAAGAGCTTCAGCGAGAAAGAGGCCCAAAAAACCGGCCTGTCAATTTCAGAGGGCCACACCTTGATGGACAAGTTCGTGCATGAATCACACTAAAACCGATATCTTAGTGATAGGCGCCGGTTTCGCCGGGCTTTCCACGGCTTATTCCCTGGCCAAGGAAAGGCCGGGCCGAGTTGTTGTGATCGAGAGCGAAAAAAAACTCGGCGGCCACGCCTCGGGCCGCAACGCCGGCATGATACGGCAGACGGTCTCGGACCCTGTGCTGGCGTCTTTGGCCGTCGAAGGCCGACGGCTCATGGGTCGCGCGCAAAAAAACGGCTGGGACATCGGTTTTCGTTCCGCCGGCTCTTTGCTTGTGGCCAACGGCCGCGGCCTTGATGAGCTTAAGGCCATACGTCGTGTCACGCGCGCGCAGAGCGTCGAATGCCGATTTTTATCTCCGCAGTCGGCTCGCCGCCGTGTTCTGGCGCTCGATAGAGGCAGTTTTAACCACGCGCTCTTTTGTCCCTCGGACGCGCTCGTGGACATAGAGAAGCTGATGCGCGGCTATTTGAATGCCCTGAAGGCGCTTGGCGTGCCTGTGTTGAGAGATCATGCCGTGCATTCCATCAAGAAACAGGGCGGGGTTTTCCGCGTGAGCGCCGGCGGGCATGTTTTTTTGGCCGGTAAAATCGTGAACGCGGCCGGCGCTTGGGCCGGCGCCGTGGGAGAGAAGGCGGGGGCTGTGCGCGTACCGTTCCGCGCCTACAGGAGGCATCTTTTCGAGAGCTTCGCGCCCGAGGGTTTTAAAAATCATTGGCCTTTTGTTTGGGATTTGAGCCATAATTTCTATTTCAGACCGCTCGAAAAGACGTTGCTACTCAGCCCCTGTGACAAAGACCCGTTCCGGCTGGCGCTAGGCCAGACCCGAGGCCCTGCTGAGCGCACGGACGCGCGCCTTGAGAAAGAACTGGCGCTGAAACTTAGAAATTATTGGCCGGGACTGGCGGGCCTCAAGATTAAAAATAAAAAAGCGGGCCTGAGGACGATGACGCCGGACGGGCGCTTCGTGGTGGGTGAGGACCCGCGCGTGAAGGGATTTTACTGGGTGGCCGGGTTGGGCGGCCACGGCGTGACCACGAGTTTTTCCGTGGGCAAGCTGGCCGGTGATTTGATCCTGGGAAAAAAAAGGGCGAAGTCTCTGGTGGATGCGCTTTCGCCCAAAAGGTTTTTAAATAAGACGGGGAAACATGCTGCCTAAAGTCGATTATCACATGCACACGCCGCTTTGCGGCCACGCGGTGGGGGAGCCCGAGCAGTACGCCGAGCGCGCGCTCGAGGTGGGCCTGGCGGAGATAGGTTTTTCAGATCACGCGCCGCTGGGGTCGCATGAAGACGCGCGCTACACGATGAACGCCGGCCAGCTGCCGCTGTATCACCGCATGATAGAGCGCGTACAGGCCATGTACCAGGGGCGGCTGTTGATCAAGTTGGGTCTGGAGGCAGATTACCTTCCTGGATTTGAGGCCCAAACCAGGACGCTGGTGTCCGCGCACCCTTATGATTTTGTGATAGGCTCCATACACTTCATCGACCGCTGGGCCTTCGACGACCCGGACCCGTCACAGCAAATCAAATGGAAAGACAAGGACATCGATCTTGTGTATCGCGACTATTATCAGCTGCTGCGCCAGTCCGCCGAATCCGGGCTGTACGACATCATGGGACACGTCGATCTGGTCAAAAAATTCGGCCACCGCGCCAGCGCCGACCTGAGCGACGAAGTGAGAAAGACCGCTGTGGTTTTCAAGAAAACGGGCGTCGTCGTAGAGATCAACACGTCGGGCCTGAGAAAACCCGTGAATGAGATTTATCCGTCACTGGATATACTTAAAATTTACCGCCAGGCCGGTGTACCCATCACGTTTTCCTCCGACTCGCATGATCCGCAGGACGTGGGGCGCGATTATGACAAGGCCGCCGCGCTGGCCAAGGCCGCCGGTTACGGCGAATACGCGGTGTTCTCCCAAAGGCAAATCAAAAGGCGAGAGAAGCTCTGATGAACCTTCCCCAAAAAGGAGTGATCAAAATCAGCGGGCTGGACCATGTGGCCATCAGCGTCCGCGATTTGGAAAAGTCACTTCAGTTCTACACCCAGGTGCTGGGTCTCAAGGTCACCGAGCGTGAGTACTCCAAGCCGGGCATTGAGTACTTCCTGGACTGCGGCACGGCGCTGATAGGACTCATCCAGGGCAGCGAGTCCGACGGCAAGCATCTTTTGCAGGACGGCGGCCTCGGCGGCAACCATGTTTCTTTCCGCGTGCACACGCGGGATTTTGACCGCATCGTCGAGGAAGTCAAAAGGATAGGGCTCACCATCACTTTCCAGAAAAAAAGGGAAAAGTCCTGGTCCCTGTATTTTCTCGATCCCGACGGCAACAAGCTTGAGGTCACCGCCTGGCCGCTGGAAGACAAATAAATAAAGGAGAAAACCCATGTTAAAAGAAGGCCAAAAGGCCCCTGATTTCAACCTCCCGTCATCGGACGGCAAAAACATAGCGCTGAAAGACCTGAAGGGAAAGAAGGTGGTGCTTTATTTTTACCCCAAGGACGACACGCCGGGCTGCACCGTCGAGGCCTGCGGTTTCCGTGACCGGATAAAAAATATAGAGCGGAAAGGTGCCGTCGTCTTGGGCGTGAGCCCCGACAACGTCGCCTCTCATAATAAGTTCATCGAGAAATTCGGGCTACCGTTTATTTTGCTCAGCGATGCCGAGAAAAAGGCCTCTCAGGACTACGGTGTGGGGGTGGAAAAGAGCATGTACGGCAAAAAATACATGGGCGTGGCGCGCACCACGTTTATTATCGGTCCGGAAGGCAAGATAGAAAAAATTTATGAAAAGGTGAAGCCCGATGTCCATACCGAGGAGGTTTTGGAGTATCTGGGTTAAACGGGGATCGATGTCTGCGATGCCGAAATTGATTTTCAAGCACAGAAAAACCCTGCAGGTCGCTGAGGGCACTTCCGTACTCGACGCGGCGCTGGATCATGATGTGTCTCTGTATCACACCTGCGGCGGTAACGCCTCCTGCAGCACCTGCCGCGTGCTTGTCCTGAGGGGCGCTGAAAACCTGTCGGCCATAGAAGATGCCGAATCCCAGGTACTGGATTCTTTTGACCTCTTGCCGCCGCATCGCCTGGGCTGTCAGGCGCAGGTGCTGAAAGGGGAGGTGGAGGTGGAAATTCCTTCGCGCGCGAAAGCGCCGCGGCCGAACAAGACACCGGCAGTGCCTAAAGATTGATGGACGCCCCTCCGCCCCTTAGGATTTTGACAGCGTTTACTCTGTCACTGGCCATCAACGCGGCCTTTTTTTACTCTCTGGACCACAGCCCGGGACTGATGGGGCAAGGCCCCGGCCAGACACTGCTTCAAAAGAAAATCGCCGCCCGCGGCGACGACAAATTTGAATTTGAGTTTATAGAAGCGCCTCCCAAAATTCGTCCCGTCCCGCCCAAGCCAACAAAAAAAATAGCGGCCTGGGACTCCGTGAGCCAGGATGCGGGGTCAAAAAGGTCTGAGAATGCCCCGGCCCCGGACATTAAAACCATGGGCCTCTCAGACCAGCTGGCGCAGCGCCGCGGTGCCGCACCGGTGCTGCCGCAGCCGATGACAGAACCGGCCCCGCCGCGCAGCGACCCTGAGCAGGCGGCAGATTCCAAACCTGGCGAGACACAGGACACGATGATTATTGAGAAAGAGGAAAAGCCGCAGGCGCCGGCGCCGCCTCCCTCGGCGCTGATCAAAGCTGCTGACGGCGTGCCGGGTCTCACCGGCCGGGACAAGATCAACACCCAGGAAACGGCGCGCGCCGCCTCACCGGGGGCCCGGTTTTTCGGCATCACCTCATTCGAGGCCACAGGCTCCGGCATGGGCGTGTACATGAAAAACCTAAAAGAGAGGATTTGGCTGGCCTGGTATCCTTACATGGTTTTCAAATACCCCAAGGACTTCAAAACCGCCGACGCGGTGGTTAGCTTCACCTTGAACAAGGCAGGGCAGGTCAAAATCGTCCGCGTCATTGACAGCGAGGGAAGCGAGCTCTTTGCCACCTTCTGCGTCGACTCTGTCCAGCGCGCCTCCAACTTCGGCCCTCTCCCCGAAGAAATCCTAGCCCTCCTCGGAAAAGACGAACTCGAAATCCGCTTCGGCTTCCACTACCGATAGTCCCCATTCCAACGAAGAATCTAGGCTTTCCGTATTGGGGCGGCAGGGCCTGGCTCGTATTGCTTTTTGCGCGACCGCTCGATTTTCCCCACCGAGGAAAATCGAGCTGCGTGATGGTCCTGCGCGGCCCTTAAAAGAGATTCTGGACCGTGGTGCTCGGACCATCAAGCTCGCGCAAAAAGCAATACGAGCCACCCGCCGCTCACTTTAGTTATTAGCCAAGCGTCCTTTGGCTTGGGGTAGACGTTGGCAGTGTCGCCTCACTTCCCACAGAAGCAGAAAACATCCCCTTAAGAAAACCCTGGCGGGATGATTTTTGCTTGATATTTCTAGGGTTGACGTTGTGAGACACCCCCCATTACCGTATTACAGGACCAGGTAGTCCCGTATTGGTATTCTTACGGCACTTTTAGTCATAACATAATATAAATAAATAGGTTACATGTATAACTATTAGGTGTTCAAAGTTGATTATTAGAATTGAGTAATGTATACTTATTATAGTTATTTATAAAGTTTATTTATACGCATATCAATTTAGTGAGGCCGCGCAGCAGTGAAAACTTGCATTAGAAATTTAATGCTCTACAGTTTTATTATTAGCGGTATTTCTTTTAATGCCTCAATTTCTAAGGCCGATGAAATCAGTCCAGCCGATTTACATTTGATTAATGAAAAAATAGCAGAGCTCGCAACTGATTTAAAGAGCAGGAGCATTACGAAGCATAGCGTGGAAAGCGAATTGGAGGAGCAAGTTTTAAAACGAAAAAAAGCTTTGTTTTCCATTGTATACGATCAGCCAGCTGATGTATTACGCGCGGCCCTTCCGGAATCCGTCAAAACCCAAATACCCAAATCTTTGAGACGACATTTAGGCCAAACCATGAAATTCGAGGGCATCATTGAAGCCACTATAGTCGATGATTTCGACAATCATAAATCATGGGAGAGATATGTATTAAGATCGACCGGTGGCCGTCGCATCAATTTGCACTTTGCCAAAAAAAATCGGGTATTCATTTCGGGTTCTCGTGTACGCGCCCAGGGCTTGAATTTGGACGATCACTTGATTCTGACTTCTACAGACGCTTCTGATATCGAAGTTTTGAACGAACCTTCCGCAGCTTTCAATCAGACCGTTTTTGCCGCCTCATTGGAGGCCGTCCCTGCTGTTCAAGAGAAGAAGGTCGCGATCATTCTTTTTGATTTTGGAAACAGCCACTTTCAAACTCTAACTCCGCAGATAGTCAAGTCTTGGTTTTTTACAGACGATAAAAGCGTTAATACTTACTATCAGGAGGCAACGTTGGGCAAAATTAGACTAACGGGTCACATTGATCTCACAGGCGATGTTTTCGGGACTTATACAGTGGCAGCCTCTAATAGTCCTTGTGCCTATTCGGAAGACCTTTGGGAAAAGCCCGCCATCGAAAAAGCGGCCGCCGATGGTTTCAATGCGGCGAATTATTGGGCTGTGGTCTTTATCTATCCGCCCAACGCATGTCCCGGCGGAGGCTTTGCCAATCCATTCGCTAGGAAAGCTTATCTAACTGGCGGTTGGATCGAAAGCAAAGAAAACTTTTTGTATGGCGGCGCGCATGAGTTGGGACATATCTTCGGTCTTAATCATGCGAACGGGTTCGCGTGTTCGGACAGGCTTGACTGTCGAAATATTGAGTATGGCGATCCGTTCGACGTGATGGGTGCTAATCTACAAAAAAATCCTCATTTCAATGCCTATTATAAGCAGCTCTTGGGCGGGTTACAATCTCCCAACATTCATGAGGTCAAGACGAGCGGTATCTATACCTTAAAATCAGTAGAATATGTCCGCCAGGATACGCAAGCACAAGCCATAAAAATTCTGAGAGAAAGAGATAATTTAGGACGAGAGGCATGGTCTTATTATTTAGAATACAGGAGGCCTCACGGACTGTACTATGATAATTTTTTGCCCTCTGAGCCAGTCGTGAACGGTATAACGATACGATTGATTAATTACTTTCACTACTTGGATGGCTCGACATGGCGCCCAAGCAATGAATCTCATCTAATCGATACCACGCCTGAAACTCCCTCAATTTTAGGCACTTTCTCGGACGCGCCCCTACTCGTCGGCAAAACTTTCACGGATCCGGTTAAAGGAATATCAATAAAGACTAAGGCAGTTTCTAACGATGAGGCAACGGTCGAAGTCGTATTTTTTACGCCTGTCACGACCTGCGTTCGTCGCGCCCCCGTTGTTACGATAGACCCTTTGGTTCAACGAACCGCTTCGTCAGGGCTTCGGATGCAATATGGTTTAACCGTACAAAATAACGACAACCCTTATTGCCCCGAATCGACTTTCAATGTCATTCCCTCTCATCCATGGGTGACCGTAGACGTGTCTATGATGCGTATAGCCCCGCAGACGAGCGCTTGGACTCCGATGTTCGCCCGTGCCCCTTACAGTGCATCAGGAGCCTATCCTTTCTCCGTTGTAGCAACAAACAGCGCTTTTCCTGCTTTCACAGCCGCAGCGACGGCCACTTATGTACTGGATCGAACGCCTCCCTCCATTCCGGAAAATATCTCAGCGGCTCCCTTGACGTCAAGTTCCATTCGGCTGTCTTGGAACGCTTCCAGCGACGAATCCGGAATAAACTCATACAGGATAAAAAGAAACGGCGTGGTCATTGCAACTGTAAAACCATTAGAATTCGTCGATACGAATTTGTTAGTAGGCGCTTTTTATAACTATTCGATCGCAGCGATAGATAAATTGAGCAACGTTTCCGCTGATTCGAGCCCTATTTCCGCAACTCCTTTGGCGCCTGAATTGAAAGTAGCCGAGGCACACCCGTCTCTCAATAATGTTACCGCGGGCGATACGGAGTTTGGAATTAAGGAGGGCGAACCGTTTACGGTTGTCTGCTCTGTCGTGAATGCTGGGACCGCTGAAGCGGCGGCAAGTATTGTTGCAATTTTTCTGGATGGGCAAGAAATTGAGCGCCTGGACGTGAGTGGCCTTGCCTTGGGAGAAACGAAATCGATTGCTAGCCGGAAAGCGATCACTCTGAGCCTTGGTAACCACAGCATGGAAATTCGCATGGACCCGGACAATACCATTAAAGAATCCAATGAAAGCAATAATTCACATTTTATAAATTTCGTCACGGGCCGGCCCGCCCAAATGACGCTGCCTAAAACTTCAATTCCGTTGCGGTCGACCCGCCGCCTATTCGCATGGTCGCCAGGTTCGTCCGTATCCGAGATTAAGCTTTCGGCGGGCACGTCCTTGGGCGTCTCGAATATATATGACCGCGATTTCAAAAACGAGACTTCTGCAATTGTTTTTCCGATCCCGTTGGATGGCCGAGCGATCTATGTACGGTTATCGTCAAAAATCAGCAATCGATGGTTTCATGAGGATTATGCGTACTATACGTTGACTTTTAGCGGGGCAACCCCTCAACTCATAAGTCCCGTGTCAGATTTGATATTGGCTTCGAAAATGGTGACATTTCAATGGACGTCTGCGGCAAATCCAAAAGCGTATCTTTTTCGCGCCGCCACGAACTACGAAACGCTCGATGCTTATTACGGGAATATGTTCAATAAGCAGTTGGACGGTTCAAAGACGGGCTGCGATTTACCCGCTATTCCGCTCTTAGGGCAGCCTATTTATGTCAGGCTTTACTATATTGTGCCTTTAAATAGCGTTTTAACGGCGTATTACGATGATTACCTATTCAAAGTATCCTCTTCGCCTTTGGTTTCGCTGTCCGTCTCAAAAATGACAATTTACAAAGGAGAAACAACGTTGCTTTCCTGGGGAACTTCATTCAATCCCCAAAGCTGTACAGCTTCGAGCCTTCCAGAGGGTTGGAGCGGCGGCAAGCTAGCGACAGGCGGATCTGAAGTTGTCGTCCCTTTAGTATCCACGACCTACACAATTACATGTGAAAAGACCAGTTATTATCCGGCGAGTTCCAGCATGCATGTATCTGTACTAAATCGTCCAACCACCTCCCCAAGCCCGAGCCCTTTACCCGAAAACGGGTAACGTTTCCCATCGAGCGGTAGCGCAAAAAGCAATACGAGCCACGCTCACAGTAGGCCCTATTCTGAGGCAGCCTTGTCTTTGCTTTAGCTTCTTTGTCGCCGCTTGTGGGCATGACGTCAAGTCGCCCGGGAGGCGGCAAAATAAAATGTTGCCTGAGGCGCCGAGCGGTACCGTGCGGAGCGCCGAGTTCATTTTATTTTGCCGAGGGTTCCCGCGACTTACGTTATGCCCACGCGACTAAGAAGATAAATCAAAGACAAGGGGGCCCGGAGGCGAAATGGCAAAGCTCGGATTAATAACAGGGTGGCGAAGAGGTTTATGGAAGGGAAAGAAAGTTAAATCTTCTGGTAAAGCTCGGAGCCTTTCTCGCGGAATTCTTTGGATTTTTCTTCGAGGCCTTTGGCTAGGGCCTCTTTTTCGTCTATTTCCAGTTTGGCGGCGTAGTCACGAACGTCTTGTGTGATCTTCATGCTGCAGAACTGGGGGCCGCACATTGAGCAGAAATGCGCGACCTTGGCCGAGTCCTGGGGCAGTGTCTGGTCGTGGAAGTCTTTGGCCGTGGTCGGGTCTAGAGACAGGTTGAACTGGTCCTGCCAGCGGAACTCGAAGCGTGCCTTGGACAGCGCGTTGTCTCGTATCTGAGCGCCCGGGTGGCCTTTGGCCAGGTCGGCCGCGTGTGCGGCGATTTTGTAAGTGATGACGCCGTCCTTTACGTCTTTTTTGTTGGGCAGGCCCAGATGCTCTTTGGGAGTGACGTAGCAGAGCATCGCGCAACCGTACCAGCCGATCATCGCCGCGCCTATACCCGAGGTGATGTGGTCGTAGCCGGGGGCCACGTCTGTAGTCAAGGGACCCAATGTATAAAAGGGTG
>ORMF010589295.1_pt1 | contig 13365 bp, 11 predicted proteins | sample 1779871 | NCBI WGS metagenome assembly ORMF01 (sample SAMEA104232316, study PRJEB22302) | groundwater metagenome | biome: forest; feature: aquifer; material: groundwater | place: USA | collected 2011-08-07 | depth 5.4 m | reverse complement strand
GCCGCACTTGTCGCACTTGAAGTCTACAAGTATGCCCTGCTCAGGATTCTCATATATGAGCTGGGCCTGCGCTACTCCACCGCAGCGCAGGTGTGACCTTGGGAACTTCTCCCAGCATACGGGGCAGTTCTTATCACCAACTGTATGGATCGTCCCATTCATTGCCATTGTCTTCAAATGAGGCCGCCTTGGAGTGTACATAAGATTGGCATTGTGGCGCTTCAAAATTATAAAGGACGCCGCCTCTGGAGTGTCTGGTGAGTATCCAATATAATCTCACGCGATAGAGAATATTCGACTTATTGAGGGTAAAGATGAAGCAAATTGCAAAATTCTGCTACGAAAAAAGAAGGTTCGTTTTAATCGGCTGGGTGCTCCTGCTGGTTGGCCTCATAGGCCTGTCTAGCACCATCGGCGGTGAATATAAAACGGAGTTCAAACTGCCGGGTTCTGAAAGCCAGGCTGCGCTGGATCTGCTGAAATCCAGGGGATTAAGCGAGCGCACAGGCTTCCAGGCTCAGATCGTTTTTAAGGCTGGACAGGGCGTAAATGACCCTGCCGTTCGCCAGGCGATGGAATCCTTCTTCAGTGCGGTGGAGAGCAATGTGCAGGGCGTAAACATTGTGAGCCCGTACGCTCCCGGCAATACGTATCTCACGGCTGCCGACGGCAAGGTTGCGTATGCTGAGCTCAACTTCTCTGACCGGAAGCAGGAAGTCTATTTCGATGATGCCAAAGAGATCAAGGACCTGCGTGATGCCGTTAAGATGTCGGGTCTTCAGATAGAGCTTGGCGGTGACATCTTTATCAACGTCGCTGAGTTCTCCAGCGAAGCGATCGGTGTTTTTGCCGCTGTCATAATCCTTCTTATTGCGTTTGGCTCCGTGCTCGCGATGGGTCTGCCCATCATCACGGCCCTTTTCGGCATTGGCTGCGGAGTCGCGATAATCGGCGGCTTCGTTACGAATGTCCTGTCTGTTCCTGACTTTGTTACCCCTATCGCGGCGATGATCGGCATAGGCGTGGGTATCGACTACGCGCTGTTTGTAGTGACCCGTTACCGTCAGGCGCTTCACGACGGGCATGAGCCTCTGGATGCCGTGATGCGTACATTGGATACAGCCGGAAGAGCGGTTGTTTTTGCCGGTATAACCGTGGTTATCGCGTTGCTCGGCATGTTCATGATCAACCTCGATTTTGTCCGCAGCATATCGATTGGCGCCGTGTCTGCGGTGCTAATGACGATGTTAGCCTCCATAACCCTGCTGCCCGCGCTTCTCGGTTTTGCCGGGCGCAACATAGACCGCCTGGGCCTGCCTCACAGAAAGACTGCTGAAGTAAATTCCACTAACTCCTTCTGGTACAAATGGAGCCGCCTTATACAGACGCACCCGTGGTTAACATTCTTCATCAGTGCGGCGATTCTTGTTGTGTTGGCGCTCCCCGTATTTTCATTGCGCCTCGGTTTTGCGGACGCCGGCAATCGCGTCGAAACTGACACTACGCGAAGGGCTTACGATATCCTTTCCTCTAGCTTCGGTTCGGGCTTTAACGGGCCGATCCTTGCTATCGCAGAATTAAAAGGTGACCAGGATATGGCAGCGCTGGCCCGTCTGAAAACAACGCTGGAATCCTCCCCGGGTGTCGCCTCGGTGACTGACCCGCAGCCCATCGGTACTGGTCTTGCGCTTCTAAACGTATTCCCAACCACAGCTCCGCAGGATAAAGAGACCGCAGAGCTGGTGCACAGGATGAGGAACGAGATTATCCCTGCCTCGATTACGGGGCCGTCGCCTGTGATCCGCCTGACCGGCATAGCGCCGTCAGTAGTGGACTTCTCAGACTACATGGCCTCACGCCTGCCGATTTTCTTCACCGCGGTCTTGGTTCTTTCCTTCCTGCTTCTCCTGGTGATATTCCACAGCGTGGTTGTCCCCTTGAAGGCCGTTATCATGAACATGCTCTCGATAGGAGCGTCTTTCGGCGCGATCGTCGCAGTATTCCAGTGGGGTTACTTCGCTAACGTGATCGGTCTCGGTAAAGAGGGTCCGGTAGAGGCATGGGCCCCGATGATGCTGTTCGCGATTATCTTCGGACTGTCCATGGACTATGAAGTATTCCTGCTCACCCGTGTGCGTGAAGAGTATGACAAGACCGGCGATAACACCAAAGCGGTAGCGGATGGCCTCGCCACCACAGGGCGAGTGATCTCCGCGGCCGCCGCGATAATGGTCTGTGTTTTTGGAGCTTTCCTTCTGAGCCCGGACCGCACATTCAAGCTCATGGGATTTGGCCTGGCCTTCGCCGTCCTGATAGACGCAACAGTCGTCCGCCTTATGCTCGTTCCATCGACTATGGAGCTGCTCGGTAAAGCAAACTGGTGGGCCCCCAAGTGGCTCGTTAAGATGCTCCCGTCCATCCATGTTCACAGCGAGCAAGGTGAACCTGTTGTGGCAGGGTCACGCGCAAAGAAATAGACTTCACCTTTCAACAAGTACTTTAAAGGGCGGGCCGATGAATCAGCCCGCCCTTTGTTTCCCCTCAAAGGCATTGATTTCATACGACGCTTACTCATAAGATTGACTGGAGCGATATAAAGGACTGAGGTGTCATCATGGCGACAAAAATCTTCGTTAACTTACCTGTAAAGAATCTGGATAAGTCCAAGGAGTTCTTCGCAAAACTCGGATATTCATTCAATAAGCAATTTACAGACAAGAATGCCGCCTGCATGGTTATCAGCGATGACATCTACGCAATGCTCCTGGAAAAGCCGTTTTTTGAGACTTTCACCGAAAAAAGTGTTGCCGATAGCGCAAAGGTAACTGAAGTATTGATAGGCCTGTCTGCTGACAGCAAAAAACAGGTCGATACTTTGCTCAAGAATGCCCTCGCCGCCGGCGCAAAAGTAAGCAGGGAACCTCAAGACCTGGGGTTCATGTACAGCAGGAGCTTTGAAGATCTTGATGGGCACATCTGGGAGATGATTTGGATGGATGAGAGCAAGATAAAGAATTAAGGCGAGAGCGATTGTTGGAGGAAATATGAAAGATCAGGACTATCGTAAGAAACTTACCCCTCTCCAGTACCAGGTAACCCGTGAAAAGGGCACCGAGCGCCCCTTCACAGGCGAGTACTGGAATAACCATGACCAGGGCACATACCGCTGCATCTGCTGCGATGCGCCGCTATTCTCCTCGGACACCAAGTATGACTCGCGTACCGGCTGGCCCAGCTTCTGGCAGCCTGTCGATGCAAAGTCTATTGAAGAGATAACGGACACCAGCCTCGGCATGACGCGCGTAGAAGTAGAGTGCAAAGCCTGCGGCTCTCACCTTGGACACGTCTTCAGTGACGGCCCGCGGCCGACAGGCCTGCGCTATTGCATCAACTCGGCCTCGCTAAAGCTGGATAAAGACAAGAAATAGCTGAGCCAGGCTGCGCTAACCGGATATTGTTAAGTAGTCTTGGGGATCCAGGAGAACCGCCTCATAGCTAATATGAGGCCTGCCGCTCCCCATGCCGCCAGCACCGCCAGGTCTATCCATGAAAAGCCTGAACCTGTAGTTGATGGGTCGAACGTGGCTAGTAGGGCTTTTGCAAGATGACTTACGGGAAAGAAGTTGGCAATATTCTTCAGTATCATCGGCAGGCTGCTGTCTGGAATAAATACGCCGGAGAAGAAATACAGGGGTAGTATTATCGACTGGATGACTGCAGGCGCTGAATCGGCAGATGCCACCAAGCTTGCCACTACGTAACCGAGAGAACAAAAGCAGACGGAGCCTAACATCACCGTCACGATTAACGCTGGCATCGTTGAGATTGGAACCCTCACGCCATAAGCGATTTTCCCTATAGCGACAAGCAAGACGACTATTAAAATCGCCAAACAAACCGCTGCGGTACACCTGCCTATGATGATCATCATTGCGGATATCGGTGTAGCCCTGCGCCTTTTAAGTACGCCGCTTTCCCGCTGTATGGTTGCTGAGATCCCCAGACTTACAAAAGTCGCAGAAATTATGCCCATAGCGGCAAGGGACGGAACATAAAAAGTAGACAGCTTGATTTCATGTCCGTTTATCGTCTCTGTGTTATTACCGAACGTAGCTACAAAGATTACCAGGAACAAAATCGGCATTATGACGCTGAAGAACATGGACTGCCTGTTTCGTACCAGGCTCAGCAATTCGTATCTGGTTTCGTGGGCGATTAGTCTCGTGCTGGTCACTTCTTTTGTCCCACCAGCTTCAAGTAAACGCTTTCAAGGCTGGGTTTGGTTACTTCCAGATCATTTATTGAAACAGAGTTGTCTATAGCCCAGTTAACAAGGGATTTCAGATCCTGCAATTGGTTCGACGTTTGTAATATAACTGCGTCATCTAATCCCATTTGAACCTTCGGAGTTAACTCTTTGGGGAAATTCGCTGGTATTTTCCCGCCGTTGATGTGGAATGTTATATCTGATTCTTCGTCTCTGCCGCCAAGAGTTTTGGGCGTCCCCTGTGCGATTATCTTTCCGTTTTTAATGATCGCGATGCGGTCAGCAAGCAATTGAGCCTCGTCCATGAAATGTGTCGTGAGAAATATAGTTTTGCCCAGCCTTCGCAGGCCTGAAATCATTTCCCATGCAGCATGCCTCGCGGCAGGGTCAAACCCCGTTGTTGGCTCGTCCAGGAAAATCAGTTCAGGGTCCCCTATGAGAGCTAGAGCCACATCTAGTCTGCGAAGTTCTCCGCCGGATAGTCTTCCGGACTTCGTTTCCGCCTTATGTGATAGCCCCACCAGTTCCAGGATTTCCTTAACATTGCTGGGGCTTGGGTAGAAGCCTCTGTAGAAGTCAAGGCACTCTCGTACCTTAAGCTCTTTTTCAGGCTGGCATGACTGGAGCACTACACCTAGCTTCGCTCGCCAGGCGCCGTCGGCTTTTTCTGGGTCGACTCCAAGGACGCTGACCTCCCCGGACGAGCGCTTTCTGAATCCTTCCAGTATTTCAACCGTAGTCGTCTTACCTGCGCCGTTAGGGCCTAAAAAAGCGAAAATCTCGCCGTGGTTTATCTCTAGGTCGACACCGTCTACTGCTTGAAGCGACCCATAGCTCATGTGTAGGTTCTTGACTGAGATTACAGGGGTAGTGTTGGAGTTGGCCCGTTGAGTAGCAGGATTGAAACCATTAGTAGCCATGTCTGTGGATTTTAGCACCACTCAAAACCTGATGTTAGGATTTGAATCTACAGCCTCTAGGGTAGATCAGGGTCGCTTTAAGGCCGCTGTATTATTTATTTCGTATATTTTTAGGCTTAGCTTGCGCTAATCATCCAGTTGGCAGGTATTTACGTAACATATGGCGATTGAATCCAGCGACCAGGAGTTACTGGCGGCCGTTCAGCGAAAAGAGCTCCGAGCTCTTGAGCAGATATATGACCGCTATGGCTCGTTCGCATATTCACTGGCCGCGCGGATACTTAATGATAGAGCCCTGGCAGAAGACGTAGTGCAGGAAGTATTCTTCAACTTCTGGCGTCAGGCGTCCACCTTTGATGCCGCGAAGGGCAGTGTGAGGACATGGATCCTTTCCTGCACTCACCACAAGTCAGTCGATTTCTTGAGACAGCGCAGCGGCAAAACTAAACGCGATTTCGATATTACGGAAGCTGAATATTTATTAGGCGATTCTGATCCGTGGGAAGAAGTATCACGTAATGGTGATAGTCAGATGCTTAAGCAGGCGATTGCCCGGCTGCCGGAAGATCAGAAGAAAACTATAGAGATGGCTTACTTCGGCGGCCTGAGCCATTCTGAGATTGCCGAGTCTATGAAGGTTCCGATAGGCACAGTTAAGGGGCGTCTCAGGCTCGCCATGGAAAAGCTCAGGGAAATAATTAAGGCAAAAGGGATTAAGGCACTCGATTGATGGACCACCAGCAGATCGAAGAGTCGCTGGGCGCTTACGTAGTCGGCGCCCTGTCGGACCGCGAACGTATCGATTTTGAGGCACACGTCAACTCGTGCGCTCAATGCGCCGCGCGTGTGTCTGAATTTCGGCGCGTTGCTAACCTTCTGCCGTTATCCGTCGATATGCAGACCCCGCCTGCGCGGCTCAAAACCAAGCTCCTGGCGCAGGTGGAGCAGTATTCATCGCGTGAGAAAACGGCCGGCGTTCAGTCCGCTGACGGATTTGGGACGTTTCTTCGCCGCCTGTTTTCCAGCCCGAAGACGGCGGCTAGTTTCGCAGTCGCCGCTGTCCTGCTGATAGCTGCGGTTTTCGTCCTGAACCAGGACCTGCGGGATAAAAATCGTGAGATCGCGCGGCTTGAGCGATCCGTATTTATAGCGGATGCAGCAGGGACAGACGCAGCTCCGGGCGCCACAGGGAAGGTTGTTTATCTCACAGACCAGAAGATTGCGGTTCTTCAGGTGCAGGGCTTGCCCGTGCTGCCTCAAGGGCAGACGTATCAATTGTGGCTGATCGCAGGCACCTCTGCTCCAGTGAGCGCGGGACTGTTCCAGGTAGACTCGGCCGCCCAGCCCGCCAATGCAATCATAAATGGCGACCCCAGTAAATACGGCACGCTTGCCGTCTCAGTGGAAACGGCCGGCGGAGTGCCGTCGCCTACGGGCAAGATCGTACTTACCGCGGACCTCTGATCCGAATGCCTCCATGGTTGCGCCATGGCATAAAATAAAAGGCGATTGAAACGTTGTAGATCAGAGGCCGCCATGAAATTACCCGCGATGTTCGGAACACACTCGAAGAATCTTATCTTTGCGATGCTAGTTTATCTATCCGCTGTCGGCGTTATCAGCTCCTGCTCCTCTGGCGGAACCCCGCCGCCCGTAACTTCTACACCCGTACCGGCTACGTCCACAATCGTTGTGCCCACGCCAACGTTTGTAGCGCCCGTAACAGTCGTCACGCAGCCTACTGCGACTGCCACACTGACGCCTACGGTTATTGCCAACGCGAACCCGACAGCAACCTTTGTTCCACCTGGCAGCCCAACGTCTATCCCGACGCTTATCCCTTCTCCAACGTCATTGCCTACCGCCTTTCCAACCGCATTCCAAACTGCTCGTCCTACTGCAACCCGGACGCCGACCGTCTTTAGTCTTGCCGGGTCGATTCCTGACCTTACCAGGGAGTGGATCAGCACGCAGCCGTGGAAGGACTTCGTTTATCAGGACAGGGAACTCGCACCGGTCATATCTAAGATTACTGTATCGGCAAGGCGTGCAGATGGGACTGTTAGCGTTACTGGAACGCCTGGCGCGGTTACTGTGGCAGCCAGGTCCACGCGCAGGGATCGTGTCCGCATAATGGCGGTAGACTGGGGCACTCAGACCTGCATACCTTATGCGGCAGACGGTTCCTTCTCGGCTCAGTTGCCAGCGGGTACTGGAAACACGATTATTGTCGCGACGGTGTTTCAGGCGTCATGCGAACAGCAGTGGAACAATGCCAACGCAGGCGTGATGCTCCGTGTTCCTGAAGCTGTAGACTACCGTTCTCCCAATCTACCCTTCGCTATTTCCGGGTTCACCACCGTTTGGCACTGGATCGCGACTGGACAGCTCGCGGGCAGTGCGCCTTTCGTTCAGTTCACGCTGCCGGACAGCTTGCCTACCGTACAAAACTGTGTTTTGCCGCGGATGTTTATCTATCGTCTTTTCGACCAGCAGGGCGACTATTACAGCCAGGTTAATGTCAACGTGAGTGGCCCGGCTTTGACTCCCACAGGTTACCCGATTGAGACTGAAGAGGGGCCGAACGGCTATTATGCCCAGTTCAAACCCTCCATTGCCGGTCAGCAGCAGCAATGCCTCACGGCCAACTCACGCTACGAGCTCGCTGGGTGGACGAATGGGTTGCCAGGCGGCTGGTACCGCGCTCGCCTCGTCTTTGTTGCTGTGCGGCCGGATGGCGTTGAAGTCCAGAACGTCCCGTTCATCGAGTCAACCAGTTACCAATCCCCTTTTGACGGCGAAACTATCGAACACAACACGGAGATCGGCTACTTGCCGCTGATGAAAGTTGGGGACGCGCAGTCGCCAAAAATCCCAGCCACTCTTCTGAACGATACACCTAGCTGGGGTTCGGGTGGCATACGCGGGATGGTAGCCAATGAGGATTCGGGGCGTTTTGCGCTGAGCAGCAGGCGTGCTGCCCAGGGGCCGTTCATAGCCTCACCTCATGACCCGCTCTCAGGCAGGCGTGTGCAATACCTTCTGGAACCCTACTTCCCAACGATTGCTTACACTGGATTTGGATTCATGGTTCCTCAAGTGCCCATGATCGCTTTTGATGATTCATCGCTTGGAGTTCTGTCCGTCACGCTTACTAAGCCTGATGGTAAAGAGGCGGTACTGGCTGCGAATGCTCCGCTGCTGCAGTCGTTTATTTCCGGGTCGACGGTTGCGTCCTACGCGGCTGAGATTTCTTTTGCCGGCCCGGGCAGGACATATGGAGTTACTACAGGTCTCAGCAGCCTGCTCGTGGATTTTGACCAGTACGGAAAATATAAGATCGCTTTGAGCGGCTCGCTAAAAACGTTGTGGGGACAGGACCTGACGATTCGGGGTACCTATGACATTTGGGTGGCGGAGCCGCTCGACCTCAAGCTTGGCGTCTTCGAGGGCACACCTCTGGAGGTCGGAGACGAATGGAGTCCCGTGGTTGTGGTGGAGCCCGGCGTTCAGGCGGACGTTACCCTGAACATTGATCATTACGTCGATGGCGACTCGGCTAAAAAGCAGACGTATACAGCTGCTGGTAAGTCGAACCAGTTCGGCTATTTCGTGGCCGATAAGCCGTGGTCGCCCCAGGCCCATGGCGAATATATGGCTCGTGTGACTGCCAGCTACACAGACCCTGTGGACGGCAAGTTGTGGATGGCGACAAGGGCGGGCGCGTCCATCGTCGCTACGCCAAATTCGCCTCTGATAGGCCATGGAGAACGAAACCTTGAGTTGGCCAACATTGCTGGCGACCACACGATGCGGACATGGTTCTTCACAAAAACCTACGACCCGAACTGTGGTGAAGCTGCCTGCGATCCAATAGGCAATCACAATGCTAGGACGGTGGGCAACTTTCCCTTCTTCAGGGGTGACGTAGCCTGGATGCCGGACATGAGCCCGATAACCCCTTCGATCTCTCTGGAGGACCCTACAAATCTCCTCGCATCCATAGCCCCGCAGATTGCCAGCAGCTACAACTGGGGCACGGCCACATACAATGCAGACGCTCCCGATATGAAAAAGCTATCGATGCATACAACGGCTGGCAAGGGAGGTCAGAATCGTCCTGATGCCATTGATTCATGGGGCTACTGGTATACAAGTTCACTCCACGCTGATGGCATCCATGTGGACAATAAGGCGTCAGAGGTACACGCCATTCATGACCACTGGTACGGCCATGATAGTTACAACTGCCAGATCGGCCTCCCATGCTATCAGGCCTGGACGAGCCAGACGGTAGGAGATCGCAACGGAGACGAAGAAGGGGACCCGAAAGTCCTTTTTGGCGGCGCAGTTGTGAAAAGCGCGCAGGGAAAGCAATTCGTCCCGTACGCCGCAATGTCGATGATAACCAAAGGAGCGCTGCAGACTGGCCCGAACACTTACACGTTCCCTGATCCAAAAGGCAACCGTATATGCCCGCCGTATCAGGGTGCGGCAGGCGGGCTTGCTACATGCGGCCCTCTTGTCACGATTCAGGGCCAGGAATATGACCTCTTCGTAACTCCAACGGGCACAAGGCCAGGTTCGGTTTTGGAACCGGGCAACATGTTCGTATTCAGCGGCGAAGCCTGGCCCACGCTGGATGTGGCTCTAACGGTCACAATGACGTCGCCATCGGGGCAGGTGCGTACGTTTACAGGACGCGCAACCCGCAGTGGATACATAGATTCAAAGGGCAAAACGTTCACGGTAACGGAACCGGGCGTGTACACAGTCCACGTTTCATTGACCCAGGACAGGCCCTTGCCTTCGACTGGTCAAGCGCCAAATCCGCCGATTGTTGCCGACGGGAAAACTTTACTTAGTAGTTATGGATACAAAACGCCTCTTTCGGCGATCCTCGGTTCCACGGATTCGACGTACCGCTTTATTGTTGCGGAAACAAAGCCAGTTACGTCCGTCAGCACTATTATCACGCTTCAAAAGACTGACTTCTCCTCCTTTGCGCGCATACCCAGTCACATTTCACTTCAAATCAGCCTTCCTGATACCAGCGAGTCGGTGCGGTACTTCGTAGGTATTCAGGGGCTTGTGATCCGTGATGAGTCCGTATCGGGCTCGCCCTCTCAGGTTAAAGTAGAGTTGGACGCGGCGCAGCTATACACTCAGGGTTTCACAAACGTCGTGCTGGGTGCTGAATCCATGGAGATTACCGTGACAGGCAAAAGTGGAGGCAAATGGTTTGCCAACAGGCTTAACTTGCGCGGAGTGTCTCCGATGGGCGCAAGCCCACCTACAATCCAGTAGGTGAAGCAGTCCAATTCAACTATCGGATAGCCATGTCAGATCGTATGTCATTCTGAACGAAGTGAAGAATCTGGTTATAAGGAAGACGCTAGATGGAATGAAGTCGTAGAGGCAGGCCTCAGAAGCACTTAATGTTTGTTACTTGAACAGTGTCTTCTGCTCGTCGTCGCTTAGCGGCAGCGATAGCAGGAACGTCTCGAGCTCAGACATGTCCTGCTCTGTTAGGCCGCTCGTATTCCCGTGTTGGTTGCCCTGATTCAACGTCGTCATAACGTCGCTTAGCGTAGGCGCCCTGCCGTCATGCAGATATGGCGCAGTCAGCCACAGCTCGCGCAGGCTTGGCGTGTCGAAGCTCGTGCCCATCGTCTCAGGGATATCCGTGCCGGTCGGTAGCTTGTAATACGTCTGTCCTGTGCCTACGTCGTGCAGCTTGCGGTCTGTGAACAGCGGCAGCGTGTGGCACTCTGCGCATCCGGCTTTCTGGAATACTTTTGCCCCTTTGATTGCCTCCGGTTTGAGCGACCCGTCAGGCTTGCGCAGCGGGCTCTGTATCGGTGGCAGGCTGTTTATGTATGCCGCAAGCGCATCTAAATCGGCATACGATAGCCCTTTGCCTTCCATCAGCGTCTTGAACGTCAGTTGAAACGACTGTATGTCAGGTCTGTCCGCTGACCAGTGGAGCGGCTCCGTGCCGTGTACACCGCGCAGTGTCGTCGTATTGCGAGGGCCGCCGTCGGACCCCAGCCATACGTTGCCGTCCGAACCCCCGTCCAGATGGCACGATGCGCATGCCATCCAGTTGTCCCGTGATATTTCATCAGGGCGGCTGCTGAAAAATATCCTTTCACCGCGTTTTATTTCATCGGGCCGGTTGTCTGTTGCCAGTGTCAGTGTGTTAACTACGGCTTTCTTTTGTGTCTCTATCACGGTGATATCGTCCGAAACAAGATTCAGCGTATATAGCAGCGCTCCGTCCGGCGAAATAGCGATGTCACGCGGATGCTGCCCGACTGGAATATTGCCTGTCCCGATGCCGCTATTCAAATCGATTATTGATATATCGTCGCTGGCTGCGTTGGCTGTATACAGCACCTGCTCATCCTTGCTTAGCGCCACCGCTATCGGCATGCTTACGGGCCTGTCGACCGAGTCTAGCGCCAGTGCTTCGCGCCTGACGGGGCTAAGGTACTGCATATCGAGCGCGCTGACCAGCGGGAACACGGTGCTGTCGAATGTTCTCGTTATGTTCGTCACATTCATGCGCTGGTGCGGCACGTACGCTCGCGTTCTTGCCGCTGATATCGCGATGCTTTCCGCTGTGGCCGCGTTTTGTCCTATCACCGCCTCGCCGCGCTTTTTTAACGTATGCGCGTCGTACGCTGCAACCGATGCGTCACTCACGTGGACCACGAATATCTCGTCGCCCCAAAGCGCTATCCCTCGCGGTTCGCTTCCGGTCTGCGCGCGAGTTATCTCCTCAAGCGAGTCTTTTTTGAGTGCGACCAAACTATTGTCATGGGACAGCGTGACGTACAGAACATTGGAAACAGCGACTAAGCCGAATGGCCCGTTCCCGACCCATCGCCTCTTGAGGACTTTCCCGGTTTTTTCGTCCATGACGATTAAGTTTCCCGAATCGAAGCAGGCCACATACAGGCGTGATTCTGAGCTGGCCAGCGTAGCGGGCTCGCATCCCACCGCCGTCTGCCACATTCGGCCGCCGTCTGGCAGCGAGAGCATCGTTACCGTTTTGCTGGCGGGGTGTCCTGCCCACAATGCATCCTGGGATACCAGTATCCTTGTGCTGCGCAGCGGGGAAGCGGGGGGTTGATAGCTTATAGAAGTAGGGTCGCTTTTAGTCTGACTGCACGCCGTGAAAATGGCGAACGCTGCCAGGATTAGCCATACGGGGCGACTAAGCATGACGCCAGTATATAACCCGGTAAGTAGGGACGGGTTGTTAAGCCTCTCTTAGCGGGCTATTAACTTTTTCTTATCATTTGTTCGTTTTGAATCATTAGCAGGGACGTGTCCCTCACCCTTCTTGGGTAAGTTTTTAGCGGAATTTATTCCACCCTTAAGAACTTTCATTTTGCTGTCTTCCTGTGCGCCGGTTGGCATGGCCTGCATGTTCTGGCCTTTGCTCTGAGTTTTCTTTGCTGGCTGTGGCATTTGAGTCTCCTTCAGTAGTGATTGCAGTACTCATTGTGTCACATTAGTAATGGTTCGCATAGAATGCGTAAAAGTGGTACCCCTAATGGGATTCGAACCCATGGTCTACGCCTTGAAAGGGCGTTGTCCTAGGCCGCTAGACGATAGGGGCGGGCGTAAGGCCTTATCAGTATACATTCTGAGCGTCAGCCTTGCCTGCCTTATCTCCTGCCAGTCTTACGTGAAAATACGGATTACACTTCCATTATGCAGTTTGATTTAGTAACCCTTTTGATCATCGCCGGCTGTAGCCGGGGGCACGTTCATATTTGCGGTTTTCTTCATACGCTGGGCACGCCGCAACGAGCCGTACTCAACGTTCCTACGCCTGAAGAACGGCCAGAAGCTGGCGTTCTTTAAACGTCTGATGCTTGACAGGCGAGTCCCCTTCTACGTTAAGTTCATCCCAGTTATCGTGGTGCTTTATGTCATCGATCCTCTTGCTCTGATTCCGCTTCCCGTGATCGGCCAGGTCGATGATCTTGCCGTCATCCTCGCAGGTCTTGGCCTGGTATTGAAGCTTACGCCGCGTTCGCTGGTAGACAGCCTTATCGAACAGGTTACCCGCACTGATTGACTCCATTCCGATTCGCCAAGGCGGCAGCCCCTGCCACGTATCCTCAGGGATAGGAATCTCTTATAAATCCACACAAGATAAGG
>ORMF011875105.1_pt1 | contig 13367 bp, 12 predicted proteins | sample 1779871 | NCBI WGS metagenome assembly ORMF01 (sample SAMEA104232316, study PRJEB22302) | groundwater metagenome | biome: forest; feature: aquifer; material: groundwater | place: USA | collected 2011-08-07 | depth 5.4 m | reverse complement strand
TGCCGCCATTTAACCACATCGTAATGCAGTCGATCCCATTTTCGTCCGTAGGGCAACGTCGCATCGGGAAGGCCCCGTCGGGAAAGGTGTCGTTCACCGTCGTGTGCCAGACATCTTCGCCATCTCTCTGAGCCCACACGTCGTAGCTGTTATTGGTGGGCGACGATGGATCGCCAAAATACGCGACCAGCTTCATGTGCAGGACCTTTCCGTCCTTGTACTCGGGCCCCATGTTGTTCCAGTTACCGCCACCGTCACAGGCAGAATAGTCGATGTTCCAACGAGCGTCGCAAAGGGCGCCCATTCGGTTGGGCGTGGATAGCTCGTTGAATACCGCAAACACGGGATCAGCACCCAACTGACGGTTCACGGAGTCACTGAGCGTAAACCCAAAATCCGTGCCTTGCAGAGTCGAGTTATAATTGTTGTTTGTCGGATCATAATCAGCCGGAATCTCATTCGATGGGATAAATCGCCAATCCCAGGTGACGGTAACCGGCCCCTTCTTCTGAACAGGAAATGGCATCGTCCAGTAGATGGTTCCCGTTGTGTTCGTCCCGAGATTCTGATCCGGACGAACCATCATCATCTCGTTCGTTATGTTGTGGACATACCACACCGCGTCGTTGGTGATAAACGAAGTGCCCTGATTATCGCTGACAGGTGTCCACACGTTCGTGCCGGCTATCGCCGGCTGGCCCCACAAGGGCCCGTTCGTATACCCTTCTGACTTTGAGAAATTAATGGTCTTGATCACTTGCGCCTCCGCACTTGCGGCGATGAACGCGAGCAAGGCGAAGCATAGGAGCTTGAGAGCTATTGAGTGTTTGGTATTCATGGTTGGTTGATGGTTGTTGGTCCGCGTTGAGATTGGATCAAAAGGATGCCGCGAAGCTTCCGAGCGCCAAGTCGCCAATCTCGACTCCTCCAAGGTACGGAGCAGACACTGGTGCACGCCCCAAGGCCTTTGAGCTTGGTGTCAAGGCCACAGAAAACGGTATCCACCTATGCTGAGCCAGCGTTCAACATCAAGCTGGCCAGCGCAATACTAAGGTTCCGGATGATATTGCTTCAAATGGCGCAACCCCTCATCTGGGTTGTAAGACAATCCGCACACGATTGTGTCGAATGGCTTGACCCCGCTCCGCAGCCTGGTCATACGAGGTCAAACTACATCCAACACCGTATAGGAACTGAGGCTGCATGAGTAACGATCATGCCGAATTCACCAGGAACTTCAAGCAAAATGTCAAGGCACATTGCCCTCTCGATCCGTCCTACATACTCAATAGGCTTACTTTTTATTCTCATTACTTCCCTCCGGAGAGCTTCCATAATCCCCAGCATTTGCAGCCATTGCGTTCGATCCGCGATGTCTTAGCCACATACGATTAGACGCTCTGCTCAACCCCAATCTGCCAAACACCCCGCCGCTCAACCTCCTCCGTCACTACGTCTCCTCAGCCATGGTTCTTTTTCTGGTTGACGGACGATTCAACGGACGGCAATTAATCTCGATATGCCGCTACCAGTGCCTATGAAAGTCAGCCTCTTTCTCGTCGTGTGCACAACGGTCAGTCTCTCAATGAATACCCTCTGGTCGGCGGACGGAATCTCCCCTCTGACCTCCCGTAACGCACGCGAGACCTCTGAGCCTCGCCCTACCTGCCCCGCCGGGTGGGCTGACTTCCAGAACCCGCTAGTCGGGATTCAAGCGCATGTGCCAACCAATTACTGGATCCGTCTGCGAGGGGGGGTCATGTTGACGGTGGAAAAGCAGGAGAGTCCCGCAACGATGGCCTTCATTGTGCCATTGCGCCCCCGGCCTGGTACCAAGGCCAAGGACATCGCCGAGCGCTTCTCTGCGTTCGTGGCGCAGTCGGATCCGCAGTTCAGGTCTCAGGTCGTCGGTGACTCGGCTGCGGACCGTGTCCTCTCGGAGTTTCATGGGTCCGCTTCGGGCCAGCCCGTCCAAGGGAAGTTCCTATCGATCCTCGGCGGAGGAGGCACCATGGCGTTCGTAATCGGCGTCTCCGCCAACGAAGGTCGGCTGGACCAGGAACTGCCGGTTCTTGCACAAATTGCCCGAAGTTTTGGATTCATGCCGGCCCGCGGTAAGTGGGCGGACTACCAATCCCCCGCCGGCGGCTCTACGATGTCCATACCGCAAGGGTGGCAGGTACAGAGCGGCGACGGCCAAAACTCGAAGGACAACGTCGACTGGGTCGCGCAGGACCCTCAGAGGCCGCTGAGCAGGGCGTTTCAGTGGTGTCCGCGATACTGTTCTCCTCAACTGCTTCAGGATCCGCTGCATGCCATTCGCGGCTACCAAGCTGGTCAGTTTCAGAATCACGAGCAACTTGTCACCACGTCCCTCTCGCAGATTGGCCAAGGCGTCCGCCTCCTCAAGATGAACGTAAACCAGCAACTGACCGCCCTGTTCCGAAAGCTCCAGGCCCAAACGGCGCAGCAGGTCGCCGCCACGGGCATCGGTAGAATCGACATCGTCATCTACGATTGCCTCGCACAGGGCCAGGCCGAGAACAGGCCCGTTCTCGTGGCCTTTGTCGCCGGGATTCAGACGATGGTCATGAATGGAGGCATCATGGGGCAACTCACCGACCTGAGCGTCACGTTACGGGGCTGGTGCGCGGAGCCAGCGCAGTTTCTTAACGACTCCCCCGTGCTCGAAAAAGTCTGCGCGTCCATGCAACTCACTCCGGCCTTTCTTCGGAGGATCAATCAAGGCAACGAGTACGCCGCCGAGAAGATACGCGAAACCTACGCCTACATGAACCGTATCGACGATCAGATCCGGCAGAGCCGTTGGGACACCATGGATGCCATCGCCGAGATGAACTACGACACGTTGCGGGACACGGGTGGGTACGTGAACGAATCCACTGGCCGAATCGAACAGATCGCACCGGATAAGGTGGTAAAGAACAGCCACGGCGAGTACGTCTCCCGCGAAGAGGTCGAGCGAGGGGTGAGCCCCGAAAGCGCGACCGTCTTGCGGGAGGCGTATTCCAAAGACTACATGCGTGGCGTGTACGGGCGAATCGAGTTCTGACGTTACCTCCCTCTTGTTTCGGTGTGCGCCGCCTGGGGCGCGGAACTCCGGACCCAGACCCGCGGCCACAGGACGAGTATAGCGTGCCCTTGCTGGCCAGTGCTCTGATCCGGCGGCGTACCATGCGGTTCGGACGGGCGCTAACCTCCGTGCGCACGCCGATCTTAACCGTTTTCCTGTTGTTCGTCTGGAGCTCTTTGATGGCTTGGTCCCCAGGCGCGACCGCCTCCCAGCGCCAAAGCCCTCGATTGGACTGGACCTAAGACGTTACCGAACGCCCGATAGGTCAACCGCCCACCCGCTTTGCTCGTGAGCCGCCGGTACCGGGCCTGGTAGACCTCGCTCGGCCAGCGTTCGCGTCGACGATCTCCAACCACAACAAGCGCCGCGTCGGTCCTGAGGACGCACCCACAGATTGGCGCTCACGCCATCGTCCGCAGTCAGTGGAAAAAGTCAGCGCCGGTTACCGTGCGGCGACTACGAGTCGGGGCGGACGTCCCACCTCCCTCGTAGAAGTGTCTGCGGCCGCTCAGATCAGACTCCGCGCTTAGCGAAACGAAGGACTTGACATACGGTTGCGTTGTGCTATTGTGCTAGTACAATAATTAAGTAATTATGATCGACGCGGCCCACAAACACTGGAGAATCGAGTTTAACTCGGGCATCCCTGTTTATAAGCAGATCATCAACCACATCTGCGCCGCCCTCGCCTCCGGCTCTCTCAAGGACGGCGATCGCCTCCCCACCATCCGAGATCTCCACCAACAACTCGACGTCAACCCCAACACCGTCGCCAAGGCCTACCGCGAACTGGAACTGACTGGGATTATTGCTACCGAGCGTGGAAACGGCTCGTTTATCAAGGCGGGGGCCGAGCCCGAAAAGCTGTCCGAGGCGGATCAGCGGGAGAAACTTCAGAGCTTTTACCGACGCATGCTGACGGAGGCCGCCGGATGCGGCCTGACCGAAGACGACCTCATCAACCACATAACCACCATACGAAAACATGAGCCTGTTCACTAAAATCCAAAGGAGCTGGGAGCTGATGCGCACCTCGGTGAGGGTGATCAACCAGAACCGAAAGCTGCTGGTGTTCCCGGCATTAATCGCGGTTTTCACGGCGTTCATAGCCCTCTTCTTCATCGTGCCGATCGTCTTTGTGCCGACGGGCTACGGGGTGCTGGAGGGCGAACATTGGAAGGCCCTCGCTCAGAAGCTATTCGGCGCGGAGCTGAACCCAGGGCCCAATCACGCCGTGAGCCTGACCCTGCATCCCTTGCTGTTGGGGTATGGGGCCTTCATCTACCTGGTGTCGATGTTTGCGGCGACCTTCTTCAACGTGGCGTTCAACACCGAAGTCATAGCGGCGTTGAATGGCGAACCCGTCTCGTTGCGCCATGGGTTCGACCTGGCCTGTAGCAGGGTCAAATCCATCGCGGTGTGGAGCCTATTCGCCGGGGTGGTCGGAATCATCATTCAGCAGATCGAACAACGCCTTTCCTTCCTCGGCCGGATCATCGCGGGCTTCATCGGCCTGGCTTGGAGCGTGGCATCAGTATTCGTCATCCCGGTCCTGATCCGAGAGGAGCCCACGGCCAACCCGATCAAGATCCTTGGGAAGTCCGCTGGCACGATCAAGCGGACTTGGGGCGAGATGCTCACGGGCTACATCGGCCTACAAGGCGCTCACTCCGTGGTCCTGACCCTGTCGATCGCTCTGATCGGCATCTCCTTCGTGCTGGCCTTCGCGCTCTCGAACTTCTGGATCCTGATCCCCATCGGCGTGGTCTGGCTGCTCAGCCTCTTTGCCTACTCCTACCTCGCGAATATCGCCAGCCAGGTGTATCTGTGCGCATTGTACATCTATGCCTCTGAAGGCGTGGTACCCGAGCCGTTTGACCAGGAGTTGCTCGACCGGGCCTGGAAAGTGAAGAAGAGCTGAGGCAACGGAAGGCCTGTGGGTCAGGTTTCCGACCTGACGGTTGGGGCTTGCTCGGCAAGCCCGTTCGCCTCCGCAAGCCCCGCTCGCCTACGCCTTCAGCTGTTTTTCGAGCAATTCACCTGCCAGGCCGGGGTTGGCTTTGCCCTTGCTCAGCTTCATTACCTGGCCCTTCAGGAAGTTCAAGGCGGCCGCTTTCCCAGCTTTATAGTCCGCCACAGACCTGGGGTTGGCGGCGATCGCTTCGGCGCAGAGCTTTTCGATCGCGCCGGTGTCGCTCATCTGAAGCAGACCTTTCTTGTCCACGATCGCAGCCGGGGCCTCGCCCGTGGTGAACATCTCCGAAAAGACGTCCTGGGCGATCTTCGTGCTGATCTTGCCGGTGTCCACCAGATCAACCAGGTCCAAGATGGAGTTCGACGCAAACTTCACCTGGTCCAAGCCTGTCTGCGACTCCGTGAGCTTGGCACGCAGGTTATTGATAACCCAGTTGGCCACGGCCTTCGGGTTCCGAGCACCCTGGGCGATTCGCTCGAAATACTCTCCCAAGGCGGTATCTCGTACGAACGACTCGGCGTCGGGCGCCGGCAAATGGTAGTCGTTCATGAAACGCTGCTTCCGCGCGAGCGGAAGCTCGACCACGCGCAGACGCACCTCCGCTAACCATTCCGCGGTGGGCGCGAGGGGCATCAGGTCGGGATCCGGGAAGTAGCGGTAGTCGTGGGCGTCTTCCTTCGTTCGCATGATCTCGGTGATTCCGCCCGCATCGTCCCAGCGGCGTGTCTCCTGCGAAAGCTCGCCGCCCCGCTCCAAGACCGCCATTTGGCGCGGAATCTCATACTCCAACGCGCGCCGCACGCCACTGAAGCTGTTCATGTTCTTGATCTCGATCTTCGCCCCCAGTTCTGCTTGGCCTCTCGGCCGCACGCTCACGTTCACGTCGCAACGCACCATCCCCTTTTCCATATCACAGTCGCTGATTCCCCCATAGACCAGGATATCCTTGAGCGCGGCAAGGTAGGCGCACGCCATGTCCGCGCTCGTGATGTCCGGCTCCGACACAATCTCAAGCAGCGGCACGCCAGCTCGGTTGAAATCGACCCCGCTGTTCCGATCGAAATGGGTGCTCTTTCCGACATCCTCCTCCAGATGGGCACGCGTGATCCGCACACGCCGAACCGTCCCTTCCAGTTCGAAATCGACGAATCCCCCGACAGTCGATGGACGGTCATATTGGGTGATCTGGTAGTTCTTTGGCATATCCGGATAGAAATAGTTCTTCCGGTCGAACTTGGCGTAGGCGGCGATCTCGCAGTTGAGAAGCATACCCGTAAGCACGGTCAACCGGAGCGCGGCATCGTTCGGAACAGGCAGCACTCCCGGCATCCCCAGGCACACCGGACAGACGTTTGAATTGGGCTCCGCGCCGAACTCATTCGCGCAGCCGCACCACATCTTCGACCGCGTCTTGAGCTGCACATGCGTCTCCAAACCGATAACCGCTTCGTATTCCATAAAGATCCGTGTGTTGTATCACAAGACGCCGCGAATACACCATGGAATCTCACCGCCGCGAGAACCATCCCAGCCACTGTCTCGGGGAAGGGCGCAGCCCGGTAGCGGACTTCCGGCTCTGATGTATCGCAGCACCCAGGCTGCGGGCAGCACGAACGCTCAAAGCCAGCGGCCTGTTCGCACGCGCCGCTGACGTTGAAGTCGGCGATACAGCGGGGTTGCGCTGCCAATGCAGACGGCGCGGCGCGGCGGAAAGACCCCGAGTCCCCTGCCGGGCGCTCCCGCGCCAACGCGGAGGGGGTTCTCCCTCCGCGCACCAACATCACTAGGTCGTCAAAGAACCGACGATTTGTCGCCGGGCTCAGTTCGAAGCTCGCCCGCCGACGCCCTTCGTCCCTTTCAGCACTTCCTTCGCGGCTTCTTTCGGACGCAAGGCGCGAACGGCCTTGCCCGCCCGCCACATCTCGGAATTGCCGATCTCGTTCAGCTCTTGAGTCACCAATTCGGAGTAGTTGGGCTGCGAGCACGCCTCGAGCACGCGGCCGGCTTCCTTGCCGGTGACCACGCGCTTGTAGAGTTCCTTGAACACCGGCATCACCGCCTTCTTGAAGCGGGGCTTCCAATCGAGCGCGCCGCGTTGGGCGGTGGCGGAACAGTTCGAGTACATCCAGTCCATGCCCTTCTCATCCCCCAGTCGGATGAGGCTCTGGGTCAGCTCCTCAACGGTCTCGTTGAATGCTTCGCTGGGGGTGTGGCCGTGTTCGCGGAGGACATCGTACTGCGCTTCCATCACGCCCGCCAAGGCGCCCATCAGCACGCCGCGCTCACCGGTCAGGTCGCTCGAGACTTCATGCTCGAAGGTGGTGGGGAACAGGTAGCCCGAACCGATGCCGATACCCACGGCGAGGCAACGCTCCTGGGCTCGGCCTGTGGCATCCTGGAAAACCGCGAAGCTGGAGTTGATGCCGGCTCCGGAGAGGAAGTTGCGGCGTACGGATGTGCCGGAGCCCTTGGGGGCCACCATGATCACATCAACCTCGGGCGGAGGAATCACCTTGGTCTGCTTGGAGTAGACGATCGAGAACCCATGCGAGAAGTAGAGCGCATCGCCCGGTTTCAGATTCGCCTTCACCACGGGCCAGATGGCGCGTTGCGCGGCATCCGAGACGAGCATCTGAATGATCGTTCCACGGCGCACGGCCTCGTCGATCTCGAAGAGGGTCTTGCCCGGCACCCAGCCATCTTTGATCGCACGGTCCCAGTCCTTCTTGAACTTGCTGGCCTGGCCGATGATCACATTGAAACCGTTGTCCCGCAGGTTCAGGGACTGGGCGGGCCCTTGCACGCCGTAGCCAAGGACGGCGATGACTTCCTTCTTGAGGACCTTGCGCGCCCGAGACATCGGGAACTCCTTGCGCACAATCACTTCTTCTTTGACGCCACCAAAATCAATCAGTGCCATATCTAATCTGTTCTTTCTCTGTTGTGGTGTGGTAATCACACCGGTTCGATCCACTACTTCTCACTTGCTAAAACGGGCGGGATGCTACCTGGCAACCCCGCCCAGTCAAACACAAACCCGGCTCGAGCCTGACCGACGGCCTCGCCAAGCCGGTCCCCTGCTCGCGCGGCCCTTACTTCCTCGGCAGAGCAACCTTGCCCGTCCGAGTGAGATCGAGGATGCCAAAGGGCTTCATCAGCCCGATGAACTTCTCGACCTTGTTCTCGTCGCCCGTGATCTCGATGGTCAGGCTCTTTGGCTGCACGTCGATGATCTTAGCCCGAAAGATATCCGTGATCTGCATCACCTCGGCGCGGGTGGCGGAGTCAACCCCCACCTTCACCATCACCAGTTCGCGATCGACGTACTCGCCCTCGCGGAAATCGACCACCTTGATTACGTCCACCAACTTGTTGAGTTGCTTGACGATCTGCTCCAGAGTCGCGTCGTCGCCCCGGGTGACAATCGTCATCCTGGACGCGCTCGAATCCTCCGTGGGCGCCACGTTGAGAGTGTCGATATTGTAGCCGCGTCCGCTGAACAGACCGGCCACGCGCGTGAGCACGCCGAACTTGTTTTCCACTAACACCGAGATGGTATGTCGCATAGCTTGTCTAACTTTGATGTCTGATGTGCACGAGACCGCAGAACGATCCAGAACCGCCGCGCCGCGCCGAACGTCTGGCCCCCGTGCCCGCCAAAACTAAAAACCCGCCTTCCCTATTGGAAATGACGGGCGACCTGCGAGCGAAGAGCCAAAGCCTCAGGCCGCGTCAGTCGACTACGACTACGCTTACGACCAGCAGAGCAATGGCTCGTTGATTCATTACAGGAGCAAACTTTAAGGCGTCGTCTGCGCGAGGTCAAATACAAATGCGCAACCAGCGCGCTTTCGCCTGCCGCACCTCACGACCGCGTCTCGGCGTTGAGGGAGGGCCTTGTGAGTTTGCAGAACTCTCCCGCCTGCGGTGGGACCGCCGCCAAGGTCGCTTGGCGCGACGACCTGACCAGGGCAGGCCGCAGGGACGCAAACCAGACGATCACCGCAATTCCGATTCCGGTCGCGACGTCAAAGACCATGTGCTGCTTGGTCGTGAGGGTGCTCACCGCGAGAAGGCACCAGCCAACCCAGAGCACCACGACACGAAACGGTCGTCGCCTTCCGACGCGCCAACTGAGATAGGTCGCGACAAGGAGGCTCAAGGAGACATGGAGGCTCGGCCAGGCGTTGTAGGGAGTATCGAGACTGTGGACGAACGCATAAATGCATCCAGGCCAGCCTTGATGAGTGCGAATCGGCTCCGGGAGTTGACGGAGGCTCACCACCTCGCACGGCAGCAAAAGAAAGCACGCGAAGGAGATTGCGGCGATCAGGAACAGCGCCTGGTAGACAAGCACCATCTGCAAGAGGCCCTCATCACGGCGGGACGGAACAACGACCGTCAGCACAAAGTAGACGTAGACGCTCGTATAGGGCAACACGCTCCACGGAACCATGGGAATCCACGAGTCCAGCGAGGTGGCTGGGGACCACACCGTCTGACCCCTCCAGCCGTTGAAATGGACGGTAACCTCGTACCCGCCTCCGATGAAAACCAGCGCAAGCCCCACCAGAACAGCAGGAAGGAACCATCCGTTCCACCAACCCCTGCGACGCCACACCGGGGCCCAGATCCGAGCCGGGGAGATAGGCGCAGCTTCAACCGTGCCGGACGAATTCGCCTGACTCTGGCTCATGACATCCAGGTTTCCGTAACGCGATTTCCGCCGAAAGCGGTTCGGCTATTCCGTCGCGAGGATCGCTAGCACCGCCTCATAGCGCTGATGCTCGGGGCCGCTTGTCGCAAGCGAACGCGCTCGAGCATAGTCGGCCGCAGTCAAGCCCGTCCGATCCTTCGTCCCTTTCTGGGCTCCCGCCTGCAGCAACTTCCTGACGATCTCCGCACTTCCAACGTTCGCCGCCTCCATCAAAGCCGTCCCACCGTGGAGCGACTGTGAGTTTACGTCGGCCCCTGCCGCGATCAACTTGGCTACGAGTTGCCCCATCTCGGCGTGCGCCGCCGCCGCCAACGGGGTATTTCCATCGGCATCCCGTTTGTTGACCTCCGAGCCCGCCGCGAGGAGTTGGAGCGCGCGTGCCTCATCTCCATCGTGGATCGCTTGGATAATCGGCGGGTGAGGGATCGGCTCGCCCCCGAGATGGCACCCTGTCGTGGGCCCCAACCAGAGGAGAAGGCTCAGGAAGAGGACCACGAACGAGGTCGTTGGCACGTTGCGCGCGGGTGCGAGGCGAGGTTTCATAGAGCGCTCAAGGAAGGACTTCATCTGCCGGTGGGACCTCGAGCACGAGGTCGGCGCTGACTCCAAAATGGTCCGACATGACCTCATCAGGTGGCGTGCCAAGCTTGACGATGGTGGACGCCGAACACTGGAACGGGGCGAACGGGATCACCTGGTCGGGCTTGTCTGGCCGTGGGAATGCATCCCACGCAAACACGTAGTCGATACGAAGCCGGTCCTGATCTGTCGACGGGATCATGTGATTCTCAGTCCCATCCCAACTGTAGCCTTTTACGCCCGGGTTCGCCTCGCGGAAAAGATCTCGAGGGAAGCCGAGCCGTGAAACCATACGGGTGTATTCCAGACTGTCGGCGTCGACATTGCAGTCGCCGCAAAGGAGCACGCCCACCCGCTGCCCACGGCCCAGGCGCATGAGCGCCTGACCGATAAAGCGCTGCATCTGTTCAAACTGGGCCTCGCGGACCTCCTGGTATTCGCCGACGAAACGGTAATCCGCTTGGGTCTGCGTGTGGAACACGACGGCGGAGGATCCGCCCCCCCCACCCCCAAGGTCTATTTGGACCCCCTCCCCCCCCTGGCTGGAGAACTGGTTGTAATTGGTCGACTGTTCAAACGCCTCGAAGCCCCATGCCCTCCCATCGCTCCTGATCGGGAACCGCGAGGCAAAGAAGAGACCGCTGTCCTGACGGAAGATGTGCCCACCACCCGCGGATGCGACCTGATGCGGATGGCTGTCGCTGAAGGCGCCCGCCAGCAAAGCTCGCGCGTCCTCATCAAACACCTCCTGCAGGCAAAGGACGTCGTAGGCCCCGTTCTTCGCTGCGACGGAGAACCGCTGGGCGCGTTCCAGATCCCGGTCTCCCTGGCCGACCAGACCAGGAAGCAACTTGAGGTTATGGGTCAAGACCCGCAGTCGGAGAGGCATAGGATATATTAATTGCGTTTCTTTTTATAATTATACACGAAACTGATTAATAGCGCAAGTCGTGCATAGCATCAGGGCCGGCAGCCGCCCGTCTCGAGGGCCTTCCCATTCGATGATCGCCGTCGATGTGGGGGCGGACCGCCTGCGGAATAAGACGACTTGACCCGCTAACATCAAGGCGTTCTCACGCCAGTCTGGGGGCGAAGCCGTCCCCGATTTAGGGGGTCCGCGGAGCTGACAACGGAGACGCGAACGAGCAATCAGTGATCATTGTTTTTTGCTTGCACCAACCTAATACGTATGACATAGTTTCAACCATGACGCGTTTCCCAAGACTAACCCAACGCGACTGTTCGAAGAGCGGTCATCGCCAGGTGGTCGCTGAAAGGCACTGTGGGGGGCGTCACTTTCATCCATACTCACCCAACATCAAGACTCCCCGTTATGATCGATGACAATAAAATGGCCGCGGTGATAGCCGCCAAGCAGGCGATCACTCGAGGCGCTGTTGAGATCTGGAGCGTTCGACTAGAACTGCTCCGGGAGCGAGGCGATTTCAACGGCCTGCTGTCACACCTGAAGACCTCAGCCGAGGCCGAGGACACGAACCTGGGCTGCAACGGCAACTGTCATTGTGGCGCGCCGTCGACCGACCCATCATTGCCGGTAACCCGGGCTCAGAGCTTATCGGGGCGTGCAGGGTAGGCTTGGGATTCAGCCCTGCCAATCGCTCCGCTGTTTGCATCAGCGGCCAGCGGTGGGATTGGGCCGTCAGGAACGAAAAACAGCAACCAAAGGAATCAGCATATGATGACAGAACAGCAAACCAAGGGCGTGCTCGATGCCAAGCGGGCAATCACTCAGGGAGCCGTGGAGATCTGGAGCGTTCGACTGGAACTGCTGAGAGAGTTGGGCGATTTCAGGGGCGTGATTAATCATCTCAAGACCCCAGCCGAGGTGGAGGATACCAACGCGGGGTGCAACGGAAACTGTTGGTGCGGGGCACCCCAGCCGGACTCATCGCTCCCGGCGTCGGAGGTATCCAAAATCGGCCGCGGCGCCGCATGAGCGCCTGGGTGCCATCGCGTTTCCTCGCCGCTTGGCCGGTAGCCAACGGGGAAATGCTTCTCTGCAACAGCTTTATGGGGGCCGTCTTGAAGGTATCGCAAGAGGGCGTTCCCACTGTTCGCCACGCCCTGGAATATGGGATCGACGAGGCTTCCCGCCAAGACCCTACCCTCGGACTTTTGTGCGAGCGCGGCTACTTTGTCCCCGAGGACTGCGAGGAGCGGAAACGGGCCGTAGAGATATTGCGAAAGGAGCGAGACGAGTGCGGTTTCAACCTGATCGTCATGCCGCATGAGAACTGCAACTTCCGGTGCCTCTACTGCTACGAGAGTTTCGCACGCGGGCGGATGTCGCCCGCAGTGGTGACGGGCTTGAAGCGGTTTGTAAACAGCCACGCGGCGTCGTGGTCGAGCCTGTCCGTCTCCTGGTTCGGCGGCGAGCCGCTCCTGGCGGCTGATGTCGTCGGAGAACTCTCGGACAGCTTCATCTTGGCCTGCAACGACGCCGGCATTCGATACTCAAGCAGCATCACGACGAACGGCTACCGGCTCACGAGGGACACCGCAAGGCGGTTGCTCGATCGAAAAGTCGTCCATTTCCAGATTACACTCGATGGACCCGGATCCGAGCACAACCGCCGACGTCCCATGGCGAACGGGGGCCAAACGTATCGGGAGATCTTGGACAATCTGGAGTCGCTCCGGGATCTGCCAGACGCATTCACGGTTCAGATCCGGGTGAATTTCGACCAGGAGTCGCGGCCGTCGCTCGAGCCGTGGATGGAGGCGTTGGCGCCGAAGTTCGGAAGCGATCCGCGGTTCTCGTTTTCCTTTCATCCGATCGGCAACTGGGGAGGGCCGAACGATGGGCGCTTGCGCGTTTGTGGTGCGGATGACGGACGCGCGGCGCGGTTTGATTTGGCGGCTGCGGCCCTCCAGACCGGGTTTTCCAGCCGCAGCGTCCGAAGAACCTTTTCACCGCACGGGAGCGCTTGTTACGCGGGCAAAGCCTCCTCGGTCGTTGTCGGCTCGGATGGGCGGCTTTT
>ORMF010618754.1_pt1 | contig 13381 bp, 18 predicted proteins | sample 1779871 | NCBI WGS metagenome assembly ORMF01 (sample SAMEA104232316, study PRJEB22302) | groundwater metagenome | biome: forest; feature: aquifer; material: groundwater | place: USA | collected 2011-08-07 | depth 5.4 m | reverse complement strand
GATTACGCCATCATGCGCTCCGGGGCCAGCATGGGGGATCGATATGGGCCGATCATTGTCGCGTGTGAGCCCTCTCAGAAAAGGGGACAGGCACTTCATGACGTGCCTGTCCCCTTTTCTTTACGAGGGAAAAAAATTGCCATTCCTGGGACTTTAACAACGGCCTATTTGGCGTTAAAGCTTTTTGAACCAGATTTTTCTTACGATATTGTTCCGTTTGATCAGATTTTAGATTATGTCAAAAGCGGAAAAGCAGATTGCGGGCTTGTGATTCACGAAGGTCAGCTCACTTATCAAGCGCAAGGCTTTCACAAAATTCTGGATTTGGGCGAGTGGTGGTGGAGCCAAACGAAACTTCCTCTTCCGCTGGGCGTGGATGTGATTCGAAAAGATTTAGGACTCGAAAAAATGAAATCATTTTCGCAAGTCTTCAAAGACAGCATCCTTTATTCACTGGGGCATCGCAAAGATGCGCTCGTGTACGCACTTCCATACGGCCGCGGAATTTCTGAGGAAACTGGAGATCAATTTGTCGGCATGTATGTCAATGATTACACCGTTGATCTCGGACAAAATGGGGAAGAAAGTATTCGCCGTTTGCTCGAACACGGATATGAGGAAAAAATTTTGAAGGAAAAAATAATTCCAGAATTTATTTAGATTTGCGCCGCCGCTTCAAGATCTGCTTGATAATATTTCCGTTGGCTTTCTTTTAAGAATTCCAATCCTGCCTCAAAGAGGCCTGTTTCCAAATTCAAATGCCGCCACACCACTTCTGCTAGAATCCGATTTTCAGAAATTTTGAGGATTGGATCTATTTGAATGTGGACTGAAAATAAATCGGAATCGATTTCCAGCAAAACCACCGATTTTCGTTTCAAGGGTTGAAACGCAGTCAGTTTCATTCCACCCTGACTTAAATCCCGGCATTTACCATGATTGAAATGAGGGTTAGCTTCGCGAACATCACAAAATTTAATTTTCCAACCGCAGGGAAATCGGACGAACCGTCTTCGTTCAGCACTCCAAACATAATGCTTTTTGGCGGCGTCTTGGGTCATTTTTTTTCGTTTCGAACGGAGGGCTATGGACATGATATCTTTGTATCGGCACGCCTCTACCTTAGATAAAGGAAAAATTCTTGCTTTCAGCCGGTAAAAAAAGTACAGTTGGAAATAATTTAGGAGGACTTATGACCAAACCCATCATTTTTATCTTTGCTTTATTTTTGATTTTTTCTTCTTCAAACTTGCTCATGGCGCAAACCTCTCCCGCTGATCCAAATTTGGAATTGACCGAAACGTCTCCTTCTTGTCCTGTATGCGAAGGCGCTGAATCCCAAAGTTTTGCTAAAAGCGCACCGGGAAAACTGGGCAGAGGTGTCGTGAATATTCTTTTGGGTTGGACCAATTTATTTGCACAACCGATTCAAGCCGGAAAATCCGGCGGGAGTATTTTAAGTGGAATTGGAAACGGTTTTAGTAATACGCTCATCAGGACCATTCAAGGCGTGGTGGAGCTGGGTCTTTTTTGGTTGCCGCCGTCACATGGTGAGCCGCTCACTCATTGCGCACTCGGAGATCTGGGAATAACTGGAAGGTAAGTGCGTGAATCGTGAATAGTTGATCGTGAATCGACTCACGATGCACGATCTACGAGACTCACGGTATTTCGAGGAATTTCGGAAATTTGGTTAGATTGATGCAGCTTTTTTTGGTTACCAAGACCATATCTTCAATTCGAACACCACCCGCATCCAAATAATAAAGCCCTGGTTCCACGGTAACCACTTCACCAGCCTTCAGTAAATCTCGACCCCGAGAAATTCGCGGAGGTTCATGAATATCCAAACCTACGCCATGTCCCGTGCCGTGAAAAAATCCTTGCATGCGTCCGCCCATTTCACCGGTTTTAAATCCAACTTGTTCAAACCGTCGCGCGATCGCGTCATGAATTCTCATTCCATCCGCACCTTCTTTAATATTTCGAAAAGCAATTTCCTGGCCTTCGCGAACGGTGCGGTACATTTTTTTTAATTTCTCAGAAGCGCGGCCTTTGACAAACGTTCGGCTCATATCGGCAAAATACCGGGTTTGTGAGGAGCGGGGAAAGACGTCAAAAATAATAGACTCATGAGCCAGGAGCGGTCCGGAACCTTGATCGTGCGGATCAACACATTGTTTTCCGCAGGAGATAATCGTATGAGCGGCGATGCAGTCAGCTTCCATTAAGCTGACGTTGATAATTTGCTTGATCATTTCTGAGGTTACGCGTTTTCCCTTAAAATAAATATACCGCCCTTTGATTTTTGATTTTCTGAGCACTTCCACGGCTTTGGCGACTGCACGTTCGGTATGACGCTGCGTCTGGGTAATGGCGTCGATTTCCATTTTATTCTTAATCACGCGCTCTTCATAAAAAGGATCCGGTTTGGATTTAAGTGGATATCCTTTGCGGCGTAGTTCATCCGCGTATTCAATGGGAAAATTACCGGGAACCAGAATTTCAGAGACTTTGCGTTCTTGAAATAAAAAATGAATGATTTCACTGGTGGTTGGCCGAACGCCGCGAGATCTCAATTTGGTAATGATCTTAGAAGTTGGAATGACTTCATCTACGTCCGCTTCTTTGCGCGCGCGATCGACTTCCAGCTCGCTCATGATCATGATTTTTTTGCCGCGAATTTCGGTATAAATAAATGAGTCCGGAGCAATGAAACGCGTGGCATAATAAAGGTTGGAGTCTTGCTCGCTTGCTGCGATAATTAAAACTGCTTCATTGTGTTCGGACATTTTTGGTAATTATACTGATTTCCGGAATTAAAGATAGAGGGGAATTGATTTGTGAACGCGGGTTGGATTCAAATGGAAATAGCAGAAGTGAAACGACAAACGTCCATGCTTTTTTCCGTTCAACTAGTTCCGCAAGCGGGTGACGTCCAAATTCATTTTCAGGCTGGTCAATGTGTCAATGTCTTAACTCCGAGCGATCAGAAAACCTGTTTTTCGATTGCCAGCGAACCGGAAGAAAAAAATTTCATTGAGCTGCTCATCAAAGCTCAAGCAAAAACTCCGGCCCATGAAATTTCTCGCCTGAAAGCAGGCGACCGATTAAGAATCAGCCATCCCTTTGGAAAGGGATTTCCCATTGATCGATTTAAGAACCGCGATCTTTTACTAGTTGGAATCGGCAGCGGGCTTTCGCCGCTCCGGTCTTTACTCAAGTCGCTTCTTCGCAAAGACCATCAATTCAAACAAATTACGTTTATCTATGGCGCACGGAGCCGGGATGAAGTTCCATTTGCAGACGATTTTGATCTGTGGACCAAAAAAATAAATGCGCGTATGGCACTCACTCAGCCAATCTCTGCCGGGCCAAACATTTTTCAGGGCCGAGTGACAGAACTCATTCCGCGTTTAGACATGAATACCGAGACCATTTGCTGTATTTGCGGCAACAAAGAAATGGAAGAGCAAGTCAGAATTTTACTTGAAACAAAAGGCGTTTCCAGGGAAAATATCTTGCTTAATTATTAAGCTAACCGGAGAACCAAATGAACTTTATTAAAGTAGCCACCAAATCAGAAATCGCACCGGGAACCTCAAAGTGCGTTGAAGCGAACGGCAAAGGAATTGCGTTATTTAATGTGGATGGAAATTTTCAGGCCCTCGATGATACGTGCCCACATCGCGGCGGTCCGTTATCAGAAGGTTTTGTCGAAGAGGGTGTTGTGACTTGCCCATGGCACGGATGGCAATTTCAATTGGCCAACGGTGAATGCCTCACTGATCCGAATACCTGCCAAACCAAATACGAAGTCAAAGTTGAGGGAGACGACATCTTTATTAGCGTATAGGTGATAGGATTTAGGATATAAAGCCCGTTTTTTATTTTTTGTTTTTCTATACGCTATCTCCTATATGCTATCCGCTAAATTGATTGACGCCCTGATTGAAAACCATTATTATGCGTTTAAATCCTTCCAGGATAGGAACTTATAACAACCCCAAGAAAGACCATGTAATGCCTTCATCTGATATTCATTCTTTGCGCCACCTTGCCAATGAAATGCGTAAGGACATTATCCGAATGCTCACCGAAGCTGGGTCTGGGCATCCTGGCGGTTCCTTGTCGTGCATCGATATTTTAACGGCGCTTTATTTCAAAATCATGCGCCATGATCCCGCCAAACCAAAATGGCCGGACCGCGACCGTTTTATTTTAAGCAAAGGTCATGGAGCTCCGGCTCTGTATGCAGCGCTCGCTTATTCCGGATATTTTGCAAAAGATCAATTAATGACGTTAAGGAAATTAGGGAGTCCGCTTCAGGGACATCCAGACATGAGACGTCTTCCCGGAGTTGAAGCTTCGACCGGTTCACTTGGACAAGGACTTTCCATTGGAGTTGGAATTGCGCTTGCGGGAAAGCTGGACAAAAAAGATTACCGCACGTATGTGGTCATCAGTGACGGCGAAAACCACGAAGGCCAAATTTGGGAAGCAGCCGCTTTTGCGGGTCATCACAAGCTTGATCATCTGGTTGCGATTTTGGATTACAACAAATTTCAACTCGACGACGCCATCAAAAATATTTTGGATATCGAGCCGATTGTTGATAAATGGAAAGCGTTTGGATTTCATACGTTTGAAATTGACGGGCACGATATGAATGCGATTGTGGACACTTTAGAAAAAGCAAAGCAGGTGAAAGGCAAGCCCGTCATGATTATTGCGCACACCATTAAAGGAAAAGGCGTTTCCTTTATGGAAAACAACAATCATTTTCACGGAGTTGCTCCCACCAAGGAAGAAGAAGCCAAAGCGCTTAAAGAATTGGAGTCGAACGGTCTATGAAGCTTGAGAAAAAAATAGGGGGTGCGACTCGCGATGCTTATGGGAAAGCGCTTGCTGAACTTGGGAAAGTCCATCCTGAAATTATCGTTTTAGACGGAGATTTAGCCAAATCCACAAAGACGGATAATTTCCGCAAAGTATTTCCCGAACGTTTTATCAATGTTGGAATCGCGGAAGCGAATATGGTGGGAATCGCAGCTGGACTTGCATCTTGTGGAAAAATTCCGTTTATTTCCAGTTTTGCCTGTTTCATGATTTGCAAAGGTTACGATCAACTGCGAATGTCCGTCGCTTTTACGGAACTGAACGTGAAGGTGGTCACGTCTCACGGCGGTATTAGTGTTGGAGAAGACGGTGCCAGCCAGCAATCGATTGAAGACATCGCCCTTGCGGCTTCACTTCCTAATTTTGTAGTGATCGTGCCTGCCGATGAAGTTTCCACTTATGAATTAGTGAAGCAATGCGCCACTTATCCCAAACCCATTTTCATGCGGACGGGCCGCCCCAAAGCTCCGATTGTTTATAAGGAAGGTACTAAGTTTGAAATTGGAAAAGGGGTTTTGCTCAGAAAAGGAAAAGATCTTACCTTGATTGCCATCGGGCTGCTTGTATTTGAAGCGCTCGATGCGGCCGAACAATTGGCTGAGAAAGGAATTCAAGCCGCAGTAGTGGATCTCCATACGTTAAAACCGGCAGACCGCTCGCTCGTCATTGGGCAGGCCAAAGAAACCGGCGCCATTGTCACTTGTGAAGAACATTCGATTTATGGCGGGCTCGGAAGTATTGTGAGTGAAATTGTGGTTCGTGAGTGTCCGGTACCAATGGAATTTGTAGCGATTAACGATACTTATGCTGAATCCGGGGCTCCGGATCAGCTCATGGAACGTTATAAATTAACCGCACCGCACCTTGTCAAAGCTGCCCAACGAGTGATTGCCCGAAAAAAGAAATCCTGATTAGGATTTCTTTTGATTTCTGAGAAATAAAACTTCCAGTTTCGGATTTTCCTGCAAAAGTGTTTTCGACTCTTCTTTAAAAAATCCAGGTACTTTAGGATAAAAAGTATCCCCCTCAAAATCTGCATGAATTTTTGTCATATAGATTCCATCTACTAACGGCATTGTTTCCTGAAAAATACTCGCGCCGCCGATAATAAAACCGTGTTCGGTTGAAATTGCTTTCAGTGCTTTTTCAATAGAGTCGAAGAATTTTACGTCATCGCGAGGAGTCCAGAAGGGACGACGTGGCGATCCCGAGATTATCCGCCAGAAACCGGCGAGATTCGTCCGGACGGATTTCGTCGAATTTTGGCGAACTTCGTCGGCTACGCCTCCTCGCAATGACGATTCTTTAGACTTACTCAAAATGAAATTCTCACGTCCCGGCAGTGGTTTGCTAATGCTTTCAAATGTTTTCCGTCCCATGATAATCGTTTGGCCCATCGTCAATTGTTTGAAGAATTTTAAATCTGAACTGAAATGCCAGGGAAGTTTGTTATCTTTGCCGATAACTCGGTTGTTGGCGATGGCGACGACTTGATAAATCATCCCCCACCACTTTTATTTTGTAGAAAGTGGTGGGGGATCATTTACACTGCCACTTGCGCTTTGATCGCAGGATGCGGATCGTACCCAATGAGTGTGAAGTCTTCGAATTTAAATCCAAAAATATCTTTGACTGCCGGATTCAGCTGCATTTTTGGAAGCGCTTTAAACGGGCGGCTGAGCTGGAGATGAACTTGATCGAGGTGATTTTGATAAATATGAACATCGCCAAACGTATGAATAAATTCATGCGGTTTCAGATTGGTCACTTGAGCGACCATCATGGTAAGCAAGGAATAAGAGGCGATATTAAATGGAACGCCGAGAAAAACATCCGCGCTTCTTTGATAAAGCTGACACGATAATTTTCCATTCTGAGCATAAAATTGAAAGAGGCAGTGACACGGCGGAAGTGCCATTTTGTTGATTTCACCGACATTCCAGGAATTCACAATAATCCGGCGGCTTTCAGGATTTGTCTTCAGCGTTTGAATGACATTTTCGATTTGATCAATCGTTCCTTGATCACCGGTCCACGACCTCCATTGTTTCGAATAAATCGGGCCGAGTTCACCGCGTTCATCGGCCCATTCATCCCAAATGCGGACGCCGTGATCTTTTAAATATTGAATATTCGTGTCTCCTTTTAAAAACCAAAGGAGTTCGTGAATGACGGATTTAAGGTGAATTTTTTTGGTGGTCAGAAGCGGGAAACCATCATTTAAATTGAACCGCATTTGATAGCCGAACGTGCTGATCGTGCCAACGCCCGTGCGGTCTTTCTTCTCAACGCCGTTTGCGAGGATATGCTTCAAGAGATCATGATATTGCTTCATAGCAGTACTGAATTATAAAAGGAAAGTCTTTCGACAGCAACGTATTTGCTTCCCGCCGTCACGCCAGTTTGTCCGCCTCCGCTACACTGCGTGCGGATGATTCTTGGCCGTTCGCCAGAACAAGAATCATCCGTGCTCGTTAGCGCTTGTGCTCAGCTTCGGTCTGAAGCTTCGCCCAATCGAAACGCTCTGGCAGACAAACTGGCATGACAAGTCGTGAAATTTGGAAACAGTTCTTTAGCCTGAAGAAGCTCGAATGACTAGATTTTTCAATGGTAATGTCCGCCCAACGAAATAGCGGATCCGCCGCTTCTTATGGCGGAGAAAAATCAGGCATTCGCGCAGTGTCCGCCACAAGGCGTTGGCGAGATCCGTCCGAAATCGCCTTGTGGACAGATCCGCCGGCGATTTTTGGCGGAAAGGCCGCTCAAACCGGCATTCATGCTTTTTGCGGCCGGAACGGTTCTGAAGGCTGAAGAACTGTTTTCAAGCATGCGGCAAAGCAAAGCGACATCAGCGTGTCGAATAGTTCTGGCATTCAGTATGTGAGGCGCGTGGAAATGTTTGAACGTTGTGATATCATCGGGTATGAACTCACCATTTTATTTGAAGCAGATGGAAGTTGGGCCGATGCAGAATTTTGTTTATCTGGTCGGCGATCAAAATACGCATGAAGCGCTGATCGTAGATCCGGCTTGGGAAGTCGACTCCATTCTCGTTGCGGCCAAACAAGAAGGTTATCAAATCAAAGGCGCTCTCATCACGCACACGCATTTTGATCACGTCAACGGCCTTGAAGAGCTGCTCAAAAAAACAGACGGCGCGGTTTATATCAACAAACATGAGGCCGAATTTTTGAAGGGAATGAAAGGAAATATGAAACCAATGGAAGGTGGCGACAAGATCAAAATCGGAGCCGTTGAAATTACGATGCTTCATACGCCGGGCCATACGCCCGGATCACAATGTTTCCTGATTGATCGAAATTTAATTTCCGGCGACACATTATTTATCAATGCCTGCGGCCGTTGTGATTTGCCGGGCGGAAATGCCGAAGAAATGTACCGAAGTCTCAGAACACTGGCCGAGCTGGATGAGAAAACCATTCTCTATCCGGGTCATAATTATGCCGAGGAAGTGACCTCGACGATCGGTCATGAAAAAAGGTATAATCCCTACTTGCAAACTACCAATCTCAACGCATTTTTAAAATATAGGATGAGATAACATCCGTCATCGCGAGCCCCGCGAAGCGGGGTGTGGCGATCTCAAGCATTGAGATTGCTACCCTTCGCTCGCAATGGCAGTGGAGGAAAAATTTAAGATGACTCACGCTCCAGACATCAAAAGGCAGTTTGTTAATTTTAGATTTTTCAATACCGATCCCGCGTGGCGGAGACTTTCTGAATCCGAGAAGCGCAAAGGAAAAGAAGAGTTCATCGCCGTGACCGAGCAGTATCAAAAGAAAATGATCGTGATTAATTATGCAATGGTCGGCATCCGGAGCGATGCTCAATTTATGATGTGGCGGATTTCTGAACGCCTCGAAGATTTTCAGGATATGTCTTCGGATTTACTCAGAACCGGCCTCGGAAAGTATGTTTCAATTCCATATTCTTATCTGGGAATAACAAAACGCTCGATGTATGTCGACAAACACCAACATCCCGGCTCTGAATCCAGCCGGACGCGCATTGTTCCCGGCCAGACCAAATATTTATTTGTTTATCCGTTCGTGAAAACTCGCGAATGGTATCTCTTGCCAAAAGAAGAGCGCCAGCAAATTATGGATGTTCACATTGCGATGGGGCATAAGTATCCCTCGGTTAAAATTAATACGACGTATTCATTCGGAATTGACGATCAGGAATTTGTAGTGGCCTTTGAATCCGATCAGCCTGCTGACTTTGTGGATTTAGTCATGGAACTTCGAGAAACCAAATCCAGCAAATACACCGTTCGTGACACGCCCGCTTTTACGTGTATTCGAAGGCCGATTAAGGAAGCACTTGAGACATTGGGATGACCGAAGACCAAGCCAAAAAGATCGCGCAGGATATTTTTAAGAAAGCTTACGACTTTCAAATGTCCGGTGAATTAGAAGAAGCAATTGATCAATACAAACGTTCCATCGAAATATTTCCCACCGCAGAAGCCCATACTTTTTTAGGTTGGACGTACAGTTTCCAAGGCCGGTATGAAGAAGCCATTTCAGAATGCCGTGAGGCCATCAAAGTCGATCCTGATTTTGGAAACCCATATAACGACATTGGCGCTTATTTAATTGAAAAAGGAAAGTTAGACGAGGCGATTCCGTGGTTTCGAAAAGCCATGAAGGCGAAACGGTATGACAGCTATTGTTATCCTCATTACAATTTGGGCCGCGTTTATGAGAAGAAAGGAAACTGGCAGGAAGCGCTCAATTGTTACCAAGCTTCTCTGAAAGCCAATCCCGATTACACCTTGGCGACAAAAGCATTCAATCGTCTCAGAGCCCTTTTTAATTAAGAATTTCAGCTTTACAAACGTGTATTCTCCCCTAAAATAGAGCCGTAAAACTTCAATTTTGTTATCGCCGTTAACCCTTTAATCCGAATAACTTAGGAAATGTTTGAATACTCTGGAATTCTAATCACAGCCATTCTCAGCGCGGGGTTGGTTCTTGTGTTTATTGTTTTGGCTTCGGTGTTGGGTCCGAAACGTCCTAACGCGGCAAAAGACCAACCGTTTGAATGCGGCGAACAACCCATTTCACTTCCTCAATCCGGACTTTCTGTTCATTTTTATTTAATCGCCATGCTTTTTATTTTGTTTGATGTGGAACTTGCATTTTTATTTCCGTGGGCAGTGTTATTTAAAAAACTCGGCTTCGCCGGCCTCATTGAAATTTCCATTTTTGTTTTTTTTATCATGCTTGGCTATTTATATGCATTTAAGAAAGGCGCTTTGGAACCCAAATGATCCCCCACCACTTTTTTATATACTATCTTTGTAACGGTTGCACCAAATCAGAAAGTGGTGGGGGATGAATATCACCGCTCAGGACCGGCAAGAAAGTTTTGTCACCTCACAATTAGACGGCCTCATCGGCTGGGCTCGGAAATATTCTATTTTTCAATACCCTTTTGTCACGGCCTGCTGCGGCATGGAATATATGGCCACGGCCTGTTCTCATTATGACGTTGATCGGTTTGGCGCCGGTCTTCCGCGTTTTAGTCCGCGTCAATCTGATGTGTTGATGGTGGTGGGAACCATCAGCCACAAACTGGCCCCTGTTTTAAAACAAATTTACAATCAAATGTGCGACCCCAAATGGGTAGTTGCTTTCGGCGTTTGCACATGCACAGGCGGTTTCTATGATAATTACGCCACAGTGATGGGAATTGATACCATTATTCCGGTTGATGTTTATATTCCCGGTTGCCCTCCGCGTCCTGAAACTGTTTTGGATGGCCTCATGAAGCTGCAAGAAAAAATCCAGCACCAATCCTCCAATGAAATATCTAAAGGAAGATTGGTGCAGTCATGACTTCTATAAATTTTTCAAGAAAGTCATGTCAGACCCAGAAGCAAATGGTTTAACGAGTTTTGTTTTCCACACGGATTTTATGATTCTTGAGAAAATTAAAGAAAAATTTCTAGACGATGTGTTGGAAACCTCTGATTTTAGAGGCGACCTCGTCGCCGTTGTCAATAAAGACGTCATTTATGATGTGATGGAGTTTCTCAAAACCGATCCCACCTTACAGTTTAACGTGCTCATGGATTTAACCGCGGTTGATTATTTATGGCAAGACCGCTTTCCTCGCTTTGATGTGGTTTATCATCTCTTTTCACTTTCCCAAAATCTTCGGGTCCGAATTAAAGCAGGTGTGGATGAAAAAGAACCCGTCATTGATTCGCTCGTTAAACTGTGGCCGATTGCGGATTGGTTCGAACGCGAAGTTTGGGACATGTTTGGAATTAAATTTAAAGGACATCCCAATTTGAAACGGATCATGATGTATGACGGATTCCAAGGTCATGCACTCCGTAAAGATTATCCGATAACCAAACGTCAGCCGCTTATTGGACCAAAAAATTAAAATGTGAATCGTGTATCGTGAATAGTGAATCGAAAAGAGTTCAAAGTTATAAAGATTTGGATGTTTGGAAAAAAGGCATTGAAATTGTGGATATTGTTTACGAAATTTCCAAGAAATTTCCTTCAGAAGAACGATTTGGATTGATCTCGCAAATGCAACGATCGGCTGTTTCAATTCCGTCAAATATTGCGGAAGGTTATGCAAGACAACATACAAAAGAATTTCAGCAGTTTTGTTATATTGCTTTAGGGTCCTGTTCAGAACTAGAAACGCATTTAATAATCGCCAAAAGGCGTAATTATATTGCAAACGGAATTGCGGATAAATTAGAAGAGTTTTTAGATCACGAAAGTCGAATGCTTATGAATTTAATTAAGAGTTTAAAGATATGAGTACGACACACGACACACGATCCACGATTCACGGTCGTCGTTCACAGACGATGATGCTGAACATGGGTCCGTCTCATCCGGCCATGCACGGGATCATTCGGTTGATTTTGGAATTAGACGGCGAACGTGTCGTGAATTCTGATGTTGAAATCGGATATCTTCACCGGGCGTTTGAGAAAAGTTCGGAGCAATCCGGGTATCTTCAAGTGATTCCTTATACGGATCGTCTCAATTATGTTTCACCACTCATCAACAACATGGGTTATTGCATGGCCATTGAAAAATTATTCGACGTCAATCCTCCTGAGCGATGCGAATATATTCGAGTCATTATGAGTGAGTTATCCAGAGTCACAGATCATCTGACGTGTATTGGCGCAAGCGCCATGGAGCTTGGTGCCTTCACCGCTTTCCTTTATATGATTAAAGCGCGTGAAATGATTTATCAAGCTATGGATATGGTGACCGGCGCACGCCTTACAATTTCCTATATGCGGCCCGGCGGTGTGAAAGCAGATTTGCCGCCTGAGTTTAACGGCAGCATTCGAAAAACGATGACTGAAACCAGAAAAGTTTTGGCGGAGTGTCATGCGCTTTTGACCAATAACCGCATTTTCGTTGACCGCTTAAAAGGCGTCGGCGTCATTTCCCAAGAAGATGCGCTCGCTTACAGCATTACCGGCCCATTTCTTCGTTCGACCGGAATTGATTTTGACGTCCGGAAAAATTCGCCCTATTCAGTTTACGACCGTTTTGATTTTGAGATTCCAGTCGGGACAAAAGGGGATAACTATGACCGTTATCTCTGCCGAATGGAAGAGATGGAACAGAGTATGCGGATTTTGGAGCAAGCGCTTGAGCAAATTCCAGAAGGAAATGTGCTCATGGATATGGACGGTCATGAAATTCCGGCAGCCATGATGGTGGATTTGGCAAAGATGGGAGAAACGGAAGGATTGATTCAATTGGATGTTAATTTAGATCCGACCTTAGAAGGCGGAACCAAAAAGAATTTTAATGATATCGAAGTCGATGAAAAAAAAGCCGTTCTTCCGCCCAAAGAAGATACGTATGGAAATATCGAAGGCATGATGCAGCATTTTAAATTAATCATGTACGGCCACGGCATCCAACCGCCGAAAGGCGAAGTTTACCAAGCCGTTGAAGGCGGAAACGGCGAACTTGGTTTTTTTGTGGTGAGCGACGGAAGCGGCCGGCCGTACCGAGTGCGCGTGAGGCCGCCGTGTTTTACGATTATGGCCGCCCTTCCAAAATTAATTAATGGCGGTTATTTGGCGGATATTATTCCGACCTTCGGTTCAGTGAATATGATCGGTGGAGAATTAGACCGATGATCCCCCGCCACTTTTTTATAGATTATCTTTGTAACGGTTGCGTTAAATCAGAAAGTGGTGGGGGATGAATGATTCTGTTATCACACCTGAAATTCGCAAAATCGCAGATCAAATTTGTTCCAATTATCCGGTCAAGCGCGCCGCCGCATTACCCGTGATGCGCCTCATTCAAGAACGTTACGGCGCCATTTCAGCCGAAGCCGAGCTTGAGATTGCCGAATATTTTAATCTTCCTCCCGTCGACATTCGTGAGCTCATGACTTTTTATACCCTTTTTTATTCGAAGCCGAAAGGCAAATGCCACATTCAAATCTG
>ORMF012451446.1_pt1 | contig 13382 bp, 19 predicted proteins | sample 1779871 | NCBI WGS metagenome assembly ORMF01 (sample SAMEA104232316, study PRJEB22302) | groundwater metagenome | biome: forest; feature: aquifer; material: groundwater | place: USA | collected 2011-08-07 | depth 5.4 m | reverse complement strand
TCGCCGCCCGTGAACGTGACGAGCCGAACGCGCGGATCGGAAGCGAGCGCCCCGCCCACCTCTTCGCCCGATCCGGTGACGATGTTGAGGCGCCCGGCGGGCAGTCCAGCCGCCATCAGATCTTCCGCCAGCCGCAGCGCCGAGGTGGGCGTGGCCGAGGCCGGCTTCAGCACGACGGCGTTGCCCGCCGCGAGCGCGGGGCCGATCTTGTGGGCGGCGACGGCGAGCGGGTCGTTGAACGGCGTGATGACGCCGACGATGCCGACCGGAAAGCGGAAGTAGTAGCCGACGCGGCGCTCGGAGCCGGCGCGGCTGTCGAAGGGCAGCGTCTCGCCGTGCAGGCGCCGCCCCTCCTCGGCCGAGAGTCGCAGGATGTTCGCGGCGCGGGGCGGCTCACGCCGCGCTTCGCGGATGGTCTTGCTGCCCTCGCGCGCGATGCCCCACGCGTACTCGTCGGCGCGCGCCTCGATCCGGTCCGCGGCGCGCATCAGCAGGTCGCACCGCTCGTGCACCGGCCACGCGCCCGCCAGCGACGACTCCGCCGCCGCCACCGCGGCGCGCACATCGTCGGCGCTCCCGAGCGCGACCGACGCCACCGGCGCGCCGTCGAAGGGATTCTTCACGGGAATCGTGCGCGGCCGCTGCGCCCACACGCCGCCGATCAACAGTCCGTACGACCCGCCCTCGATGTTCAACGCTCTGCTCCCTGGCCCCTGGCCCCTGGTCCCCGGTCCCTGTCTCATCGCCGGCGGAAGCCGAGCACCGGGCCGGGGTGCAGCAGATTGTCGATGGTCAGCTTCCCGTCACGTTTGAACACCTCGCCGTTGCGCATGACGAACTGCACGTCGCCGAGCGCGTCGATGTTGGTCAGCGGGTCGCCGTTGACGGCGACGATGGCGGCGTAGAAGCCCGGCTTGATCGGCCCGCGCTGGTCCTTCAGAACGTCGGCGGCGCCGTAGCCGTTGAACGTGAGCGCCTTGATCGTGTCCTTCGCCGGGATGCCGGCCTGCTTCCACGTCTCGAGGAACGCGATCGTCAGGTCGCCGCGGTTCAGCCACTCGCCGTTCGGCTTCTTCATCCGCTCGTTCCAGTAATCCATGTCGGTCGAGAAGGTGATGCGGACGCCCTTCTCCCACGCCGACTTCAGCTCGCGCGCGTAGAGGTCCGCCTCCTCCGGGTTGCCGAGGAACGGCGGGATGTAGGGTGTGTCGGTGCTGGCGAGGTAGATCCCCTTCTGCGCCATCTGCGTGTGCTGCTCGGGCGTGATCTGATCGCCGTGCGCGATGACGTGCAGCCCGGCGTCGATGGCGCGCTGCGCGCCGTGGCGCGTCTACACGTGCGCATGGACCTTCGCGCCCCCCTTGGCCGCCTCCTCGATGAACAGCCGGGTGTCGTCCACCGAGTAGCCCCACGGCTTGCAGTCGAGGCAGATCTTGATCACCTTCGCGCCGAACAGCAGGTTCTCGCGCACCGCCTTCACGATCTCGTCGCGCGTGTTCGCCTCGAGGTACTCGGGGTAGACGATGGCGTGCTGCTTGTACATCTCGGGCGTCGGCGTGAACTGCCCGCCCGTCGTGCTGATAATGAGCCCCGACGGAATGATCGTCGGCCCCGGCAGCCACCCCTGCTCGATCGCCTGCCGCAGCGCCACGTCGGCGTAGAGCCCGTTGTTCCCCACGTCGCAGACGACCGTGAAGCCCGCGGCCAGCAGTTGCAGCGCGCCTGACGCCGCCTGGATCGCGCGCAGCGGCGTCGAGTCCATGACATAGGTGTAGTAGTAGATGTTGTGCTCGGGGACTTCCTTGTAGGTGAGCGCGAGGTGCGTGTGCGCGTCCACGAACCCGGGGAGCACGGTCTGGCGCGACAGATCGATCACCTCGGTCCCGGCCGGGATCGGCAGGTTCGGTCCCACGGCCGTGATCCGATCGCCTTCGACGAGGATCACCTGGTTGGTGGTGACCGTACCGGTCTCGGGATCGATCAGCCGGCCGGCGCGGATGGCCGTGACTTTCGCGGCCGCCGTCGCCGGCGGCGGCTGTTGGGCGGCGCCCGCGAGGGAGAGCAGGACCGACAGCGCCGCACACGCCGCGAGTCGCGCGCGCACGGACACGTTCTTCTTCACGATGGTCATGGTCTGCCTCACCGGCGGCGGAAGCCGAGCACCGGGCCGGGGTGCAGCAGGGTGTCGATGGTCATCTTCCCGTTGCGCTTGAAGACCTCGCCGTTGCGCATGACGAACTGCACGTCGCGCAGGGCGTCGATGTTGGCGAGCGGGTCGCCGTTGACCGCGACGATGTCGGCGTAGAAACCCGGCTTGATCGGCCCGCGTTGGTCCTTCAGGATGTCGGCCGCGCCGTAGCCGGTGAACGTGAGCGCCTTGAGGGTGTCCTTCGCCGGAATGCCGGCCGCCTTCCAGGTCTGCAGGAACGCGATCGTCAGGTCGCCGCGGTCCATCCACTCGCCGTTCGGCTTCTTCATCCGCTCGTTCCAGTAGTCCATGTCGGTCGAGAAGGTGATCGGCACCCCTTTCTGCCACGCCGACTTGAGCTGTTCGGCGGCGTGCTGCTCCCCTTCGGCGGTGCCGCGGTAGCCGGTGAACGGCGTGTCGGTGCTGGCGAGGTAGATCCCCTTCTGCGCCATCTGCGCGTGCTGATCGGGGGTGATCTGCTGGCCGTGCGAGATGATGTGCAGCCCCGCGTCGATCGCGCGCTGCGCGCCGTCGCGCGTCTGCACGTGCGCGTGGACCTTCGCGCCCCCCTTGGCGGCCTCCTCCATGAACAGCCGGATGTCGTCCACCGAGTAACCCCACGGCTTGCAGTCGAGGCAGATCTTGATCACCTTCGCGCCGAACAGCAGGTTCTCGCGCACCGCCTTCACGATCTCGTCGCGCGTGTTGGCCTCGAGATACTCCGGGTAGACGATGGCGTGTTGCTTGTACATCTCGGGCGTCGGCGTGAACTGCCCGCCCGTCGTGCTGATGATGAGCCCCGACGGGATCACCGTCGGCCCCGGCAGCCACCCCTGTTCGATCGCCTGGCGCAGCGCCGTGTCGGCATAGTTGGCGTTGTTGCCGACATCGCAGATCACGGTGAACCCGGCTGCGAGCAGTTGCAGCGCGTTCGACGCCGCCTGGATGGCGCGCAGCGGCGTCGAGTCCATGATGTAGGTGTAGTAGTAGATGTTGCTCTCGGGGATCTCCTTGTAGGTGATCGCCATGTGCGTGTGGGTGTCCACGAACCCGGGCAGTACCGTCTGGCGCGAGAGGTCGATCACCTCGGCCCCAGGCGGGATCGGCAGGTTCGGTCCCACGGCCTTGATCCGGTCGCCTTCGACGAGGATCACCTGGTTGACGGCGACGGCGCCGGTTTCGGGATCGATCAGCCGGCCGGCGCGGATGGCCGTGACCTTCGGCGCGGGCGCCGCGGCGGGCGCCGGCGCCTGCGCGCCAGGCGCGGCGACGACCACGAGCAGGAGGAGGGCGACGAGAGCGAGGTATCTACGCATCGCAAGGGCTCCTTGGAAAGGTGCGCCATGAGTACGCGGCCCCGCGCGCGCTGTCAAGCCACGGCCACGTTGCAGTTCCTGCACGGTCAGGAGATCGGGGTCTGACCCCGATCTCCGCGGGCCGAACCGCCTATGCCCGGGGCACCTGGATGATGTTGCGACGCTGCAGCTCGAAGAAGCACTTGGCGCACACCTGGACGTCGGCGTCGGCGTCGTGCGCGTCGGCCGGAATGCTCGCGAACAGACGCTCGTGCAGTTCCGCGAGAGTGGGCCACTTGAAACCATACCGGTTGGGGATGGCGCAGAAGTCGGTCGACGCCTTCATCGTGCAGCATCGCTCCACGTCGGCGAGGCGGTTCTGGATGCGCGCTCTCAGAAACTCCGCGGCGACGATCTTTTCGTCGAAGCCGATGTTGTGGGCGACCGCCACTCGTGCCCGCTCGATGGCGGAGGCGAACTCCCTCAACACCTCGGCCAGATCGGCTCCCTCCCGTGTGGCTCGTGCCGTCGTGATGCGATGGACCTCGGTGGCGCTCGCGGGGATGTCGAATCCCACTGGTTTGACGAGCGAGCTGCGGCTGTCGATGCGAGTCCCCTGCTCGTCGCACAACAGCTAGGCCAGTTGGATCAGCCTGGGCCAGTTCGCGAGGTCAGACGCGGGGGCATGCCAGTTCCGCGGCAGGCCCGTCGTTTCGGTGTCGAAGAACAGGTACATGACCGTCACTCTCGGCGGCGTGTCGCGTCAGTCGCGCGCCAGCCTCCACACCACGTCGAACATCGGAAACGCCACGAACGAATCGAGACCCAGCGGCACGACAAGGCCGAGATCGGTGGACAGCCGCCCGCTCTCGCGACTGCGGCCCCGGCGGCCGGCCACGGACCTGACGGCCATCATCCGCGCTACGTTGGCCCCGATGACGGCGCTCGCCGTGGCGCGGAACGTGACGCGCCCACCCTCGACCCGCTCGACCTGTCCCCGCGCGCGCATGCCGTCGCGCACCACGAGTTCCTGCGTCTCACCCGGTGACGTAGCGGCGATGGCCGGCGGGGGCGCCTGGGGTTCGCGCTCGATCGCGCCGACGACGGTGGGCACCATCAGACTCGCGACGACGAGCCGCATGCGAAACATGTGTGCGGTCCTGGCGGCCCGGCTTCGTGACCGCCTGAATGAGGGCAAGGTGTCTCCAGGTCGCCAGAGTTCCCTGCAACGGTGGGCCATCAGTACGCGCCCGGCGCGCGCTGTCAAGCCGCGGCCACGTCGCAGTTCCTGCACCGTCAGGGGATCGGGGTCTGACCCCGATCGACCCGTCGGCGATTCAGTTCATCGTCCCGCTCGGCAACATGAGGCCGTGGGCGCACACGCTGCCGACCGATCACATCTACTTCTCCCATCACCGCAACGCGGGATCCTTTGCGCCGGTCCCCGTCACCGCGCCGGCGCCGGGCGTGATGCCCGGCGCGCACGTCGACGCCGGGAGCCGCATCGGCGACTCGGCCGGAATCGCGTTCGACTTCGCCGTACTGAACGCCGGCGTGCGGCTGGCGTTCGCCAACCCGGCGCGGTACGGCCCGAACATGCTCCAGACCGACGCCTCGCTGAAGGACTTTGAGGGGCCGGCGCGCGGCGCGCTGTATGCGAAGGTGCGTCGAGTGGGAATCGATCTGGACGGGGTGCCGCCCGGCACCGACCAGCTCAGGCTGCTGCTCGTGCAGATGCTCGACGCGCAGCGGATTCACGTGGAGGCGCTGCCGGTGCGAACCGGCACCACCGCCACGTTCACCGCCAACGCGCGCACCTGCCTGCGCTGAGGCGGAACTGCGGGGATCAGTGTCGAGTGTTGCGAGGGGCGCGGCGCGATTACCGGCCGAGGACCACGTCGAAACCGGCGAGCAGGAGATCCACCTTCGCCCGTGAGAGCTTGCCCACACGCTCGGTGAGCAGCGTCTTGTCGAGCGCCACGACTTCAGACGGCGGCACGCGAAGAATCCGGATCTGTCGCCACAGACCACGGAGAAACAGAGCGCAGAGCGCGCACGCCCGCGGCGGGCGTAGGATCGGGGCATGGCCAACCCGGTGCTCGCGATCCGTGTCGAGTGTTACGAGGGGCATCGCGCCGAGGAGGCGCCGCGACGGTTCCATCTGGGCGACCGGACCGTCGAGGTCGTCGAACTCCTCGACCGCTGGCTCGCGCCCGACCACCGCTACTTCAAGGTGCGGGGCGACGATGGGGACACCTACATCATCCGCCACGACGTCGAGGCCGACGCGTGGGAGCTGACCGTGTTCCAGGAGCAGGCGTGAGGCCTTACCCAAGGGATTCAGGGAACAGGGCGATGCACGTGCGGATGGAGTCGAGATCGCGGAGGGATTCCGGCGACCAGATGAGGGTCGTCACAGACCGAGGCGCCGCTTGACCTCGTCGTGTGGGATCCCCTGGCCGGCGTCGAGTTCAGTGAGCCCCGCCTCGATCTTCGCCAGGAAGACGAGCCGCTCGATCGCATCTTCGAACGTCGCGTTCGGCGGAAGGTCCTCGAGCGCTTGCCGAATCCGGTCACGTGTCGTCGGTTCCGGCATGATTGGACCTTGGCGTGATTTCCGGCCGGCGGCATCACGCCGGACGCGTTCTGCGGCACCAGGTCAGTCCCCGACACCCGCCGTTCACGAGCGGCCTCACTTCGCCGGCAGGCCCAGTCGCGCTTTCTGGAGATCCGCGGCCACCTGCTGCGCCGCCCAGGACAGCTTGCCCTGGTCGGCGATGACGATCTTCTGCTGCTCGGCGGCGTCGAGGACGGCACGGCGAGCGGCGAACTCGAGCTTCAGCCTGTCCTCGCTCAGATGCTGTTCGAACCAGTACGCGATGTCCCCGTCGAGGAATCCGAGCTGAGGGTTCGTCCGCGTTTCCTTCAGCAGGCCGAAGGCGTCGGCGAGCTTCCGGACCTCGGCCCTCGACAGCGCCTGGGGCGCGCCACCGGGCCGGCCCGCGTTTGGCGGCCCCGCCATCCTGGCCGCGCCGCCGATGTGAGACGCGTCGATCGCGAGCGACTGACCGTCGAGGCTCAGGACCCTCTGGGCCATCGCCGGCGCCGACGTGGCCAGCGCGATCATCGTCGCGAGCGACAACACGATGGGTTTCGCCATCATCGCCTCCTGCCGTTCGTCGAGCGCCGATCCGGCGCGACCGTCCACCCGTCAGCGACCGCACGACCGCTTCGACAACAGATCGGCCGCCAGGTCGAGATTCTGCCGATACTCCTGCGGGTACGCCACCTTGCCGAGGAGGTCCCGCACCTCCTGGAGCGATGCGCCGATGCTCTGCTTCACGATGCAGACGTCGGCGACGTCGTTCATCGTCAACACCGCGATCTGGTCGTAGACGTTGACGACGTAGTTCAGGTCCTCGACCACCGACGCTCGGTCCGTCGCCTGCCCCGCCGTGACCGTCGTCTTCAGCCGCGCGTACGCCCGGACGAAGTCCGGCGACCGTGTGTGCGCGGTGGCCTCCACCGCGATGCGCCGGCTCTCGAGCTGGTTCGCGCGGCGGATCTCGTAGAAGGCCACCACGACGCCCAGCGCGACCGCGACGTTCGCGAGGAGCGACACGACCCGCTCGCTCCGGCGATACCACGGCGTGTCGATGAACCCGGCCAGGTTTCGACTCATCAGCGACCCATGCGACAGCGCGCCGTCAGCTCGCCTTGCGACGTCCGCTGCGCGGCACCTGATCGGCGCTGCGAACCGCGGCGATGATCGATCGCAGCAGCTTGTTGACCGAGCGGGACGAATCGAAGACCTGGGCGACGTCCGGCTCGAGGACGACCGCAACCGTCTGCGGCCCCAGCCTGGAGGTGAACCGATTGGCTCGGGACCGCGAGTAGTCGAACTGATACTCCGGCCGGAGGTCATCCGAGCGAACGGTCCTACGGGGTCTCGGTGATTTCTTCTTCATGGTGTTTCCGTTCGGCCTTCGTCGCGCGCCGCGCATGGATGATCCGGATCCGATCCGAGCGCTCCGCGAACCCCACCACCAGCAGTCGCGCTTTCACGGAGTAGCCGATGATGATCTCTCTGGGCTCGTCGAGCGAGTGATCCGGATCGTCGAAGATGCGAGCCAACGGATCGGCGAACACGGACAGCGCTTCGTCGAACGCGACCCCGTGTTTCTTCAGGTTGCCCTTGGCTTTCGAGGCATCCCAGTCGAACTCCATCGGCCGAGTCTACTCCCGTTCGCCTTCGGCCAAGCCGCGCCCGGACCGACCATCCGGATCAGCGTCCGGCTTTCCGAGGACCCACCGGCGAATCCCGTCCGGCATGGCCGCGTCCTGCCCGTACGTGCCCCGGCGCCCGGCACCGTGCCGGATCGTCTTGACGATCACGATGACGGACATCGCGGCGACGGCGACCCAGATCGCGTTCCCGAGCACCGCGTCGCCCACCGCCCCGGTCCGCGTCAGAAGCCAGAACCCAAGCATGAACGCGCCGAACACGAGGACCGCGTTGCGACTGCGCGTCATCGTCATCTCCAGGAAAGAACAGAAACCGCACCACGGGTTCGAAGACCACTCGGCCTGTGTCCGTCCGTTCAACGCCTGCGCTCACCCTCGGGCGCCCGGAACTCTTGTTTGTGCGGCGGCCGGCTCAGCGGCTTGTTGGGCGGCGGCATGCGGCCGTACGTGTGCCGCCGACTCTTAGTTGACAGTCGGGACCAATGCCGCCGCGCCAGCCAGGTCGAGCAGGAAGCGCGCTGCGGCCGCCGCACCGAACACGGTCACAACCTCAAACCCACACGCACAAATCCAAAACGATAGCCCGCGCCCGGACCGCAGCAGCAATACATCCGCGAGACCAAGCACTGGCAGAATCACGATCAGCAAGACGAACTTGATCCACACGTCGCGGAGAGGAAGCACGATGCCTATGCCGATTCCGACAAGAATCAGAAGGGCCGTCCATTCGACCTTCTTGGTGCGCGAAAGACCCGATTGCAGAAAGAGCCGGAGGCCGGCGAACCATACGACGCCGGCGCCGACTAGGAGCGCGGTTCGGACCACAACTTCGCGCATTCCAAATCTCCGCCTCCGAGCGATCAACCGTTGCGTTTTCCGTCCGCCCAACGGTTGGCATCAGCCGCAGCGCGACTGCGATCATTCATGCTGTCGGCTGGATGCCATGTTAGGCAGCGGCACCCGCCGGCTACCAACATCCCAGTAGCTCGCGCCCCGTCTTGAGATCGAACAGGCCGTATTCAGAGGCCTCCCATCCGGAGGCATTCTTGCCAACAAAGAAGACCGGGCCTGCTGAACCCACCTGAAAGTACATGGCCGGCTTGATCGTTCGCACGGTGCTTCCTGGTGACCACTCGGGGTGGCCGAATTCAGCTCGAATGATGCGCCGGGCCGACGTTGAATAGATGAAGAACATCTGGCCACGGTCATCGTGATAAGTCTTGCCGTCACCGTTCAGGTTGTCCTCCTCGATGTCCATGGGAAACGTCACGACCAAGATACTTGGAACACTGTCGACGCGCTCGACGATCGGGGCTTTGAGTGTGAAGCGAGCTGGTCTTTCGTCGGCGGATCGCTCCTGGAGATGCCGATTCCAGAGCTGCTGTGCCCGCCCACGAAGCACCGCGCCGACAGGAGAGTCGAGCCGTGCAGACTGACGACTGAGGATCCGAATCGGCATTGCAGTGGTGCTCAGCAACACGCCATCCCCAGATGGCCGAGCACCCTGAATGCGAACCGTAAGACCGGCCGCTCCGAGCTCGTTCAGCGCCTCAGGGTCGGTTTGCTCGACCACCGCCCGCACGGGCGTACCACGTGTCGTTACTCCAGCGAGGGCTTGCTGGGGCAGAAAAGCCCGCACGCTGTTGGCGAATGCGCGATCGAAGTCTGGCTTTGGAGGCGCCAGCTCTGGGGCAGGAGTGAAGCGGCTGCCATCATAGCCGCCCACAAAGACGCAGGCCGACAAGGGCGAGGTCACCCCCTCGATTTGAAGGTCTGGTGCTACGTAGGCCAAATTAACGCGTGATTGGCTGTGTGCTGATGCTGTCACAACCAGCGCCAACGCGATCAAGGTTCCCTGACGCATATGGACTGCCTAGACGCTCCGGCTAAGCTGAGGCGGGCGTGCACCGCAGCGACTTCGCCACCGACCTCCCGCACGCCGGCAGCTTCAGCCGGTTGTTAGATGGCACCCGGTACAAACCGGGTACATAGGTAACAGAACATACCGGGAACATGGGTGACACCTTTACTCTGGCAGGCCAGCGGAGGGCTGGCTGATGCCATGGCAGGAGACGTCACCCGTGGAAGAACGCGAACGCTTCATCGATGACCACCGTCTCGGGCTCTACACGATGACGGAACTCTGCGCGCGCTACGCCGTCAGTCGAAAGACCGGCTACAAGTGGGTGGCGCGCTACGACGCTGGCGGCCGACCCGCGCTCGGCGATCAGAGTCGCGCGCCGCACCACTGCCCGCACAAGATTACCGACGCGGTGGCGCAGCTCCTGCTGACCGCCCGTCGCCACCATCCGGACTGGGGGCCCGAGAAACGGCTGCAGTGGCTCGCGCCTCGGCATCCCATGATGGCGTGGCCCGCGATCAGCACGGCGGGCGATCTGCTCGCCCGGCACGGCTTGGTGAAGAAACGCCGTCGCCGCCGTCCGCCGCACCACCCCGGTGTCGTGCCGCTAGTGACCACCGCCCCCAACGACCTGTGGGCCGCCGATTTCAAGGGCCAGTTCCGCACGGGCGACCGCCGCTACTGCGATCCGCTCACCGTCACCGACCAGCACACCCGGTATCTGCTGGCGTGCCACGGGCTGCTCTCGACGCGGGGCAGTGGTGTGCTCCCGATCTTCGACCGCCTGTTTCGGGAGTACGGCCTGCCGCACGCCATTCGCACGGACAACGGCGTGCCGTTCGCCTCGACGTCCCGGCACGGCCTCACCCGGCTCAACGTGTGGTGGCTCCGCCTCGGGATTCAGCATCAACGGATCCGGCCGGCGCATCCCCAGCAAAACGGCGCCCACGAGCGCATGCACAAGACCCTGAAGCGCGGCGCCTGTCGCCCGCCACGCGCGACCCTCGCGGCCCAGCAACGCGCCTTCGCTCGCTTTCGCCAGGAGTACAACCACGAGCGGCCTCACCAGTTCCTGCGTGGCGGTACGCCTGGCGCGGTCTCCCGCCCGTCCGCTCGCGTCTACACCGGCGTCCTGCCCCCGCTGGCGTATCCCGATCACTTCGTCGTCAAGCGCGTGACCAACGCGGGGACGATCCGTTTCAAGACCCGACTGCTGTATCTCTCCACGGCGCTGCGCCAGCACCGCATTGGACTCGAGGAAGTCGACGACGGGATCTGGTCCGTGTACTTCTGCGATGTGCTGCTCGGCCGGATCGACGAACGAACAGCCCTCGTTGACGGGCAACTGGGTGTTACCCATGTTCCCGGTTAACTTTGTTACCTATCTTTCCGGTTGCTCATCACGTCTTGCCCTTGCCATGTTCTTTGGCTTTTTCTTCTTCGTCGTCAGCGACAGGCGGTAGCGCAAGAATCGGCTGATCGGACCTCGCTAAGCGCCTACGTGTATTCATCGCCTCGGCGATCTGTCGCTGCGCCGCTGTTGCAAGGTCCAGCGCGCCGGCAGCTTGGTCGTCAGGCTGTGCAACGGCCTCCTCGATCAGAGTCGCCACCTCGATATCCATGCCCCGATCGATACGGTCAGCAAGGTATCGCAGCGAATCGCCAAGAGCCTTCTTGAGTTCGTTCTTCCGACCCTTGTCCGCTTTCGACTGACCGATCAGTTCTTCCCGGAGCCTTGCCAATTCTTCTGCGACTCGGCTCTGTTCCCACTTGGCCAAGGGCTCCAGGACTTCCTTTGGAGCTTGGTCCCTCTCCAGGTCCAATCGAGTCTTCCGAGTCTGCAGGACACTGTTGATGAGGTTCACGATCGAGGTCACAAGCGACAGGATCGCAACACCCGACAACGGGTCGACAGTGACGAAGATCTCTACACTGCCGCCGGCTAGTGTGCGAATCGAGATGGGCGGACGCCCTCCAGTCACGGTCTCTACGATGTCGGAGAGCGCACGATCTAACTGCTTCGCTTCTTTCGCGAGCCCCCCGAGGGAGCCTTCGAACAGCTCGAAGGGCATCCGCACTTCCACCTCGGCTGCCTTCGATGGTGGCTGTTCACCTTCAATAGCGAGGGCTGAGAGTGACTCACGTAGCGTTGTTGCTGTTTGATAGAACTTCTGCGCTCTGGCTCGAAGCTCCTGCAACCCTTGAACTGCCGCCGCCGGGGTGACCGACGACAATAGAATCGAATCGACCTTCTGAACAAGACCGAAACCGCAGAGATCCGCCGCTCCGATCTTGTCCAGTATTGCGACTCGACTCGGTGACAGCCTGACGCACTCCCCGTCACGAATGGCCGCGTCTAAGGCGCTCTTCGCGGTAGAGAACGCCTCCGCGGTTTGCGCGGACGGTGACTGAACGGACTGCGTGTACGTCGTCTCGACGCCGGCGATCAATTGAACGAGGTTCGCCCCCTTGCTGTCCGCGATCACGGCATCCGCGGCGTTCCGCAGTCTTTCGGCGTTCATCATTCCCCCAAACCGATTGCACTTTCGATCAGCCGTCAACGATCGCGGCTCACCCGCGGCCGCTTCCCGGTCGCGCGGCCGACGGGTGCAGCCGCTTGTTATGCGGCGTGCGCCCGCAGTACAGTACCGCCCATGAAGATCGCCTTCGAGATCCCGACTGCACAGGCCGAGAACCTGCGTCTGCAGGCCACCCGCCTGGGCGTGTCGCCCGAGGACTTGGCTCGTGCTGCATTGGCAGATCTCCTCGCTACGCCAGACGCTGAGTTCCTGGCTGCAGCTTCCCGCGTGCTGCGCAAGAACGAGGAATTGTACCGGCGCCTCGCCTGATGCGGTACCTGACGGTTGCCGAGGTCGTGCGCCTTCATGAGATGATCCTGGAAGTGAGCGGCGGAGCCTCGGGCATTCGAGATCTCGGCGCGTTGGAGTCTGCCATCGCTCAGCCGCGTGCAACCTTCGCTGGCAACGACCTGCATCCGGCTCTCTGTGACAAGGCTGCCGCGCTTTGTTTCTCTCTCGCGGCGAACCACCCGTTCCTCGATGGCAACAAGCGTGCGGCCCACGCCGCGATGGAGACGTTCCTCTTGCTGAACGGGGCGGAACTCGACGCGCCGGTTGACGAGCAGGAAACGTTGATGCTCCAGGTCGCTGCCGGGCGCATGAACCGTGAAGCGTTGGCCGCCTGGCTTACGGCGCATGTCCGTCCACTGGCCTGACGCCGCGTTTCAGTCCGCATAACGAAAAGTCTCTTGAACTCGATATTCCGATATCGCCGGCGCGGCCGCAGTGTAGTGCGGAGGACGAGGGGGGTCAATGCCGCCGGAAGCGTCGACCCGCTCATCACTTGGGGCAGATGCGGGCGCGTGCTTCAACCGGGATATCCCGAACTCGATAGCGCAATACCGGCGCGGGCGGTGCGGTATATCCGGTTCACCCGCGTGCGGGACCCGAAGCGAGCTGATCGAGCGGGCTCCGCACGCCCCGCCCGCCCTGATTGAGCACGTGCGTGTAAATCATCGTCGTGCTCACATCCCGATGCCCAGCAGCTCCCGGATCGTGCGGATGTCATGCCCGGCCTCGAGCACATGCGTGGCGAAGCTGTGCCTGTTATGCCGCGCCGCTGGGGACAGCCTCCAAATACCAGTACGCGTCGTGGACATGCACGTGGCACCGAGCACCCAGCACCGATCGTCGCCGACCCACGACCAACGACCAGCGACCAACGACCAGCGACCAACGACTCACGACCGAGCCTTGCCGGGCCGGCTGCCTTC
>ORMF011652776.1_pt1 | contig 13382 bp, 13 predicted proteins | sample 1779871 | NCBI WGS metagenome assembly ORMF01 (sample SAMEA104232316, study PRJEB22302) | groundwater metagenome | biome: forest; feature: aquifer; material: groundwater | place: USA | collected 2011-08-07 | depth 5.4 m | reverse complement strand
TTGAACCTCATTGACACGCCGGGGCACGTGGATTTTACCTACGAAGTGTCGCGCTCGTTAGCCTGCGTGGAGGGCGCGGTGTTGCTGGTGGACGCTACCCAGGGTATTCAAGCGCAAACCATTGCTAACTTTGAGCTGGCGCGCGGGCAAGGGCTGACCATTATCCCGGCGGTTAATAAAATTGATATGCCTGCAGCTAACGTTCCGGGTGTGGTAGCCGAGCTATGCCAGCTCTTGGGTTGCACGCCTGATACCATACTGAAAGTTTCGGCTAAAGACGGCACGGGGGTGGAGGCGCTGCTCCAAGCAGTGGTGGACCGAGTCCCACCGCCGCACCAGAGCCAGGGGAGCGTGACGCGGGCTCTGATTTTTGATTCGGCCTACGATGATTTTCGCGGTGTAGTGGCGGCTGTGCGGGTGGTGGATGGTAGCCTCAAGCTGCACGACCGGTACCGTTTGTTGGGGAGTAAGGCCAGCCAGGAGCTACTGGAGGTGGGCACCTATACCCCAAAACTCAAACCATGCTCCGAGCTGGGGCCTGGGGAAATAGGCTACGTGGTCACCGGCCTGAAGGACATCCGCCTGGCCAGGGTGGGTGATACCATAGCGGTTGGTGAAGGCAGCTCTGAACCACTGCCGGGCTACCGCGAGGTTAAGCCCATGGTGTTCGCCGGCTTTTACCCGGGCGTGGGGGAGAGTGCGGATAAGCTGCGGGAGTCGCTAGGCAAGCTCAAGCTCTCTGATGCCAGCCTCTCGTTCGAGGGTGAGCACTCGGCGGCCCTTGGCTTTGGGTTCCGCTGCGGGTTTTTGGGGCTGTTGCACCTGGACATTGCCCGTGAGCGCCTGAAGCGCGAGTATAATTTAGCAGTTACTATCACCACGCCGTCGGTCGCCTACGAGGTGGATCTTAAAACGGGCGAGCATATAATAGTCCACGGGCCGCTGGAGCTGCCCACGCCTGATAGAATAGCGGAGGTGCGGGAGCCGGTGGTGAAAGTGGATATCGTAACCCCCATGGAATACTTGGGAAACTTGATGACCGTGGCGCAGGAATTCCGCGGGCTCTACCGCACCACCGACTACCTGGGCGAGGGAAGCCGCACCGCGCGCGCCGTTTTGCGCTACGAGCTGCCGCTCTCCGCCATACTGGTGGATTTTTACGACCAGGTGAAGAGCGTAAGCCAGGGCTACGCCTCCCTGAACTACGAGTTCCTGGCCTACCGGCCGTGCGACGTTACGCGGCTTGATATTATGGTGGCCGAGGAACTGGCGGAGGCGCTCAGCACCATTGTCTACCGCGATGAGGCCTACCGGCGCGGCCGCGTGGTAGTGGGCAAGCTCAAAGACATTCTGCCGCGGCAGATGTTCGAGGTAAAAATTCAGGCCTGCTTAGGGGGCAAGGTGATAGCGGCCGAGCGCCTGCCGGCTATGCGCAAAGACGTTATCGCCGGGCTGTACGGTGGCGACGTCACGCGCAAGCGCAAGCTCTTGGAGAAGCAGAAAGCCGGTAAGAAGCGGATGAAGCTGGAAGGTCGGGTGGTCATTCCGCCCGAGGCGTACCTTAAACTGGTGAGCCGCCAGGAGTAGCTAGTTGAAAAAAGCCGGACTCACCGTTAAGAGCACCATGGTGAGGGTAACCAAAATGCTGAGTATCAACCAGACCTTGTGTTGCCAAGAACGTTTCGACATACGATACTACGTAGTGTAGCACACCAAACCGTATGACCAAACCTGAACCGTACCTCACCACACCGTAACCGCTAGCGCTATGGCCGAGCAGCACACGTTTTGGTCTGTGGTTACCTCCCGTGTATTTTTTGTACTGGCGCTGCTGGCGCTGGTGGGGATTGGCGTGGGGGTAGGGAAGAGCATGCTCCGGCGCTGGGAGGTGGAGCACGAAATCGGCGCCCTCCAGACTGACATTCATGCGCTGCAGGGCAAGAACGAGGAGCTCAGTCGCCTCATCAACTACTTCCAAACGCCCGAGTTCAAAGAGCGGGAGGACCGTTTGCGGTTAGGCTTGCAAAAGCCCGGGGAGCAGGTGGTGGTAATTCCGGGCCTGGGGCAGGGGAGCACCACCACCGCCGACACACCAGGCAGCTCAGAACCCAACTGGCGCCAGTGGCTGCGGTATTTCTTCGGGAGCTAAACTAGGGAGGCTCTTGATTATATTTTACTAAACGATATACTAGGGTGTGCTCCGCGGATCTCAGCGGGATTAGTACAATGGTAGTATGTTTGCTTCCCAAGCAAAAGACACGGGTTCGATTCCCGTATCCCGCTCCACGTAAAGTTCGTTTAACTCGCCACGTGGCACGCCAAGCCGAAGTAGCTCAGTTGGTAGAGCAGCGCATTCGTAACGCGCAGGTCGCGAGTTCGATCCTCGCCTTCGGCTCCACTAGTATTAGTAAGAGGATACCCTCACGGGTATCTTTTTATTTTCATGACCGGTGAATTGTGGTATACTAGTAGCATCTTATGCCGCTCATAGAGTTCCGTAACATCTCCAAGCACTACCCTGGCAGCGTTACTGCCCTCAAAGACATCAACCTGAACATAGATGAGGGTGAGTTTGTTTCCATTGTGGGGCAGAGCGGTACCGGTAAGACCACTTTGGTCAAGCTCTTGATAGCGGAGGAGCCGGCCTCGGCCGGTCGCATTGTGGTGGGGGGTTGGGATATAAGCCGCATTAAACAGCGTGAGGTGCCCCTGCTCCGCAAGCAGATCGGCGTGGTGTTCCAAGATTTCAAACTGCTCCCCCGCAAAACCATGGGCGAGAACGTCAGCTTTGCCCTGGAGGTTTCGGGGGTCGAGCCGGCGCGCATAGCCTCAATCGTGCCGCAGCTCTTAAAGATCGTCGGGCTAGAGGCCAAAGCCGACCGGTTCCCGCGGGAGCTCTCCGGCGGCGAGCAGCAGCGGGTGGTTATTGCCCGGGCCCTGGCGCACCGCCCCAAGATTCTGGTGGCGGACGAGCCAACCGGCAACCTAGACTCTATTAATGCCCGTGAGGTTATCGACCTGCTTAAAAAGATAAACGAGTTCGGCACCACGGTTATTTTGGTCACCCACAACCGCGAAGTGGTGAACGATCTGAAGCGCCGCGTGGTAGTCTTAGACCAAGGCCGGGTGGTCTCTGACCAATCCAAGGGCCGTTACCTGCTCTAGCCTATGCTCGCAACTATTACCCGCGTTAGCACCTTCGCCCTACAGAATTTTTGGCGTAACATTTGGCTGTCGGTGGCTACCGTCACCATTATTTGCTTGAGCTTGTTCTCCATCTCCTTCCTAGGGGTGCTGACGGTACTGTCCGGCAGCGCGCTGCAGCACCTGGGGGAGAAGGTCGACATCGCCGTCTACCTCAAGCCCGAGCTCAAAGATCAGCAGGTGCTCACGGTAAAGGCAGATGTAGAGCAGCTGCCCGGTGTAAAAAACCTGGAGGTGGTCACGCCGACCCAGGCTTTGGAGCGTTTCCGCGCTAAGCACCAAGACAACCCCCTGATTGCCGAGTCGCTCTTGGAACTCGGCAGTAACCCCCTAGGTACCACCTTTATCGTCAAAGCCCTGTCTGACACGGGTTACCGTAGCATTCTGACCGCGCTCAGCGGCCCGCACTTTGCGCCCTACATTCAGGAGGCCCACTTCGACGACTACCAGCGCGTTATCGACGGCGTCAGCGGCCTGACCAGCAAAGCGCGGCAGGTGGGCGGCATCATCAGCTTGTTCTTTTTAGCCATTACGTTGCTGGTGGTGTTTAACACCATTCGCATCAACATCTACACCCACCGTGAGGAGATAGGCATCATGCGGTTGGTGGGTGCCACCAGCTGGTTTATCCGCGGTCCATTTTGGGCCGAGAGCGTGCTCTATGCGTTGCTGGCTACCCTGATTACGGCCGCTATCTTTTTTCCGTTGCTGCAGCTGGCTCAGCCGTACGTTACCACCTTTTTTAACGGCTACAGCGTGGACCTGGTGCAGTACTTTAGTGCGCACTCGCTCGTCTTTTTCGGCGGGCAGTTCTTGGCCGCGGCCGCCCTCAATATTCTGGCTTCCACCGTGGCGATGCGGAAGTACTTGAAAGTGTAGGTATGAAAGATATTAATGAGCTGGTGGCACAAGTTAGACGTTTCCGTGATGAGCGTGATTGGGCTCAGTTCCATAACCCTAAAGACATGGCGATTTCTCTGGCGTTGGAAGCAGCTGAAGTTTTGGAACATTTTCAGTGGAAATCCGCCAAGGAAATAGACGAGCATCTGGCTAGCCACCGTGATGAGGTTGCCGATGAGCTTGGCGATGTGTTGGTTTACCTTCTGGAATTTTGTGATGTAGTTGGGGTGGATATTGTAGATGCAGCGCTGAATAAATTGGCCAAAAACGCAATAAAGTATCCAGTAGCAAAAGCTAAAGGTACACACGCTAAGTATAACAAACTCTAGTATGCACGATTTTACCAAAAAGCATTGCGTGCCGTGCGAGGGTGGCGTTGACCCACTCACCAAGGCTAAGGCTGAAGAGTACCTGAGTGTCGTTCCCGGCTGGGTCTTAGTTTCCGACGTAAAGCACATTTCGCGCGAGCTCGTGTTTAAAGATTTTGTGAGCGCTATGGCTTTTGTAAACGAGTTGGCTAAACTGGCGGAGGCTGAGGGTCACCACCCGGACATTCACCTCACTTCATGGAATCACCTACAAGTTACGCTGTGGACGCATGCCATTGGTGGACTTTCCGAAAATGACTTTATAGTCGCCGCTAAGACGAACCACATGTTAGACCAACACCTTGATCTCCTAGCTTGACCAGTGGTGTCAAAGTTTCTATTATAGACGGGCTTGGTCAAGGTTATTTAGAAACGTTGGGGGATCGTCTAATGGTAGGACAGCGGCCTTTGAAGCCGTTTATCATGGTTCGAATCCATGTCCCCCAGCCATGAAAAAACGGCAGGCTTTGGTCTGCTGTTTTTTCATATCTAGGAGTGCTATTATGGATTCGAAGGGCGCGAGAGAAAGCGAGTGGGCGTAGCTTTCGGTGCGCAGCGCCCAGGTGCCCGAGTCGGAGCGAGGGAGAATCCATGTCCCCCAGCCAACATAACTTTTTATCGGAGGTGACCATAGTGTCTAGTTTGATAAACTTCTACTGACGGCGATTTTTTGTTATACTTCGTCTATGAAAACTGTTTTATACATGGGCATTTCTATCAATGGTTATATAGCGAGGCAGAACGGCGATGTGAAATGGAACTCCCCCGAAGGGTGGAAAAGTTTCTATGACCATGGAAAACAGGCTGGTAATTATATTATGGGCGCCAATACTTATTTAGCTGCAGTTGCAGATGGAGACTTTCCGTTTGCCGGTGTTTTGAATATTGTAATGGTGCACCAGGAAATAGAGAAGGAGTGGGGACCGCAAGTGATTTTTACAAAGAAGACACCTAGAGAAGTTTTGGCAGAAGTCGAACAAAAGGGTTTTGAAACAGCTTTAGTGATTGGCGGCGGCAAACTCAATAGCTCATTCGCAAGTGAAAACCTTATTGACGAAGTTTACATCGACATTGAACCTACTGCATTTGGAAAAGGCGTACCGTTGTTTGAGGGGTCAGATTTTGAAATGAACCTTAGGCTTATCGAAACTAAACAGTTAAGCTCTAATACTATCCAACTTCATTACCAAGTTATAAAATAGTATGATTGAGAACAGTATTGTTTATAGAAATTTCAAAGGCAAGTATTCATACTTGCCCCTTTCTCGTGCAGAGGGTAGTCTCATTTGGGATAAAGATGGTAAAGAATATATAGATTTTACTTCCGGTTGGAATGTTACCAATCTGGGATGGAACCATCCTGAAATTAGGGAAGCAATAATTGAACAAACCCAAAAGAATGCCCATGGCTTGCTATGGGGCTCTGACCCAGTACAAGAAAAATATGCTGCGGCATTAACGGCTGCTTTACCGAAGGAACTCGATTCGTGTGTGAAGGAAACGGGGGGCACCGAAGCGGTAGAAGTTTCTATTAAAGTCGCCAGAGCTTACACGAATAGAAAAAAGATTATTGGTTTTAATGGGCTTTACCATGGTCAGCTTTTTGCTTCGCTAGCACTGGGCGCGCCTGCCGCATCACGCGAAAAATTGACGCCGCTTGTCCCAGATATTACGCCGATTGAATTTCCTCATAAAGATATAGGTCAGGAGGGATTTGAAAGGTTTATTGTTGAGTTTGAGAATGTGCTTGCTAGGGGAGATATCGCGGCTGTAGTCACGGAACCGGGGATTATAACTGGTTGGGGGTCGACAGTAATCGGCTATCCAGGCTTTCTCACCAAACTTCGTGAGCTAACACAAAAATATGGAACTCTTCTGGTAGTAGATGAGGTTGGTACAGGATTCTCTCGAACTGGTAAGCTCTTTGGAATTGAACATGAAGACGTTGTGCCTGACATGATTGTATTAGCAAAAGGTATTTCCAATGGGGCGGCTGCTATAGCCACGGTAGTCGGAAAATCTAAAATTTTTGAACCAGCTTTTGATGATGCGGTGCTCATTTCTACTTTTGGCTGGACTCCCATCGCTTGTGCAGCAGCGCTAAAAACGCTCCAAATCCATCAACGCGATAAAACTTGGAAAATGGCACAGCAAAAAGGAAACTATATTATAGATAAGCTTAATGCCTTGAAGGGTAATGCGGTATCTACGGTTAGGGGTATGGGAATGGAAATAGGGGTGAGGTACAAAGATGCTAAAACTGCCCAGCTTATTCAAAAAGAAGCAATGGCTGAGGGTCTCCATGTGGTTGTGGGAAGCGCTGAAAATATGCAACTTATGCCACCTCTAACTATACCTCAGGAATTATTAGATAAGGGTTTGGACATTCTTTCAAGGGTTATTACAAAATTAAATTAATCGTATCTGTCTCAAGGGGACAACCCGCTAAAAACATGTCAATTGACGTATTAGGCAAAAAGCTCCTTTTCCTCACCGCTCACCCGGATGATGAGAGCTTTTTAGCCAGCGCCACCATGCTGGCCAACCACCGCCAGGGTGGCCGGTCTTACATTATCTGCGCCACGTTTGGCGAACAAGGGAAATCACAGCTGGCACACTCCGTCAGCCCCGCCCAACTCAAGCGGATTCGGCAGGCTGAGCTGCGCCAGGTTTCTAAAAAACTCAAGGTGGCTAAGCTTTTTACCTTAGGCCTACCTGATGGCGAACTGAAGCGACACGAAAGTGTAATCCTCAGCCGTTGCCGCACCATAGCACGCACGCTCAAGCCTAATTACATTGTAAGTTTTGGCCCTGATGGTATTTCACGTCACCTTGACCATATTGCGATCGGGCGCGTAGCGCGGCGCCTGGCTGACGAGCTGGTGTTACCCTTTCTAGCCTTTGCCCGGCCACCTAAAATCGCGTACCGCGAAGAGTTTTACCGCTCACTACGGCGCCATGGGGTTTACGCTCGCACGCTTGGTTACACTAAGCCTAACTTAAAAATTCTGGCTGACCCGAAGCGCAAGCTGGCCGTAATCCGGCTACACAAATCCCAGCTTAAACAGGCTCGGCCGCTCCCCAGCATGCCCGCCTACGCGCTGCGAGAAATTTTGAGCGCGGAGTACTTTGTCTGTCCGCCAAAGTAGAGATCTTGCGGGTGAGGCCGTGTACTAGTAGCGGTAGCGGGTTTCATTGACGCAAGGTTCTTTTTTTGTTAGTGTAACCACACTATGTTTGTCAAAAAAATCGGCATTGATTTGGGGACTACCTACTCGCTCGTGCACGTGCCGGGGCGGGGGATTGTGATAAATGAGCCATCAGTGGTAGCTATTTCCACTAGCGACCGCAGCGTGCTGGCGGTGGGGGAAGAGGCCAAAGAAATGTTGGGGCGTACGCCTGACACTATAGTGGCTCTGCGGCCCCTGAAGGACGGGGTTATTGCCGACTACCGTACCACCGAGGCCATGCTCCGCTACTTCATCAACAAAGCCCTTGGTGGTATTCGCTTTTTCAAGCCCGAGGTGATGATAGCCGTGCCGGCGGGTATAACCTCCACCGAGCGGAGGGCTGTCATAGACGCTACCATCGCCGCCGGAGCTAAGGCGGCCTACATAATCAAAGAGCCCATCGCCGCTGCCATCGGCGCCAACATTCCCATTGGCAGCGCCTCAGGGCATATGATCGTGGACATGGGCGGTGGCACCAGCGAAGTGGCCGTTATTTCCTTGGGTGGGATTGTGGCCAACACGTCGGTCCGGATCGGCGGTAACAAGTTGGACGCCGCGATTCAGGACTTTATCCGAAAAAAGTACGGCCTGGCCATCGGCGAGCAAACCGCCGAGGACGTCAAGATAAAAATCGGCTCGGCTATGTACCTAGAGGACAAGCTGGCTATGGATGTGCGGGGGCGCGATATGGTTTCGGGTTTGCCCCGCACGGTAACGGTGACCTCCGACGATATTACGGAGGCTATTCAGAACGAGCTGGAGGGCATTATCCATGCTGTTAAGTCGGTGCTGCAGGTGACGCCGCCGGAGCTGTCGGCTGACGTTATCGACAAGGGTATGGTGCTGTCGGGCGGCACCTCGCTGCTCAGGAACATCGACAAGCTATTTGCCCAGGCCACGGGTGTGAGCGCCTACATCGCGGATGACGCCCTGCTCTGTGTGGCTAAGGGCACCGGCATAGCCCTCGACAACCTAGAGTCCTATAAGCGCAGCATCCTCGCAACCAGGTAGCCTATGGTGGAAGGTAGCGTAACCTTGAGCGCCTCCCTCTGGCCGTTTGCCCTGTTGCTGCCTTGGGCCGCCCTAGTTTGGTATAGGCGGGAGTGGGCGGTTTTTTTGCTGCTCGGGCTACTCCCTACCTACCTGTGGCGCGTGAGCTTGGCTGGCATACCAACGACCTGGTTTGAACTGGCGCTCTACCTGACTACCTTGTCACTGGTAGTGCACGGCGATTGGCAGTGCCTGAGGGGCAAGGGCTGGCAACAGATTCAGTGGTGGTTACCGCCCGTAGCACTCTGGCTGGCAGCAGCAGGTATTGGTGTGCTGGTAGCGCCTGACGTAAGGCTAGCGCTGGGGATTTTTAAGGGCTGGATAGCTGACCCGCTCCTCGTGGTGAGCTTACTTTGGATTGTATTTCAAAAAACGCCTGACCCATTAAAGTTTTTTTACCGCAGTACGGGTTCGCTGCTGGTTGGCGCAACCCTCACGAGCGTTTGGGCACTGCTGGCCGGCGCTGCCTCAGGGCTACAGCGGTTTAGCGCCTGGTACGATTCGCCGAACGTGCTGGCTATGTACCTGGTACCAGTCGCGGTGGTGGCTATGCTCTGGCTGGCTACTACTCGGCGCGCTGTTCGGCTGGGACGAATCGAGCAATGGGTTTGGTACGGTGCCATACTGCTGGTGGTGGCCGCCATCATTAGCACGGGCTCCTATGGCGCCTGGCTGGCGCTGGCCATGGGCTTACTGGTCGGGTGGTGCTACCAACGACCCAAGACGCAAGCGCTGGCCAGGTGGCTGGGTAAGGCAGTGTTCATAGTTGGCCTGACTTTGCCGTGGGTAGTGGTTAGCGTGGGACAGTGGCCATTCGTGAGTCACCTCAACGCTACCTACCAGGTGAGCTCCGGGCAGGTTCGGTTTGTGCTCTGGCGTGAGGCCACCCACCTGATTGGTAAGCACCCCTTGGTGGGGGTTGGTTTAGGACAGTGGCAGCAGGTGTTTGATACCACCATTCGCCCCTACCTCGCAGAGGTGCGAAATCCTGGCTACGCTATCGAGCTCCACTACGCCAGCCTGTTCCCGCATAACCTGTGGCTCACCGCCTGGTTGTCACTGGGGGTGGTAGGCCTCGTAGCCCTAGCGTGGTACGCAGCTCACCTCTACCGCCGGAGGGTTCAGGGTAGCTACTTGGTGGCGCTGCCGGTGGCACTCATAACCACCATACTGGCGCAGGGTTGGTTCGATACTCCCGTGTTTAAGAACGACCTGGCGGTGCTCTTCTGGTTACCGTTCGTTATGGTAGCGGTGGTCGAGGCTTCGGCTCTTGAGGTACACTAGGGGGTATGGAACCAGCTGCGCTCATTGGTCACCAGGCGGTTTGGCAGTACCTCACCCACGTGTACGAGGCTGGGCGTTTGGGACACGCTTACCTGCTCAGCGGGCCGGCGCACGTTGGCAAAGCGACCTTAGCGCAGCAGATGGTGGCGCGCCTGCTCTGTACCGAGGCGGCCGCGGGCCAGCCGGCCTGCGACACCTGTTCGGCCTGCCGCCAGGTGGCCTCACGAGCTCACCCTGACCTGTGCTGGCTAGAACCCCTGGCGGACAAAGCTTTAGTGAGCATCGACCAAGTGCGCGAGCTGATAAGCTTCACCCAACTCACGGCCCTGGGGGGGCGCTGGCGCGCGGTGGTGATTGAGAACGTAGCCCAGCTGACAGCCGAAGCGGCTAACGCACTGCTCAAGGTGCTGGAAGAACCACCCCAGGGTGTGGTGTTCTGGCTGCTCGACCACCACGAGGGCACGCTGCTCGGAACGTTGCGCTCGCGCTGCGTGCCGCTGGCACTAGGGCTGGTGCCGCAGCTTGAGCTACAGACGGCTCTGGAACGTCGGGGCCTAGCGCCGGCACCGGCAGCCGAGTTCGCGCGCCAGTCGGCTGGCCGGCCTGGCCTAGCACTCAGCTTGCTTGCCAGCGAGGGGGCCCTGACGCGCAAGTACGAGGTGGCGCGACGGCTGCTCGAGCTGTTTCGCCCGGGCTCGTGGCCAGCGCTGCAGCGCTGGTATGAGTCAGAGCTCGCCCCGCTCAAGGGCGCCGGGGAGGCTCACCTAGAGCTGCCTGCCGTGCTGGCTATTTGGCTCGAGGTGGCACGTGATCTGTTGTTGCTCAGGCTGGGGCTCAGCTCGGCCGTCCGTTACCAAAAGCTTCAAGGTGAGCTACAATTGGTAGCGGCCCAACAGACCATAGCTGGCGCACGTGAGCGCTGCCGCATGATCGGGCTAGCCCTGGCTAAGCTAGCTCAGAACGCTAACCCTCGCCTGACCTATGAGTGGTTAACCGTAACCCTACCACGCCTATGATGCGTACTGTTTCACTACTCCCTACCACCTCAGGCCGTCTGCTGGTGCTCCTGGCTAGCCTCACGCTCCTGGGAGCCAGCTGCAGCGTGGGCTTTCAGCCAGTGCGTCCCGATGGCGGCATTTTCAAGTCAACCAACCTGGGGGTAACCTGGCAGCAAGCCGTGTTCGTGGCCCAGGCCAAAGACCGAGCGGTTACCATCGGTGCTCTGGCGATTGACCGCCTGCTGTTCTCACCGCTCGACCCCAGCGGCCTCTACGCCGTGGCCCGTGAGGGCGCGCTGTACGAAACCCGGAACGGTGGCGAGCAGTGGCAGAAAATTTTTAGTGGGCCAGTAGCAGCGGTAGCACTACACCCTAAGCTACGCGACAGTATCTACCTAGCTTCTAGCAACCAAGTGCTCCGTACCACCGACGGCGGCAAAACCTGGTCTACCGCCTACCTGGAGGGTACCCCGAAAGTGACGGTGACCGATGTGGCTCTAGACAGCCAGAACCCCCGGCTCCTCTACCTGGGAACCTCCGCTGGTGTTTTGCTTCGTAGCAGCGACGGCGGGCAGGCCTGGCAGCAGCTCCACGTTTTTGACAAGCATGGCGTGCGCCGGTTGATTTTGAACCAGCACGACGGCAAGATTGTTTACGTGGTAACCAGTTCGGGCGCCCTGTGGCGTTCGGGGGATGGTGGGGTAACCTGGGAAGAGCTCATGCAGCACCTGCAAGAACAGCTGAAGCTGGACCCAGGACCAGTGGGGGAGCTTATTCCCCTGGGCAGCCGCTCGGACGGACTGCTCGTTTCAACCAGCTACGGTTTGTTCCGCACTATAAACGGCGGTACCACGTGGGAAAGTATCCACCTCGTAACACCACCGAACCGAGTGACTATCAGTGGCTTGGGGGTAAACCCAGTCAACGAGTTAGTTATGTTCTACAGTACCGGGTCTGCTTTCTACCGCACCACCGACGGCGGGAAGGCCTGGCAGACCCTGGCGCTACCCGCCCCTCACCCCGTCACCGCGCTCGGGGTGCAGCCCCCGACAGCCGCCGTGCTCTACCTTGGGTTTGGCCACTAGGCAGCCGGGTCGCTATCCCTTTTTTATGAATCAGCAGCTCACTACAGCTAAGCAGAAGTTTGCCAAAGCGATAGAACACTTTACGGGTGAACTCGCGACCATCCGCTCCGGCCGCGCTACGCCGGCCCTAGTCGAGCACGTTAAGGTGGAGGCTTACGGCACGGTTACACCGCTCATTGAGCTGGCGGGAATCTCCGCGCCCGAGCCTAAGCTGGTGATCATCAGCCCATGGGATAAGGGCATCCTCAAAGACGTGGAGCGGGCGCTCCAGGCCGCTAATTTAGGTATGTCACCGGTCATAGATGGCGTGGTCATCCGCTTGAACCTGCCGCCCCTGTCGGAAGAGCGCCGCCGCGAGTTCGTCAAACTGGTTGGGCTTAAGCACGAAGAGGCTAAGGCGGCTATCCGCCACACTCGCGAAGAGGTTTTAAAGGGTATTAAGGACCAAAAAACGGCCGGCACACTGCCGGAGGACGAGTTCTTTTTGCTGCAGAAAGATCTGCAAAAATTAGTGGACGAGGTGAACACCCAAGCTAAGCAAGCCAGCGAGGCGAAAGAGAAAGAGATAATGACTATTTAAGCTAGAGTAAGAGTATAGCGTATGTACGTTGTGCCGCTCTTACTCGAACCTTTTACCCTTACGCTGTATGCTGGTTACCATTCTTAGTTTCATAGCGCTCCTGGCCGTGCTGGTGCTGGCGCACGAGTGGGGGCACTTTTTTGCCGCGCGGCGGCTGGGAGTTCAGGTGGACGAGTTCGGTTTTGGTTTTCCGCCGCGGCTCCTGAGCTTTAGGCGCGGTGGCACCACCTACTCGGTGAACTGGATACCTTTGGGCGGATTTGTGAAGCTCAAAGGCGAAGCCGGCGAGGAGCGGACCTCCGGGAGCTTCGCCATTCAGCCCGCTTGGCGGCGGGCCATCATCTTGTTGGCCGGGGTCAGTATGAACGTCGTGCTGGCTTGGGTGCTCCTCAGCGCTGGTTTTATGATCGGCGTGCCTACCTACCTGCAAGATACGGAAGTGTCGACGGCGCGGAACGTGGCGCTGCAGGTTGTCGACATTGCGCCGCAGTCACCAGCCCGCGAGGCGGGTTTGGCGGTGGGGGATACCGTACAGAGCTTGGATGGTAAAATCTTTACCAGTGTGCCCGAGCTCCAGGCCTACGTCAGCGCACACGCGGCGGGTCCGCTCGAGGTAGTGTACAAGCACGATGGAAACGTCCACAACGTGCAGTTGACGCCCCGTAGCCTCCCCGAGGCTAACG
>ORMF010047387.1_pt1 | contig 13386 bp, 12 predicted proteins | sample 1779871 | NCBI WGS metagenome assembly ORMF01 (sample SAMEA104232316, study PRJEB22302) | groundwater metagenome | biome: forest; feature: aquifer; material: groundwater | place: USA | collected 2011-08-07 | depth 5.4 m | reverse complement strand
CTCCCTCCCAGATGGACGGTCTACCGATCCCCTCCCTGACAAATCGGCGGTAGTGCTTAGAGGCCGGGTACCTTCTCTTCCCAAACTGGCTCAACACCCAGTCAACGGCCAGCCATGGGGGGCCCTTCCCTTGCCCTGATGCAGCCCCGTAGCTACTCCACTTCCATTGATCTACCCTCTTTACGGCCTTGGCCCTGACCGGGTTTAGCACCACGTAGCGACAGACTTCCAAGAGGTGGCTCTCTTTCTGTATCAGGATGGCTTTGTAGCGGCCCTGAAACAGATGCCCCACGGTTCGGTGGCGCCGGTTATAGGCTTGGGTATAAAGGCCGTTGAGCTGGCGCATCCCCTTGGAAAGGTTACCTTCTGGGGTCTCGATCACTAGGTGGTAGTGGTTATCCATGAGACAATAGGCGTGGCAGAGCCAGTTAAAGCGGTTGACGACCTTGCCCAAGGTCTCCAAGAAGGCTTTGCGGTCCCCATCGTCATCGAAGATGTCTTCGCGGGCGTTACCCCGGGAGGTTACATGGTAGATCGCACCGTCAAATTCCACTCGGAGAGGACGAGCCATGATTCATCGGAATATCAAAATGAACGGCCAATAGCAAGATACAAGACCTGACCCTATTTTTGTCCCGGAATCAAAATGGAGCTCAATTCACCGGGATAACAATAATTCTCTCTGAGGGAAAACATTGAGAATCATCCGGGCAGTATGCATATTCAACCTTTACACCAATCTCAGCGGATTGTGCGATTAAGGTAAATGTGAAGGTGAATTCTCGAGGCGCTTTAAAATAATCGTAATCTTCCTTGTGAACAACTGGCATCGAGGTGAGCCATTTTACACCCTCCGATTTGGTTGCATTTAGGGTGATCCCATACTTGGCCGAAAGCTTTACACCGTGCTTGGGGTATATTCGGAGATGGACGGCCTTCGGAGTGTTGTCGATCATCTCTACCTCAATCGTTACGCCATCTCCTGGGGTGGAGAATTTCCTAGACACCTTATGCGATGAGACCTTAATGAGATCACGAATTGGCTCTGTCCATTGATCCCAAAAGTAGTTTGCTTTGCTCCAGTGCAAAATTATTCCATTCCTGTCTAGGATGAATGAGTTCGGAATCCTTCCCGGGTGATAGGTATCTCCTGAGGCCAGCCTTAAATCCCAGAGGGTCCGTCTACTGGAACGATATAAAGGGAGGGTATAGCCTTTGGCTTTGGCATATAACTCCCCTACTTCGTAGCCTTCTCCCGCGTTGAGTAGAATGAAATTAATCTCCTCTGTCTTTAGAGCATCATATAACCTTTGGAGGGATGGCATTTCCCTTATGCAGGGAGGACACCACGAAGCCCAGAAGTTAAGGAAGACGATTTTTCCACGGTAATCCCAGAGAAGATGTCTCTTACCACTGTCGTCCTCGAAGATAAGATTAGGAAAACGCTGGCCCACCTTATTTCCTACCGTGGCGGTCTCAGGTGAAGGAGAAGGCTTTAAGGGGTAGCTGGATACGCATCCCGGTAACACCGCAACTCCGGAGACGACGAGAACAAGCAGACTACGTACTATGATGTTTTCTGTAAAACCAAACAGCCTCCGCATCTTTTCTCTCCTCTCTAGACCAAGAGCGATACCCCAAAGGTACCGGGGTCTCGATGCCTAGACGTTTTGGGTGAGAGGCGCGCTTCTTAGCGTCCTTCTCAACCCAAATGTTAGGACTCGGTAGACGAACATTGCTCACCGCAACGACTTAAATCTTGCCGCCCGCTCTTCGGCAGGAATTGATAAAGCCCTGCGCCACGCCCCTTCGTAGTCGTATAGACCACGTCTCTTGCTCTCTACGGCGACCTGCTCGTCCGCGAATTCCTTGCCCCACAGTTCTACCCAAACGTCATACAAAAACAAGAACAGAATCGGATGGTCATCGGTCTTTCTCGGGTTCCCAATGAGGCGGTGTCCAAGTTCATGTGCGAGTGTGGCTTGCTTTGTTGCGTATGGATAGCTAGCGCGTAACCGCATCGGTGCAGAGCCGTACCCTGAGTAGCTGACCCCCTCGTATACGATTGCGCGGATCGGGCCACGCTCGAACCGAAGTCCGGTGGCTCGCTCCATTGCCATGACAATGCGCTCCCCTTCTGCCGTCCATATCGCTCGATACTCCTCTGTCGCGGCAGCAAAGGACTCGGATTCAGGAGAAAAGTCTATGACGAGTGGTCGAGTTATTTGCCCATTATCAGCTACAGCGCAGGCAGTAAGGGTCACGAGAATTGCGACTATTGTTGCTCTGCTCATGGTTTCTCCCGAGTCCTAACGCTGCGGTCAGCGGTCGGGGCGAGCAGCGCGAGCCCCGGGCCGCTGACCGCGAAGTTAGATGACTCAGAGGGACAAGACTGCTCAGCGGACAACCTCACTTGCCCTTCTTGAAGCCCCCCAGAAAGTCGCGGACGCGCTCCTTCACGCCTTCAACGGCTCCTCCCACCTTCTCTTTGGCCTTGTCATATTTTTCCCGTGCAGCTTCTCCAGCCGCCTCTCGCTTCTTGCACTCCTGGTATTTCGGGAGATCCGCCTCACTCACGGCACCCCTAGGTGCGTACCGATCGTCACAGGGTCCCGCTTGGGCGGAAGTCAGCGGCATTGCGATCAGAGCGATACCGACTGCCCAAACTAGCTTCGACATGTCCTCACCTCCTTTCATCTTTTCTGGAGCCTAACGTATAGCGTTTTATCCCTTGCTAATGCCTTTGAGGGATAGAGTATCGACAGAATCCCCCAGGTGGCATTGGGGATAAACCTGTCCTGAGCCTGGTCGAAGGAACGTGTTGGACTAAACCGCTTCGCCGACTTTACCGCTTGGCTATGGATATTGTAAAGGGGCAGGAGAGGTGGGGTGAGTCAGTACGGCTGAGCCGTGGGAGCAGCAAGATCGTAGCAGGGTCGTGGGGCACGAACTCAGGGATACCGAGGAGGCGTTAGAGTGAGCTATTAAGGCAGGAGAAGGCACACCGCTCCGCAGTCCCCGCCCTGATTCCTGTGATATTGGAGAGTCGAAGCAGTTTTTCATGACGAGTCCCATGAGCGGAGCTTGGGGAGTTCGGCCACAATGATCATTGTGCCCTGCTTGCAAGAGGGGCAGCGGGAAACCCGGATATCAGCATGATCAACCGTCGTGGTTACTGGCTCCGTCTCTTCCGATCTCAAGGAGGAAAATAAGCAGAAGCCGAAATCCCCCATGCTTGACAGTGGAAGTCATCATATCAACGCGAAGGCTGAGCCGCGCTTCTTAGCGTCCTTCTCAACCCAAGGGGTTAGCCATCAATTGCGAGATTGCCACCGTCGGGGGTGCCGTCGTCCATGCATGCAGGCCACGACTATGACCTGATCGTCAATAATTCGGTAGAAAAGACTGTACGGAAAACGCCGCAAATTTACACGACGTGTCTGACGGTAAACAACAGGGAAGCGTTCAGGGTATGCCACCAGAGATTCAATGACGGTACTCACCGCTGCAAGAAGCTCGTCACCAAGACCCGCTCGTTGATCCTCATACCATCCGTAGGCGTCTTCAACGTCCGCGGCGGCAGCAGGCCGGAAAATCGGTGGCTTCACCTAGGCCGAGAGCGGATCTGCTGCAGGACTTGGTCCCATGGAATACCCTCAGGTCCCGAGCGTTCGAGTTCATCAAGTCGCCGGTCAAGTTCCTCGCGCTGCGCGTCGGTCAGCGGAACGGTTTCCGACTCATCGTTGAGGCTGTCCCATAGTTCCTCTATCAGACGCAGACGTTCCTCAGGGCTCAGATCGCCTATGTTTAGCGAAGGCTTGCTCATAAACCCAAATATGCCACGTTTACAGTTTCTCTGCCACCGCCCACCCGTTGTCCCTTGGACTAACGTATAGCGTTTGAAAAGGGGTCAGAAAAAGGGTCAAATCCGCTCCTGGCTCTTTAGATTGGTTCACGGGGACAGGCAGTCGAGCTACTTACTTCCTTCTGCCAGGTTCACCTGCTTTGCCTTCATTCTCTGGACGAGCTCCTGATACGACGAGCCGGCGATGATGCGGTTGAACTGAGAGCGGTAGTTGTTGACCAGGCTGATATTTTCGATCACCACGTCGTAGACCTTCCATTCGCTGCCGGCGAGTTGGAGCTTGTAGAGGAGGGTGTATTCTTCTCCTTTTTGGGCGACGATGCGGCTTTCCACCTCGGCGAAACTTCCGTCCAGCTTTTCCTTGGGGTAGCGGAAAGTTTCGTTACGGTACGACTCGATCCTGTCAATGTAGGCGCGCTCGATGAGATCGGTAAAAAGCTGGACGAACTCGCCCTGTTCCTGCGGGCTCAGCCGCCGCCATTGGCTCCCGAGGGAACGTTTGGCCATCTCGGAGAAGTCGAAGCCGGAGTAGAGGATCTTTCTGAGCTGGTCTCGCCTCTCCCGCGCCTGAGTCTCGGCTTTGAGACGGGGGTCCTTGAGGACCGCCGAGACCCTTTCCACGGTGGCCCGGACCTGTTCCGTCGGCGCCCCGGCGAACGACCGGGAAGCGAGAAAGAGAAGAATGCCCAGGCCCAGAAGCCCCGCCTTCGGGCCGCGAGTTCGAATTATTTTTGCTCGCCCTTGGATGTCAGATCACCTCCGATATATTTTCCGATGAGATCCGAGATATCCGGCGGGGACTCGGTCTCCCGGATTTTATCCCCCGGCTTCAAGATCCGGTCCGAACCTCCGGGCGCCAGCACGATGTATTTGTCACCGATCAACCCCCGGGCTCTTACCGAAGCAATCGTGTCTTCCTGAAGCTTGACGTGATCGGCGATTCTGAGCCCGAGACGGGCCCGGTCGTCCGCCAGGGCAATCGATTCCACCTTTCCCACTTTCACGCCGGCGATCTCCACCGGGTCGCCCGGTTTGAGCCCGGCGACCGAGGCGAAATCGGCATAGACATTGTAGCCTTGGCTGCCCAGGACTTCCAATTTTCCCAGGCGGATGGCGAGATAGCCAAGACAGAGAAGCCCCGCGAGAACGAAGATGCCGACGATGATTTCTGTTCGTGTCTGGTTCAAGGGTGGAATCTCCTATAATGCCTGAATCGGTCCTTCGGTTTCTCCCCGGATAAACTGTTGCACGATGGGATTCTGGGACGCCTGAAATTCCTTCGTCGGCTTGATTTCCTCGATCACGCCGTTGGCCAGTATAGCGACATTGTCCGAGATGTCAAAAACCTGGGGGATGGTGTGGCTCACGACGACGCCGGTAAAGCCGAAATCCTCGTGCGTGCGGGCGATGAGTTGGTGGATGCCCGTGGCCAGCACGGGGTCGAGTCCGGTGGTCGGCTCGTCGAAGAGGACGATCTCGGGATCCATGATCAGCGCGCGCGCCAAGCCGGCCCGTTTTTTCATGCCGCCGCTCAGCTCCGCCGGAAATTTATAGCCCATTCCCTCCAGTCCCACCTGCGCGAGGCGCTCCTCCACTTTTTTGCGGATCTCCGTTTCCGTCATTTTGGTTTTTTCTCGGAGCGGAAAGGCGACGTTGTCCTGGACCGTCATGGAGTCCAGGAGCGCGGCCCCTTGGAACAGGACGCCGAACCGGCCGCGGATGGCGTACAGCTCCTTTTGCCCGAGCTTGGTGATGTCCACGTTGTCCACGAAGATCTCGCCCCGGTCCGGAAGGAGCAGGGCATTCAGGTGCTTTAAGAGCACCGTTTTGCCGCACCCGCTCGTTCCGACGATGGTGGTGATTTTCCCCGTGGCGAACTCGAGGTTCACGCCTTTGAGCACCTGCTGTCCCCGGAAGCTCTTGTAGAGATTGACGACGCGTATCATCGGTTACAGCATGATGGAGGTCAAAAAGTAATCCCACACGAGGACCATGACGAAGGAGAGGACCACCGACTCCGTGGTGGCCTGGCTGACCCCGGTGGCCATGGGCGGGGCGTGGAATCCTTTATAGCAGCAGACCCAGGTAATAATGAGGCCGAAGCTCACGGACTTTAAAAATCCGCTGTAGACATCGTTGAAGACGACGCTGTTTTCCATGCCGGCGAAATAGCTGCCGGAGCTGACCCCGAGAAGCCCCACGCCGATCAGGTAGGCGCCGTAGATTCCCACCACGTCGAAGATGGCGGTCAAGAGGGGCATCGCGATCAGGCTGGCGATAATGCGCGGCGACACCAGATACTTGACCGGATTGATGGCCATGGAATAGAGCGCGTCGATCTGCTCCGTGGCGCGCATAGTGCCGATCTCCGCGGCCATGGCGGAGCCGGTTCGGCCCGTGACCATGAAGGCGCAGAGCACCGGCCCCAACTCCCGTATAAGACCCAGGGCCGTAACCGAGCCCAGAAAGCTTTCGGCATTGAATTTCCTCAGACTATAATAGCCCTGGAATCCCATGACCATCCCGGTGAAAAAGCCGGAGAGGAGCACCACCGAGAGGGAGTCCACGCCGATGGTCTTGATGTGGTGGATGATGAGGTTGAACTTCGCCGGGCGGCGGAATGCGAGAAAAAAGGCCGAGAGAAGAAAAAGGAAGATCTTCCCCATCCCAGCGAGCCCTTGGATGGTCCATCGACCCAGTTGACTGATAAAATGAAGCATTGTTAAGTCGTGGAAAAAACGGCAGTATCTCGCTAATTATAAAAAAGTACGCCAATTTGCAAGCAAATAAAGATTTTGTCGCGGAAAAATTGAACCTTGGGAGAAGCCGAAGGGCGTGAAAGAAACGGACGACACCATCGACACCGTCTTCGGCGGGCGGCTGGCCATCGTACAGGGAAGGGGCGGATATCGCTTCTCGCTCGATTCCGTGCTCCTGGCCCATTTCGCAAAGCCTCCCGGCGACGGGACGGTGATCGATCTAGGTAGCGGCAACGGGGTGATCGCTCTGATGCTCGCTTTTCTCTATCCTAAGGCGCGGGTCGTCGGCCTGGAGATTCAACGTCCCATGGTGAAGCGGGCCGTGAGAAGCATGGAGCTGAATGGTATGAAAAGTCGGGTGGAATGGGTTCACGGCGATGTGCGCGCGGTCGGGCGGCTCTTTCCGAGCCGGAGCTTCGATGCCGTGGTTTGCAATCCGCCCTACCGGATCGAGGCCAGCGGCCGCATGAACCCGGACCCCGAGAAGCGCGTGGCCCGCCATGAGGTTCAGGGAAAGCTCCGCGATTTTCTCCGCGCCGGCGCCGCCCTGCTCCGTCATGGAGGAAAAATGGCGATGATCTATCCGGCCACGCGCATGCTGGATTTGCTGGAGACCATGAGACAAGAGGGGATAGAACCCAAGCGGCTCCGGGTCGTCCACTCCTCGAGCGGAGGCGAAGCAACCTTGGTCCTGACCGAAGGGATTCAAGAAGGCCGGCCCGGGGTCAAGATTTTGCCGCCCCTGGTCATTTACGCTTCAGGGGGTGATTATACTCCGGAGTTGAAATCTTTTCTGGCGGGCGGCGCCACGAAGTAGAGGGGTCTTTTCAGCGGCCTGGTGCCTTACCTTAATCCGTTGGTAAACTTGCAACACCGTGGAAACCTGTCAGCCTCAGGCTGAGGGTGCAAGGCGGAGCGAGGGATCGCACCGGAGCGTACGAGCGCAGTACGTGAGGATGCGAGCCCGAAGCGACAACGCAGCAAGCGCCCCTTATCGACGGATCAGGGGCCTTATTTCTCAGCTTTTCGCTGAGCGGCTGCGAGAAGCTTTCTGAAGGCTTGGCGAAGATCCGGATCTTTAATGGAGTCGAGATCTTTTTCCTCCAATTTGGCTTCATGGGGGATCCGGGCGGGATGCGCAGGCCTCACGGTTTTGGGCGGGGATGGATTTTCCAAGGTTCCGACAACGAAGAAAATATTTTTGACCACCACGCTTCCCAAACGCCCATTCAGCTTTTCCGTGATCATCCCCTTCATGTATTGAAGCTGCTGCATCCAGACCGGGCTCGTGACCTTTACGAAGAGGGTGCCGTTGCGGATTTTTTCGGGCTGCGCGTTGCGCGCGATGGCATCGCCCACGGTTTCATTCCATATGGGCCATACCCCGTATTCGGTGAGCCTGCCCGAGAGCTGCAGCCGTTTGAGCGACTGCTCGAGGACTTCGCCGAGCTTGGCTATGTAAGGAGCTCTTTTTTCCATGGAGGCTTCTTCTACTTATATCAAAAGAGAAGTTTGAGCTCCAGTTTTTCCCCGGGAGTATTTTAGACCGGCGGGGCTCAGGCTGGCGGAGAAAAATTGCGACGGAGAAAGAGATGAACGTGGTACTTTTTTGGATCGGGCCAAATTTTTCTTGACAAGGTTTCAGTAAATCCTGTAAAAGACAATATCTGGTGTGGGGCTCGGCTTGAAATCCACAATATATAGGGGCAGACTTTAGAAGGGGGAAGAGAGATGGCGACCACGGCACTCATCGAAGGGCAGACATCCGGCCTGAAAGAGACCCCAGCCAAAACCCGGGTAGGGCTTCAGCTGGAGCGTTATTTTACCCGTTCCGGAGTTAGCCCTTATGACGAAGTGGAATGGGAGAGCCGGACGGCCGCAATCGTCAACGAAAACGGCAAGGTCGTCTTCGAGCAGTCCCAAGTAGAGATCCCCAAGTTCTGGTCCATTATGGCCACTAATGTAGTGGTTTCCAAATATTTTCGCGGTCCCCTGGGCAGCCCCCAGAGAGAGCGCAGCGTGCGCCAGATGATCGATCGCGTGGTGAGCACCATCGCCGCGTGGGGTCGAGCGGACGGCTATTTTTCCGCCGAGGAGGACGCGGAGGTCTTCGCCGACGAATTGACTCACATCCTGCTCCATCAAAAGGCCTGCTTTAACAGTCCGGTCTGGTTTAATTGCGGGATCGAAGCGAAACCGCAGTGCTCCGCCTGTTTCATCCTTTCGGTCGAGGATACGATGGAGTCGATCCTCGATTGGTACCGCAAGGAGGGGATTATCTTCAAGGGCGGTTCGGGCTCGGGCGTGAACCTCTCGAGGATCCGGTCGGCGAAAGAGCAGCTCGCGGGCGGCGGGACCGCCTCCGGGCCGGTCTCCTTCATGAAGGCGGCCGACGCTTCGGCCGGCGTGATCAAGTCGGGCGGCAAGACCCGGCGCGCGGCCAAAATGGTGATCCTGAACATCGATCACCCCGACGTTCGGGAGTTCATCGGCTGTAAAGTCGAGGAGGAGAAGAAGGCTTGGGCCTTGATCGAGGCGGGCTACGATTCGAGCCTCGACGGCCCCGCCTATGGGAGCGTCTTTTTTCAGAACGCGAACAATTCGGTCCGCGTGACCGACGAATTCATGCAAGCGGTGATCGAGGATCGCGAGTGGAAGACGCGCTTTATCAAGAGCGGCGAGGTCTCCGAGACCTTCAGGGCGCGGGACCTCCTTCGGCAAATCGCCGAGGCGACTTACTTCTGCGGCGATCCGGGGATGCAGTACGACACGACGATCAACGACTGGCATACCTGTCCCAACACCGGCCGGATCAACGCCTCCAATCCCTGCTCGGAATACATGCATCTGGACGACTCGGCCTGCAATCTCGCTTCGCTCAATTTGCTGAAGTTCCTGCGCGACGACGACAGCTTCGACACCGAGTCTTTTCGCCGTGCGGTCGACATCGTCATCACCGCGCAAGATATCCTGGTGGACAACTCCTCCTATCCGACGCCCGCGATCACGGCGAACGCCCGGGCATACCGCGAGCTCGGGCTCGGCTATGCGAACCTGGGCGCGCTCCTCATGTCGCTCGGTCTTCCCTACGATTCGGATGCCGGCAGGGCCTACGCTGCGGCCTTGACCTCGCTGATGTCCGGCGAGGGCTACCTCCAGTCCGCGCGCATCGCCGAGGCGCTCGCTCCCTTCGGGGGCTACGCAAAGAACAGCGAGCCGATGCTCCGGGTGCTGGGCAAGCACCGCGACCACGCTTATAAACTCTCCCCGTCGCTCGTTCCGCTCGATCTGTTGACCGCGGGACGGGAGGCGTGGGACCGGACCTGCGCGGAGGCGGAGAAGCACGGGGTGAAGAATTCCCAGATCTCGGTCCTGGCGCCGACCGGCACGATCGCCTTCATGATGGATTGCGACACGACCGGGGTGGAGCCCGACATCGCGCTGATCAAGTACAAAAAACTCGTCGGCGGCGGGCTCCTGAAGATCGTGAACCACACGGTCCCGCGGGCGCTCAGGCGCCTGGGCTACGACTCCAAGCAGATCCAGGACATCATAGAGTACATCGAGGAGCACGAGACGATCGAAGGGGCGCCGCACTTGAAGGACGAGGATCTTGCGGTCTTCGACTGCGCCTTCAAGCCGGCCAATGGGAGCCGCTCGATCCATTACATGGGCCACGTCAAGATGATGGGGGCGGTCCAACCCTTTATTTCGGGCGCGATCTCGAAGACGATCAACATGCCTTCGGACGTAACCGTCGACGAGATCGTGCAGGCTTACTTGGAGGCGTGGAAGCTCGGCGTGAAGGCGGTCGCCATCTACCGGGACGGCTCCAAGCGGACGCAGCCGCTCAATACATCCAAGAAAGAGAGGGAAGAAGCGCCAAAGGCCGAGGCCAAGGAGCCCAGGTCCTTCCGGCGGAAGCTCTCCGACGAGAGAAAGTCCGTCACCCACAAATTCGATATTGCCGGCCATGAGGGCTACATCACCGCGGGCATGTATGAAGACGGCCAGCCCGGAGAGATCTTCATCACCATGTCCAAAGAAGGCTCCACGATCTCCGGGTTGATGGACTCCTTTGCCACCGCGGTTTCCATGGCCCTTCAGTACGGCGTGCCCTTGCGGGTCCTGGTGGATAAGTTCAGCCATATGCGGTTTGAGCCTTCGGGCTTCACCAAGAACCCGAATATCCCGATGGCCAAATCGATTATGGACTATATCTTTCGCTGGCTCGCCAGCAAGTTCCTGGATGGGGACGCGCAGAAGGAAGTGGGAATTGTCAAAGATGAGGCTGAAGAAGTTGAAACCAAAAGAGCCATCAAGCTCTCTCCCCAGGCGCCGCGAGGGGGGGGGCCGGTCGCTTCCATCAGCAGCGTCACGAGCCTTTACCAGCAGGATGCCCCGCCTTGTCCGGACTGCGGCGCGATCATGATCCGGAGCGGCGCCTGTTATAAGTGCATGAACTGCGGCGCGGTCAGCGGCTGCTCGTAGGAGCCCGTTGAAGGCCAGAATCCGTGCTCGTTCCTCGTGCTCGTGGGTGGAGAGGGGAACGAACACGAGCCACGAACACGAATAACGCTCTTTTACTTCTTTTCTAAAATCAACACCCCATTCTGGGTGTCGATATCCATGCGAAATCGGCTCAGGAAGTTTAGCCCGAGGAGACCGCTGATAGCAGGGTCGGGGAAGACGTCGTGAATCGCTGCCGTGAGATCTTTGACCTGAAACCCTCCGACCTCGATCGATTCCAGCGTGACCACAGGGGCGTTGATGATGCCATTGGCGGTTTGAAAAGGAATCGTCGGAAGGGTTTTTGAGACGTCGATATTGAGCTCCTTCGCCGTGGCTTGAGAGATCATGGTGTAGCTCGCCCCTGTATCCACCACAAAGTTCGCGGTGGCCTTCGCGTTTAGAGTTGCCGGGACGATAACGATAGCCCCCTTCTTCTGAATCGGGATGGAAGCCTTGTCCGGGGAGGGTGATGGTAGCGGTGGATTCCGGTCCGGAGGAAATTCCCGGGCCTTGATCCGTGTGGCCGCGGCCCTCTGTTTTTCCGGGATGTTGTAGGGGTTGTCGGTGAAGTGGATGACCCCCCGTTCGTCCACCCAGCGAAAGAGGTCGGCGGCGCCGGAAGCGAGCGGCAAGAGGATCATCGCCCAAGTCAGGAGCCCGCTGAAGGTAAGACGCAATCTCCACATAACGTGGCAGTGTACCACAAAAGGCCTTTCGGAAGAAGCTTCACTTCATTCTGCGGATCGAGGGGCTAAGAGCAAGACCGGCCAATCCTTCATCGCCTTCTCTTCGTAGTAGAGTTGAATCGCATTCCCCCGGCGCCAGGGCTCTGCCTGGTCATCGTAATGCGGCGAGAAAGGATCTCCCGACTGTCCGCCGGCCACGATGAAAGTGGAATGATCCCAGCGGTTCAGGTCGAGGACCATTCTGAGCGAAGCCCCGACCACATGCTCATACGGATGTGAGTGATTGAAAAAGCCGGTGTTGACGGTCGCGCCGTCGCCCGGCGACGGGAACGGGCCGCGGGAAAGGATCGGTCCGAGAAGACTACCAAGACCCAAGGGGTGGCGAAGGGTCATGGAATGGAGCCGGCCCCAGCGCCATTCCTCCATCGGAGAGCGAAGGCGGCGGGTGAGATCGCTCAGTGCGGCGAGCAAACTTTTTTCCAGCAGCGCCTTTCGCGGTGCGCGGGCGAACCAGGGGGAGACCGGATCGCGCAGGATCCGATCCAACGGTGCCAGGCAGTGGTTGAATATTTCCGTGTAAGCGATGGCCAGGTCCGGGCCCAATTCCGGTTCCAGCAGGTTGCCCGCCAGGCAGTGATAAAAGGCGTGAAAGAGAGCGGCCGCGGGACTGTCCGTCGAGCAGGCGCCGTCCCAGGCCGTGAGCATCTCAACGGCTTGGCGGAGGGGCGGGCGATCCCGGGCGATCTCCCGGAGGTCGCGCTGGATCGCCGCGATCGTATCGAGGGCGTGGAGCGAGACCGCGTCGTTCTGGATGCGGGCCATCTCGTAGAGAGAAAATTTTTCCTTGGCCGACAGGAGCTCCTGGATCCGCCGTATCCGGTAAGGGGGTTCGAAGAGGTCCGGGAGATGATAGGGATAGGAGCGGTCGACGATCCGGTTATTGGCCGTGGCGATGAAGCCCTCCGGGGGATTGTAGAGGCGGGGGGGGTCGCGGGAAGGAATATACCCCCGCCATTCGAATTCTTCGGTCCAGCCGGGAACTGGAAGCACCGGAGAGGACGCGGGCCGCGCCGGAATCCGGCCCGCCAGGGCATAACCGATGTTTCCCTCGACGTCCGCGTAAACGTAGTTGAGCGTGGGCGCACCCTGGTGCGAAAGGCTCGAGAGAAATTCGCCCCAATCCCGCGCCCGATTGACTTCATAAACGGCGCGGAATTCGGCGCTGGCTTCGTGAGCGGTCCATCGAAAGGCCAGCGCCTCCTGGCTCGCGGGAGCGCCGGTGAAGTCGCTCAGGAGCGGACCGTGGCGAGTGAAGCGGACCGATTTCTCGATTTTCTTTCCCCCGCGGATTCGGATCGTTTCCTTCTCGCGCCCCATTTTTTTCCACTCGGCCCCGACGCGATAGAGGTCCGGCTCCACGGGATGGATTTTTTCCCGATAGAGATCCGCGTCGTCGCAGAGGGCCGCCGTCACCCCCCACGCGATCCGGCGATTGTGACCGAGTTGAATAAAGGGAAGGCCGGGAACGGAGGCCCCCCAGGATTCGAACCCCTGCGGGTCCGCG
>ORMF011752060.1_pt1 | contig 13388 bp, 8 predicted proteins | sample 1779871 | NCBI WGS metagenome assembly ORMF01 (sample SAMEA104232316, study PRJEB22302) | groundwater metagenome | biome: forest; feature: aquifer; material: groundwater | place: USA | collected 2011-08-07 | depth 5.4 m | reverse complement strand
CGTCTTGAATCCATTTCTCGGCTTCCAAGGTGGTTTGATTATTCAGCTTGTCAAAAAAATGAGTGAAGTCACGAAATCCATAATGAAGAATGTCATATTTTAACGGCCGCTCTTTTCCATCCAAGAATGCTCTCGGATGAACACCTGATTCTTCGTACCGAAAAGAACCTTTCCGGTGCATTCTCAATTTTCGTGCGGGGTAATAGCCGGCGGCCTTAATCCACCGTTTTCCGATAAAGGTTTTAATGGGTATGCCGTAACCCGAAAAGTTCGAATCGTTCTGTTTAACCACTTCCCCAATTTCTTGAGCGAGTTCCTGACTCACGCGTTCATCGGCATCAAGACTTAAAATCCATGCTTGAGTGGCCTGGGAATAAGCAAAATTCCGGTGTCTTCCTTCTATATCCATTTCCCGAAAATAAATACGGTCCGTATAACGCTTTGCTATTTCAACCGTTCGATCTGAGCTGAATCCATCCACAATCACAATTTCTTGTGCCCAGCGAACACTCTCAAGACAATCTTTGATATTGGACTCTTCATTTTTGGTGATGATAACGATGGAAATAGGAACCAGCTCAGACATTAGAAAGTAGAAGCAGCGCTTCTTTTTAAACCAATTAATAATCCAAGAAAAAGCCAAATTAAAACCGCAGACTGAAGATTGTGAAGAGTCGTATCAAATGAAGCTTGAATGAGCAGGGCCACGACGCCTGAAAAAATACCGACAATTCTCATCCTCTCATCCTTGGAAGACACGCGAACTGCTTTTAGGCCCGAAGAAATTGACCGCAAGATCAGAAACAGAAAAAGAAATAGCGAGATCAAACCCGTCTCAGCTGCAAGCTGCAAATACCCATTGTGAACATAGTAGCCAGGAACACGCCAATTTTTCACTTCATCATATAAGGGATAATTTTTGACGTAGGTGTTGATGCCACATCCAAAGATGGGCCGTTTCGCAATCACCTGGCCGGCTCGTTCCCATAAATGGTACCTCTCAATTAAAGATTGCTCTTTGTTGTGAATGTCTTCGTGAATCAAAATATCTTTGGGGACTACAAAAGGTAGACTGAGGGTTAATAAGATTAAAAAAATGAGCATTTTTTTATTTTTACTGAGAAGCATATAAACAAACCAGCTGGCATAAGAAGCCAGCCAAGCGCCTCTCGACTGAGTTTGAAATAAAACCAAAAAACCGATCAAAAATAAGGCGAATAAAAATGATTTGATAAAGATCTTGCGACGCGAATTTTTACCCGTCCAAATCAAAGACAGGAGAAGCGGCAAAATTGCAATTAATTGAGCCGCCAACAAGCCATAAAATTTATAAGGGCCGGTTAAACGTATGCGAGAATCGGCATGATAAATTTCAAAACCACGGATCAAATCTTTTCCCGTTGCCAATTGAATAAGACAGTCGCCGAGAACTATAACGAAACTAAGAATAGCCGCCCAGATAAGATGATTTAATCGCTTCTTGTCTCCAAAAAAATCAGCGGCAATTAAAAATACAAAGGAATACTTAATGATTTTGAGAAGCCCTCTTACAGAAACCTCAGGATAGCCGGAATAGAAAGCCGATACTGAAGATACGATTAAAAAAAGACCAACGATGAGAAACAGAAATTGATCCTGACATAGATTTTCTTTTTTGAGGAACTTTAAAAGAAGCCAGGCGATAAAACTAATGGTGTAACTCATTTCCATGAGCGCAATTGAAACCGGAAGGATAAAAATAGCCGCCAAAAAGGATCCTTCGACAATTTTTTCAAGCCAGTTTATAAGGGAGGAGCGTGACATAATGGAGGGAATCTTAGCAGAAATTAAAACAACTTTCACTTCAATTTAAAGGGGCTTTGATAAAGGCAGAAATCCTTTCTTTGAAACGATCTTTTGTAAACTTCTGAGCGTGATTACGAATAAAGTGAGGATCAAAATGGATCAACTGGCTCTTTTGAACGGCGCGGACTAAAGATTCAACGGTCGCTTCATTAAAAAAGATTCCGGTGCCTGTTTTGGTGGATTCATCGTAAGGAATGACGGTTTCACAAACACCGCCTCTGCCATAAGCAATCACAGGTTTGCCGCATATTTGTGCTTCCAGCGGAACGATACCAAAATCTTCTTCGCCAGGGAAAATTAAAGCTTTACATTCTTCATAATATCCACGCAGTTGCTCGTCATCCACCCAGCCGATTAATTGAATTCCTTCAAACCGGATCGTTTTTTTAAGACTTTCCGTCAGAGGCCCTGTCCCGACAATTTTGAGCGGCTGCTTCAGCTGATTAAATGCCTCAATGGCTAAATCGATTCGCTTGTAGGGAACTAAGGCGCTAACGATTAAATAATAGGAACTCCCCTGCTTTGCAATCACTCGCCGTTCCCCAGACAGTTTGGCCGGCGGATTAATCACAGTTGCCTTCCGACCATAAATCTTGAGGATGCGTTCAGCCACATAACGTGAAGACGTTAGAAAATAGTTTACGTTTTTAGCGGTTTGAATATCCCAATGCTTCAAGAAATCAAAATAGAAGTGAATCAGTTTTCGGATCCAATTCGGAAATGATCCAAGATATTCTTCGTGAAATTCCCACAAATAGCGCATGGGTGTGTAGCAATAACAAATATGAACTGAATTTTTACCAACAGGAACCGATTTGGCAACACAGTGGCTGCTGGAAATCACTAAGTCGTATTGCTTCAGATTGAACGTCTTGATGGCCAATGGAAAAATCGGAAGCAAAAAACGATAAAATTTTTCGACCCCGGGAATGATTTGCAAAAAAGACGCATGAATTTCTTTGGATTGAAACGCTGGTGACAATTTTTTTTGATTCATGAAAAGGGTGTAAATTGGCGCGTTTGGAAATAATTCACACATCGCTTCCAACACCTTTTCGCCGCCGCGCATGGTCACCAGCCAATCATGAACAAAGCAAACAGTTTTCGTCTTAAATGACAGATTCATAAACGCGTTCCAGCTGGCTCACCGCTTTTTTCCATGTAAATTGCTTAACTCTCTCCGTCCCATTTTGAACCAATTGATCTCTGATTGTTGAATCACCCAGAATTTTTTCCATACAGCTGACTAATTCAGATTCAGAATGCGGATCAAAATAAAGAGCGGCGTTCCCCGCTACTTCCGGAAGCGATGAAGCTTGCGCAGCAATAATTGGAGTTTGAGAAGCCATTGCTTCCAAGATCGGAAATCCAAATCCCTCGTAAAGAGATGGAAATACCAAAGCAGCTGCATTCGCATAAAGCCTGTGTAATTCTTCGTCATTGACGTCTGTTGTTAAGGCAATGCTAGGTTCGTTGGAAATTATATTCAACCATTCCTGAACGATTTTTTGTTTCAAATCCGGTTTTCCTACAATCCGTAATTTGAGATCGAGTTTGCTTTTTTTTCTGAGCTGAATAAGCGCTTTGATCAGAATCCCTAAATTCTTATGCGATTTAATGAGGCCGACATACAAAAAATAAGTCCCTCCGGTTTTTTTTCGTTCCGTATAGAAAACAGGATCTACACCGTGATGAATAACCGTTATTTTATGCTCAGGTGCTTTTAGCTTTTCAATCAAATCTAGTTTTGTTTTGTGGGAGACACAAACGATAGCGTCTGCTTTTTGGATCGCCAGCGGCAGCATCATACGTGAATAAACTTGAGCAGCGGGATTTAAATCCTGAGCAAATTCAAGATGAATCAAATCATGGATTGTTACAATCAATTTTTTGTGCCAAAAAATCGGAATGTTGTAGTGCGGGATGTGAAGACCATCACAACTTTTTGCCTTAAGCGGAAGTAATGCTTGTTCACTTAGGCTATAAATCGGTGCATCTAAAGCAACGAAATTTTTATTTGAATAATAGGGCTTTTGAAATTCCGTTCTTCCAATGAAAAAATACTGATGGTTGGGGTAAGTAAAATTAAGATGTGAGGTAAAGCCTCGGATGTACCGCCCGATTCCAGAATGCTTTGCCATTCGGACATCGATGCCAATTCGCTTCATACTGAGGTCATTAGTACGCGTTCTTGAACGCAAAAACAGTTACAATCAAAATTTCAAGGTCCAGCATCGGCGTCCAATTGCCTAAATAATAAAGATCGTATTTGATTCGTTCTTCAAGAGACGTATTTCCCCGGAGGCCGTGAATCTGAGCCCAGCCGGTTAAGCCAGACTTAATTTTATGCCGTGTCATGTAATGCGGGATTTGGTCTTTAAATTTTTCAACAAAGTGAGGACGTTCAGGCCGCGGACCTACCAAACTCATATTTCCGATCAAGATGTTCCACAATTGCGGTAGTTCGTCTAAATTAAAACGCCTTAAAAATTGGCCAAATGGGGTTACGCGTTCATCATTTTTTTGTGTCCACACAGGACCCGTCGCTTGTTCGGCATTGACAACCATGGTCCTGAATTTATAAAGCATGAAACACTTGCCGTCTCGGCCCATTCTTTCTTGTGCATAAAAAATCGGGCCGTGGTTGGCCGCTTTAATAATGAGTGTAATAACAATCAAGATAGGTGAACATAAAACTATCAAGATGAGTGAAATACAAAAATCAAAAAGCCTTTTATACGCCCGGTTCCATGGATCCTCCAAAGGAAGGGCTTTTAGCCCGAGCAAAGGAACGTTGCTGATGTATTCTAAATCGACATAATGAGTAATAATGCCGAAGAAATCAGCTGCCAATTTAAATCCGATCAATTTACTCTCACTTTTTAGCATCAGTTCAGTCATTAACTGTCGTTCGATAGTAGTATCAGCCACAACAGTCTCGTTAACTTTGTACTGGCTGGCGATCTGATCAAAATCTTTGTAAGTCCCTAAAACGGGGACACCTTTAAAGTATTTCTCTTGCGATGAGCTCTCCGGTGTAAGAATTCCCACTACCTCTTCCCCGTAATGCGGATTTCGTTTCGCCCACAAGATTAAATCTTGGGTATTTTGGTTCATCCCAATGATTAACACTCTGTCTTTATCTTTTCTTCTAATAAGATACTCAAATTGAATCAAAAAATAGCGAGTCAAGCTGCAGTAAAGAATCGAAAAAAACCACGTTGAAAAAAGGACCAATCTTGAATAACTGAATTCACGGTAAATAAATGTTAGGGCCATAAATACAACGGTCGCTACAGAAATGGCCTTCACAACGTTGAGTAATTCTTGAATACGCCGAATATTTCTATCCGGCTGGTAAAGACGATATAAACGAAAAACGAGGAGGTATATAGGGACCACAATAATCATGATCCTCAAATAATTTTCAATCGAGGGAATTCCTTTTTCCGGCTGGATAAACACGCCTGAAAAACGGAACCAGTAAGCGGTGACAAAGCTTGTGACTACAGAAATAGCATCTGCCGCAATCACTAAAAAAGCAAATATGGGATGCTTTCTGGGCGATAACATGGTTTAGGTATGCAACTCCTCAAATACTTGCCGTGTTTCTTCCGCAGTTCGTCTCCAACTAAACCGGCGAACCTGTTCGAAACCCCTCTGCCTCAACTCCTGCCAAACTTCTTGGTTGCTCAGTACATAATATATCGCATTGGCAATTTCTTCTTCAGAATAGGGATTAATATAATATACCGCGTTCCCCCCCACTTCGGGCATTGAAGACAGATTCGAGGTAATAACAGGCACTCCACAGGCCATTGCCTCTAAGATCGGTAAACCGAATCCCTCGTAAAGCGAGGGGAGAACAAAGAGATTACTCGCCTGATATAGACCGATCAAATCATTTTCACTAATGTAGTCGACAAATTTTATATGTTCCATGATTCCCGAGTGTTTGCACAATTCTGCGAGTTCCGGATAATGCCAAGAACGAGAACCCCCTATTACGAGATGAAGTTCAATTTTCCGCTCCCGTTTCAATTGTGTGAATGCTTTAATCAATCTTAATAAATTCTTCCTTGGTTCTACGTTGCCAAGAAAAAAAATAAATGGCTGCGGAATTGAATATCGATGCAAAATATTCTTAATTTCGTGCTTATCCTTTTGAACACTAAATTTTTCATCCACCGCTAAAGGAATAACACGAATTTTACGCGGATCGATTTTCATGTAGTGGATGATATCTTTTTTTGTGCATTCAGAATCGGCAATGATCAAGTCAGCACTTCCGTTTACAAACGGCAGCCACTTTGACCAATAGACCCTAGAAGGCAATGACAAATGTTTCGGAAAAACGACGCCGATTAAATCATGGATCGTGACAACCGTTCTGCATGCTACCTGCTTAATCAATGGGGATGCAAATGCCGGCACATGTAGAATATCGATTTTTTGACTAAAGGCCTTAGCGGGTAAGACGAGATTTTCCCAAAATAATCGATCGTACGTTTTCGCACCAAAATGATCCCAACAATGAAAATAATGATACTCATTTTGAGAATCGACTTGAGGAAGCCACTCAATCAGTTTTCGAGTATATTGCCCCAGCCCAGAAATGTTTCCTGCGATTGACTGACAATCAATGCCAATTTTCATGGCTCATGAGTCGGCAATTAATAAGCCCGCGTGCACTTTCCCATAGATCTTTGAAAATAATCATAGCTAGCATCAAAAAAAACATGTGCTAATTTACGTTCCTGCTCGTTACCTACGATTAATTTCAGCATGTTTTTGATACTCAGAAGAAAAAAGCCAGTTCGCACTTTCCACCGGTCAAACCAAGTCGCATTTTTATGGCACATATAGAGAAAATTCCGAATGCTGTAGTAATGAGAAACCTCCGAGAAATTTGGAATTGTCCGAGTGGTTTTAGAGCCTTTATGATACACAACGCCCTTCGGAACTACGATATTTTCGTAGCCAAATCGCAGATTACGCAAACACCAGTCCGCTTCCTCATGCAGCATGAAAAAATTTTCGTCGATAAGTCCGACTTCATTCAACATATCAGACCGAACCATCAGAGCGCATCCAACCAAAATATTCTTTTTAACCACATTGACATATTGGCCATGGTCAACTTGGTTGCATTCACTTAAGTAAGGCCGCAGCTTAAACCAATCCATCGAAGTACCCATCGAGCTGACAACGTTGCGAGTGTCATAGTACATCACCTTAGGCGCTGCCATCGTGGCCGCTGGATAAGCATGCATGCCTTCTATCAGCTCAGACAGCACATCCGGTTCAACAACCACGTCGTTATTCAGCAATAAGACATAATCGGCGCTTTGTTTGAGCGCGTATTTAATCCCGACATTATTTCCACCGGCATAGCCGAGGTTCTCCTCGGTAATAATTAAAGGAACTGTAGGAAAGTTTCTTTGAAAAATTTCCACCGAATTATCCGTTGAATGATTATCCACAATAACAATATGAAACGGCTCATATTTAATTTTAAGGCAGGATTCCACACATTCAACCGTATCGTCAGGACCATTCCAATTTAAAACGACAATCCAAACGTCTTTTTTCGCTTTTTCTGATACCGATAACGATTCCCTGAACTTACGGCCTCGTAACAATTCACGGTGTTTTGAGTATTTGACTAATACGTACACAGCTGAAAAAAAACTAAAAATAAACCCCTCAAAACCATCTCTAAATCCTAGATGAATGATGTAGCGTTTCAAAAACATACCAACCGGCCGTGCAAACCAATCAAAAGTGCTTACTCGCACACCTTTTGCCAATAAAAATTCAGCTTCTCTTGTCGTGTACTGATCAAGACGTGATAAATAACTCGAAATATTTTCATAGGTGTGATGATTCATGTCCGCCTTTAAAGTACAAACAGGGCCGCGGATGGAAACAAATTCGTGAATGGGCTGTGAAAATTCTCCCTTTCCCTTTCTAAACAACCGAATGGGTTTGTCATGTTGCGTTCCGGAAAATCGAAAAGTTCGGCCAAATATAGATGAGCTCCGGTGAATTCTATAACCGTCGCATCTCGGATTTGATTGCAACACGGTTTTTATTTCATACGTTAAGGCGTTTGTTAATTCTTCATCCGCGTCAATCGACAGCACCCATTCTCCGGTGGTTTGAGAAACAGCGAAATTTTTCTGATCCGAGTAATTCGAAAATGTACGGGAGAAGATTTTATCGGTATACTTGCGACAAATTTGAATCGTCCGGTCTGTGCTATTTGAGTCGACAACGATAATTTCATCAGCCCATTTAACTGAATTTAGGCAGCGCTCGATATTTTTTTCTTCGTTATATACAATCAGAACGATGGAAACCGTAGTTGATAACTTTCCAATATTTTCAATTGGCCCATCGACATACGACAGATCTTTTCTGCAAAAAAGTTGAAATGCTGTATTGGGAACGTGATAAGTAAAGAGTTGCGTAAGATTGCCGAGATGAGCCGGCAATCCTGGCTTTTTGTTTTCATCCAAATAAAGGTTCTTTAAGAATTTAAATCCACGAACACCGAAAACTCGGTAGCCTGTTTTTTTAAACTCATTCACATCCCAACCTGATTTATGTTCCATAAAAGGATTGCTGTCATATTCTTCCTGAGGAACAAATCCGTTTGGCGTGAAAACAATCACTTTTTTCCTGGCCCACCGTTCCATGCGCTGAAGAAGAATCTGACCCTCTTCTTTGGTTAAGTGTTCCAAAACATCGGACAGGACAACGGCATCAAAAGATTTATCCTCAAACTCCACTTCCATAACGTTTGAATGGATGCACTTTTTGTGCCGGCCTTTTTGAACTGATTCCTCGTAATACGGTTTGAAATACTCCACTCCCACCGTGTACACATGTTCTGGAACCATGCTCGGAACCATTGAATGATTGCCACAACCTAAATCGAGAACGCTATTGCAGTTGATTAAATCGCGGAGTAAAAGGAATTGAAGCGGAAAGAAAAGCCGGATGGTTAAAAAAGCTACGCCAAGAGCTGGTTTTCGCAAATAATCGGGAGCCGAGCCTAACCAGTTGATTCCCCATTTCATCAGACGAATGTGAGTCTTTTGTTTTCGTCCGTTATTAATGATTCGTAACAGCTCTCGATCACTACATGTGACTTTTTTAATACTGTCTTTGCGTGATTTCAGTGCCTGCGGCAGCTTTTGAAGCGACTCCGTAAAACCCTGTATAAAAAACCACCTGTTTAAACAGACCGCCCCTACAAGCCGTACGCCAAGCAAAAAAACAAACTGTATGAGTAAAATGGGGTCGGAAATATTTTTTGCCATGAACAAGATCCCGTTTCGGAAAGCAAGCGCCTGCAGCTGCCTTTGCGTAAACCGTTTTGACATGCTCGCGCTTCCAATATGAGATTTTTTGCTGGCCGGCTGATAATATCCTTTCCATCCCATTTTCCAGGCTCGGTAACAAAGATCGACGTCCTCGTAAAGGCCAGGCAAATAAATTTCATCGTATCCACCCAGTTCAATAAATTTTTTCCGGTCAAAGGCAGCACCCCCAGCTGAAAATGCGTATCCTGGATTTTCAACTACTGCATCTACAACAGGATAAGTAATATCAGCTCCGATAATGCCCCACCGTTCACTAGCGATGGAACAATCTCCATGAGTAGCCACAAAAAATGCATCTGGTTTTTCCAGAAAGACTTCGAGCAAAGGATCCACAAAAGTTTCTTCCGCGCCAGTCGTGCCCATATCGTTATTGATAAGAATGACAATATCTTCATCCATCTGCCGAACAGCATCGTTATAGGAACAAAGCACTTTATTTTCGGCCGAGATAATGATAGAGACTTCCGGAAAATGTTCTTGAATGTAAGCGACGCTATCGTCTGAACTACGGTTATCCAAAACCGTCACTTTACACGGAAAGCGGCTGGTATTTGCAGACTTGATCAAGCTGGGTAAAAATCGTTGCAATAAATCTTTGCCGTTATAATTTAAAACCACAATCCGGCAAGAAATCCGACTATCTTTCATATCTAAACCAACTTCCGTTCGAACAGCACGCTTTTGCTTAAGGCGATGCCCGAGACGATCATGATCCAAATATTAAACTGAAGAAAAAATGATTCTGCGATGGAATAACACAACCAGCAAACCATGCAAGACATGAGCGCCATTCGAAATAAATTGCCGTTGCCATCATCGGAAACCATGCCATGAAACATCCGGCGCATCCAAGAAACGCAAAAGAATAAAAATGTTATTAAACCAGTCAGTCCGGTCGCGCCGAGAAACATCAAATAAAGACTGTGAAAGTTTGTCACTTGTTTGACCAAACCAATCCCCAGGACAGGATGTTGCTTCAAGATCTCGCCCAACACTTGAAATTGTTCTAATCGGTAATAGCCTAGAAAACCAAAATTTTGTTTGTCAGAGAGCGCTATTTTCCACTGACTTGGTGTAAAAAGATTGAGTGTCATCCATAACCGAGAACTAATGATTGGGAAAATATATCCATCAGGGAATAAATAACCGGCAACAAGCAAAATCAATACGCTTCCAAGAAAAATTGAACTCAATATCAACCAAATAGTTCTCGGTACACCGCCGGAAAATCTTTTTTTTTGGAGCCATTTTTGAATGATTGTGAAACTGACCAAACCGCCAAAGAAACCAACGTAACCCGTTCGAGAACCCGTCAAGAGAAACACATAAAATAAAAAAAAGAATGCGGCGATCGAAAACTGTTTAAGAAAGCGATTTTTTATAACGGCAATAAAAGATAAAAAACACAGGAGTGCCATCGAAAAATAAAAACCGAGATGGTTATTATACAATACCGCCTCTTCCAAATAGGGGCCTGAAATTTGCCATAGAAATAAGATGCTCAAAAAAGCGCGAACGCACGTGCCAAAGACCAAGAATCCTAATCCAGGGATGACATCTTCTTTTTTGATCAATAAAAAGAAGAGCCAAGCACATAGGACCGTTAACAAAAGATTGCCGGTCGTCCGAAAATTCTGCCCAAACCCATCACTGACTCTCAATAATGAAAAAGCTGAGATCGCGATCAAAGCCATCCAGAAAATCAAAATGAGACTTGCCCGCCAATTTTTCTTTACGTTATCAAGTGTTTGCTTCCACTGAATCATGCTGACAAAAAACAGAATGGCCAAAGCCAGATGAAAATGTTTAACCGTTACCAATGGGTTCTGAAAAAAATTGGAACTCATAAAAAAAGAGCTGAAAAAAAAGACTGAATGAATAGCAAATTTCGGGTTGCGTAAACAAATAATGGCCAACAGCAGCCACAAAACTAGTGTGACATAGAAAAGATCATGACATGCAATCATCAAAACTAAAACTACCGTCCCAAGAAAGTCTGCTAATCTCTTTTGTTCGATCATTTGCTGGTTGGTTGGATAAAATTCTTTAGAACAGAAGCTGCTAACTGATGTCCTTTTGCAGTCCAGTGCCAATCATCTTTGATGAAGTATTTTGTAATATTAGATTGTTGGATCGATTCGAAAAAAAATGGGGTTAAATCAATCATGGGTACCTGCTCTCGTTCGGCAAAACGAAGAAGCGATTTTTTTAATGCGTCCTGTCCCGGACCTCTAAACCACCGATCAGGCGGCACAATAACGAGAATGGCTTGAGCTCCATTGGCTTTGATATCAGTAATTAATGTCTTCAATATTTGCCTGCCCAAAATCCATTCATCAGTCGAATCAGGATCCACCCAACCAAGATTCTTGCCCATTCGGATAAATCCTCTGCGGCACAAACGGAACAGAATGCTTTTTTTCAATAACGTTTCAATTTGATTTGATTCAATCAAATCTGGAAATTGATTGTACTTAAGTTCAAATGGCTGCGGGGTTGGAACATTGTGAAGCATAAGGTCTTTTCCCGACAACGTAAAATAGGGTTTTGCATAACCGGTATCTGTAAAAGAACGCGTTGAACGCCAGAAATCTTCTGGAAAAATACTGACGATCACAAGGTCAGGATTGAATTGGCGGCCGACCTCCCTAAAACAAAGAAGCATTTGATCAAGTCCATAGCCTGGCACCCCCAAATTCAACACCTCCAAACTTGGATCTGATTGCTCGAGATACGAGCTGAACGTTTCATTGTCCTTGACGCCCCAACCAAAAACAAAGCTATCTCCAAGAGAAAGGATTCTCATGATACCCGCTGGCTTGTCTTTGGAGTATTCTCTCAACCCCCGCATCCCGTTTGAATTGGTATGAATCTCAATGCTCCATTCATTTTCTACCAGCAACGCCTTCTTAGATTTTTGGTGAAACCATCCAAGAGTCGGATGATATTCTGTCCAAACCCGCTCCGGAACAATTGCCCAATTGGTCTTAGGTCCAACAACTTTTTTTGGTTGCTCGTAAATGAATCGATACGTAATCTCAATCATTATTAACGCAATCGCGATAGAAAAAATAGCGAGTGTTATGTTTATAATCCAATGATGAGATTTTTTCACTTCAGAGGAATCATTCAATAGAAGGTTTTGCTAATTTGAAAATATACATCGTTTTTCCTGCTTTAAAATTGGGCCTTCTACCTTTAAACCAAGAGTTAGCTCTTTTTTGTTCTGAAGCATACATATTAACGTCTAAGACATAGAATCCCGGCTCCGGCTGTATATAATCCGGCTCTTCCATGAGTTTCCATTTAAGTCCGTAATATTTAAATTCTTGGAAGTTGAGTATGGTCAGGCCTAATTTAACTTCCGGATTTCCCAATTTTTTCATGAAAACGCAAAGGCGTTTATTATCTTGTCCCCAGTTTAAGTTCGAATCGGCAACATAACGAGCTCCGCGTTCTGGGTCGCCAATGAATTCATTAAAATAAGACAGGTTGTGCGGAACAATTTGAATTTGTGTAATAATAAAATAAATCATCGTCGCAAAAAAAATTCCTTTAACAGCCCCCTTGAAACGCTTTGCATTCTCAATCAATGGCCATGCCCCACCTGCAACTAAAAATATGAAGGGATAAACGGGAAGCACATGTCTTAGACCGATGTTAATCTGGCTGACGAAGCATGCGACAAATAAAAATACAGCTGGAGGAACAAACACCATCCATTTATCCATTTTAGAAAGCTTTGATCTCAAAACGCCCAATAAGCCAATCAAAAATAAAACAAGTGTCACAAGAGGTGTCTTAATACTCATAAGAGCGGGAAAGTATTTCCAATTACACGTAACAAAAGAGCCTTCGACACATTTTTTATGATGGCCTAGCACATGGTTGCTCGCAATATTAAAGGCGCCAATAAAATGATTGAACGCGGAACCATGTAGAAATGTTTTTGGGAAATCAGTATACCCAAAAATGATAACAATGGACGAAATAATTAAAATAGACGTAAACAACTTGATGAGAAAATTTAATCGCTTTTGATTTAATGAATTGTTGATAAAGATAAATAGAAAAAAAGCGACGATCACCCATGCAACGGCACAAATCGTAACCGAGAAACTTCTTTTAACCGCGATTTGTGGCAAAAAGATG
>ORMF010048196.1_pt1 | contig 13388 bp, 11 predicted proteins | sample 1779871 | NCBI WGS metagenome assembly ORMF01 (sample SAMEA104232316, study PRJEB22302) | groundwater metagenome | biome: forest; feature: aquifer; material: groundwater | place: USA | collected 2011-08-07 | depth 5.4 m | reverse complement strand
CTGATTTTAAAGGCGTCCGTATCGGGATGACTGCTGATGCCGCGCGCAAGAAGCTCGGAAGTCCGCGCGACAAGAGCGCCGAGCTGGACTTCTATGTTTTCAACGATACCGAGGCCGTACAGGTCTGTTATGACAAATCCGGCGGAGTGTCGGCGATTTCGATTGATTTCATGAGCGGCGCCAGCGCCATTCCCACTGCCAGGGAAGTCCTGGGAAGCGAACCCGAAGCGAAGTCCGATGGCTCAGTGTACAAAATGTTGCGCTATCCGAAAGCCGGCTATTGGGTTTCTTATAGTCGCACTGCGGGTAGTTCACCAACGACCACGATTACAATGCAGAAGATCGACCGCTGATCACGCACTCGATGCACTGAGACAGCCAGGCGCTGCGTGCCTCCGATCCACCGGAGTGCCTGGGGTGGCGCTCACCTCATACCATCCTAAAATTCACGATTCTCCGCGTACCTTGCGTTAGGTTCGGCGGCAGTGTAGAAATGTTGGTTTCGCATAGAGGAGGAATTGTTCACAGTTATGCTACGCGCGGGCATGGTCGGTTTACCTAACGTCGGCAAGACGACTCTTTTCAACGCTGTGACAGCGCAATCATCAGCGCTGATCGCCAATTATGCGTTCTCGACCAGCAAGCCAAACGTGGGCGTGGTAGCGGTGCCCGACGAACGTCTGGGGCCGCTCGCCAAGCTGGTGAAGACCGAAGTGATCGTTCCTGCCAGCGTAGAGTTCGTGGACATCGCCGGTTTGGTCCGCGGTTCGTCACAGGGCGAAGGAATGGGCAACCAGTTCCTGCACGCCATTCGCGAAACGGACACGATGATCCATGTGGTGCGCTGTTTCGAAGACGACTCAGTGGTGCACGTTGAAGGCTCGATCAATCCGCGCCGCGACGTCGAGACGATTCAGATCGAGCTGGCGCTCGCGGATCTGTCCACGGTTGAACGCCGGCGCGAACGCGTCCAGAAGACTGCAAAGAGCGGCGATAAGACGGCAAAGGCTGAACTGGAAGTTCTGGACAAGCTGCAACCCACACTTGAAGAGTTCAAAGCGGCGCGGACCGTCTCCCTCGGTGACGAGGAACTCGCGATTGCTCGCAACTATTTTCTGTTGACGATGAAGCCGACCATTTATGCCGCCAACGTCAACGAAGCAGCCCTTGGTGCGCCTGAGAAAGAGGAGTACGTAAAGGCGATGCGCGAAATCGCCGCGAGCGAAGGTGCTGAGTGTGTGGTGATTTGCGCCCAACTCGAAGCTGATCTGGTCGATCTTTCCCCTTCAGAGCGAATTGAATATCTCGAGTCACTCGGCGTCAAGAGCAGCGGCGTCGACCAACTGATCAAGAGCGCGTACCGCGTTCTGGGTCTGATGTCGTTTTTAACCGCGGGCGAAAAGGAAGCGCGCGCCTGGACCATTCCCCAGGGCTCGCGCGCTCAGGACGCCGCGGGAGCGATCCATTCCGACATCGCGCGGGGATTCATCCGCGCTGAGATCGTCGGGTATGACGCTCTGATGCGAGCCGGATCATATGCCGCCGCAAAAGAACAGGGATTAATGAGATTGGAAGGAAAGGACTACATCATGCAGGAAGGCGATGTAGTGAATTTCAGGTTCAACGTTTAGCGGTGCTCTTCAAGCGTTATCATTCCGCCGTTCCCGCAGCATGTCGATTAGTGCATTGAAACGCCGGTCCGTTTCAGCGCGAGATGCGGCCAGCTCGACAAATCTCTGGTCGGTCTTGGCCATGCGCTCGTCGGTCCTGGCCATGCGCTCATCGGTTCTGGCAAATCGCTCTTCATTCGCGCGGAATCTCTTTTCAGTTTCTCGCTGGAGCTCCAGGATCATCTCGATCTTCGCGTCTTGCCTGGCGAATCTCTCGTCTTGCCTGGCGAACCTCTCTTCATTTCGCGCAAATCGCTCTTCGTTCCTTGCAAATCGTTCCTCGTTCTTCGCGAACCTCTCTTCATTCTGCAAGTGAAGGTCAATCAGAATATTGATTTTATCGTCCTGGTCTCGTACCTCGCGCCGCACGCGTCGTCCAGCCCGCGCGAATAATTTCGCGATCCGCTCAATTCGATCGAGTCTGCCGTCCGGCGTCATGTAGTCGAGCCCTTAATAGATCAACTAACGCAGGCATCATCGCGCTGACTCAGTGATCAGTCAAGTATGGTTTCTTGCAAGGAAGACGGGTCAAAGGGCGGGATTCTCAAAGAGTGTTTTTGTGAGGTGGTAATGCCAGATCGTTTAGTTCGGGCTTTAACGCAGCACGGCCCGAATCCCGACGACGATCAGATAGATTATGGCCACCACAATAGCGATCTTAATCAGTGCTATCGCGAGACCAATGAGCAGTGTAAGGACGCTTAGCGCGACGCCTGCGGCTGCCAAAACGAGGGGCACTCCTACAGCCAGCACGAACAACGCCAGCAGGACAATTCCCACTATCTTCAAAACATCGGTTGCTTCTTTCATCTCTTCTACCTGATACCTTTCGCGCTTTCGCTTTGTTTACGGGCTTTTCCCTGTCCGCGTCGATATACGACAGGCCCACGGCAATCGTTCCCAAAAACCTTGTTCTGCTGGCATTGGGTCAGTCTGCGGTCTTACTCTGGCGACAGCCTCCGATACGGACTGAAGTCTATGCCCTACCTGACCAAAAAAAAGGGCCGCCGATAATGGCAGCCCCGAAAGCGATCCTGCGCGGATCATCTCTGTAAAATGCGTCCTAAGGAACTATCTGGATTACTCCGACTCTTTGGCCGGACGGTTTGATGATTGTTGCCTCAGTGGTAGTGACGGGTTCGGTCGTGAGCAATAAACCAAAATCGTCGTAGGGTACTTCAGACTTGATTTCGGCTTCGTTGCGCCCCTTCACATTCACGATCTGGCCGAGCTGCGTAAACTGCCCATCAGCCGAGACCGCCCAAAGGATGTACACCTGCCCTTTTGGCGCCTCTTTCAAATCGTGAAAACGCATTCGGACTTCAGTTGTCTTGCCGTTCTTGTGCGGCTCAATGAAGACATTCGCACGCGCCCCTTCCATGGCGCCGCTGAAATTGATTTTTAGTTTCGTGTCATCTCCACGCTTGAACGTCGGAATGCCAAGCATCGGAACCGTGTAGTCCGTTAGCACGGCAGCTGTGTTTGTTGTTGGCACGATCGCGATTGCTGGCACGGTCACGGTTGCTGGCACGGTCGCGATTGCTGGCACGGTCGCGATTGCTGGCACGGTCACGGTTGCTGGCACGGTCACGGTTGCTGGCACGGCCGCAATTGCTGGCACGGTCACGGTTGCTGGCACGGTCGTTGGCACGACTACGGCTGCGACTTGTTCGCCAACCGCGCTAGTTATCGGAATTGCCGCCAGGCCGGTTGGGACGGTGCTGCGAAAGAATACGATAGTGCTGTCGTTGTATGCCGTAAGGGCATCGTCTGGTGCTGTCACTAACATGAACTTCGACAAAGGCGTCGAAGCCTTAAATGTGCCCGCACCGTTAACAATCTGAACCGGTCCGAGTAACGTAATCTTGCCGCTTGGATCGATTGCATAGACATTCATCGCAGTTACTTCGGTAGGCAGGCCGGTCAGGTTGAGTTTGATAACTGTGCCGTCCGCAGCACGCAAGATAGTGGCGGTGCCGGTGGCGCCGCTTAATGCAACCGGATTCAGACTGACGATCGTTTCCTTGCCTACCGGGTACTCAACGATGGTGTAAGTTCCGTCGGAATTCTGAATTGCCTGGACCTGTTTGACTGTAGTCGTCGGTGTTTGCCCGACGACCAGAATGGTCAGAGAAAACATAAGAAGTGTGGTTCCCCACACTCCGATTAAACTTTTGCTCATACTTTCTTTCATCCTCTCGAAAAACCGTGGTTGATTCTTGCAGGGGAATTGTGAGGTTCTTTTATTGCTACATGATTTGAGGAGAGCAACCGACGTGCCGGGTTGCGCTGCAACGTAACTTAAGCAATACGAGATGATAGCCGTCAGCTAGCCAGCGGAGGGCGAAGGAAAGAGTACAGAACCGTATCAATTGCAACTGGAAGCAGTTCAATGCTTCACGCGATAGGTAACTACGAGGTAACCGCCTTTAAGGGTTTTGCAATCGAGGAACTCGAGATCGATCTGCCGTTTCATCTCGTCGCCAAAGGCGAGCATAGCCTCGTAAGTCTAACGAGGTGAAAGAGTGTCGGCGCTTTCGCCTACGTTCATCGCATCCGTCGTCCGTGCGCCGACTCTTCGATCAGTTTTTCGATCCGTTTGAGTCGGGTCGCTTCCTGCTTCGCGCTGACGACCCACCAGTTCATGATCTTACGATAAGACGGTGGCTGTGCTTGAAAGAACTTCCACGCCGCCTTGTTTCGTTTGAGCTTTCCTAAATACGGCTCGACGAGTTCCGGACTTCTTTGTTCGTAAGAATATATGCCGGATCGATTTTCTTTCCGAGCTTCATAAGCTTTTATCCCAGCGGGCTGCATGCGATCTTCTTGAAGCAGTCTCTCTACGTTACGGATGTTAACCGCACTCCAGATGCTGGCCGGCTTACGAGGAGAGAAACGGATTTTGTAACTGTCTTCATCGACGTTCTTGCGGACGCCGTCAATCCAACCAAAGCAGAGCGCCTCGTCGACAGACTCGGGCCAGGTGATGCTTGGCTTTCCTGAACTCTTTTTGTAAAGGCCGACCCAGAGTTCTTTTGATTTAGCGTGATTGGCGGCGAGCCATTTACGGAAGGCGGATGGAGTTTTGAAGAATTTGGGTGACATTCAACTCAGTCAATCGGTGTTGTCGCTCGTTTAGGAGTGAATGTTTATAGCACCCGTTGATTACCTTCTCTGTGTCTCTGTGGCGATTTTGCTTTTTTCAGCGCCCCTAGCGGGGTGAAAGCCAACGCCGCTTGTTCAGTAAGCTTTTAACTCGACAATCGCCTTCAGCACATCAGCCACCTGCGGCAGGATCGCGTCTTCGAGTTGCGGCGCGTAGGCGACGAACGTATCCAGCGCGGCGACGCGGCGGACGGGAGCGTCGAGGTGCTCGAACAACTCGTTGGAGATGCGCGCGGCGATCTCAGCGCCGTAGCCCCAGGACATCGTGTCTTCATGGGCAACGACAACGCGTGCCGTTTTCTTTACTGACGCGGCAATTGCGTTCCAATCATAAGGATTCAAGGTTCGCAGATCGATGACCTCGACACTGATGCCTTGCTGTTCAGCTTGTTTGGCCGCGACGAGAGACCGCTGCACCAAAGCACCATAGGTAATGATTGAGAGATCAGATCCTTCACGAACAGTCTTGGCCTTGCCGAAAGGGATCATGAAGTCATCGCCTGGATAAGCCGATTTATTGTAGGCCTGGCGATAGAGATGCTTGTGCTCGAGAAACATAACCGGGTCGTCGCACCGAATCGCTGTTCGCAGCAGCCCATTCGCATCCAGTGCGTTCGAAGGATAGACAACCCGCAGTCCCGGGATTTGGGTGAAGAGCGACACACCCGATTGCGAGTGATAAATGGCCCCGCCCTTCAGATAGCCGCCAATCGGGACCCGAATCACCATCGGCGCTGAGAACTCATTGCCCGAGCGCCAGCGCAACAGCGCCAGCTCGTTCCGAATCTGGTGATAAGCCGGCCAGATGTAGTCAAAGAACTGAATCTCAACCACTGGTTTCAGGCCGCGCGTGGCCATGCCGATGCCCCGGCCGACAATGTTTGCTTCCGCCAGGGGCGAATTGAAGACGCGCGCGCTGCCAAACTCGCGTTGCAGGTTGGCCGTGACTTTGAAGACACCGCCTTTACCTTTGACCTGGCTGAGGGATTCCTCGCGCGAGCAATCAGCGATGTCTTCGCCAAACGCAATCACGCGCAGGTCCCGTTTCATCTCAGTGTGCAGGCAACGATTGATCAGATCGACCATCGTGCCGGGATTGCCGCTGAGCTCTAACAGATCTTCGGTATCAAACTCTGGCCCGGTCGAATCGACGAACGGAGAGTAGATAAAATCCAGCACCGTCTCGGGCGCGGGTTGTGGACTGGCCAGAGCGATGTCGGCAGCTTCGTTGATTTCGCGATCGACTTCGTCTTTTAATTTTTGCAGCTCGTCCTGGTCCGCAATTGCTTCCTGCACCAGCAGCGCGCCAAATCTCTTGACCGGATCGTGTTCCGCATCCGAGACGCGTTCGGCTTCACAGCGGTAAAGCTTTTCATCGTCAGAAAGCGAATGCGAATAAGGCCGGATCACTTTCGCGTGCACGAATGAAGGGCCGCGGTTCTTCCGGCAGTTGTCGACCGCGCGCCGCATAGTCGCGAGCGATTCAATCGGATCCGTGCCGTCGCAACGTTGTCGATAAAGGTTCGGAAATCCTGAGATCAGTCTCGAAACGTCTCCGCCCGCGGTTTGCACCTCGACTGGAACGCTGATCGCATAGCCGTTATCTTCCAGCAGAAACACGACCGGCAGCTTCAGGTTGCACGCAGTGTTCAGGGCTTCCCAAAACTCGCCTTCGCTGGTGGTCCCGTCGCCCAGCGAAACATAGACTACTTCGTCGTTGTGAAATCCCCTGACCAGCTTCTTCAGTTCCCTAACCAGCTTCACCCGATAACCAGCCTCGGCGCAGCCCACCGCCTGCAAGAGCTGCGTGCCGGTAGGCGACGACTGCGAGACGATATTGAGTTTCTTATGTCCCCAGTGCGAAGGCATCTGCCGGCCATGCGAGTTCGGATCAGCTTCGGCGCCGACGCTCTCCAGCAGCATTTCAAGTGGCGTCATCCCCAGCTGCAAACACAACGCTCGATCGCGGTAGTAGGGATAGAACCAGTCATGGCCCGGCTTCAGACACATGCCCGCAGCCACCAGGATCGCCTCGTGACCAGCGCCGCTGATCTGAAAGAAGATCCGGTTCTGACCCTTCATTTGGATTTCTTTGTCGTCCAGACGCCGCGACAGATACATCGTGCGAAAGATCTGCAACATCTCTTCGCGGCTGAGAGTGGATTTCGGGTGTTGCTTTTGCGCTTGCTTGCCGCGCCCAGGCACCGACTTAATCGAAGGTGCGGCAACGGGCCTGGGTGCGGGCGCAGTTACAGGCTTAGGCTCTGGCTGCGCGACGGCCTTCGCTGTAAAAGCCTTCTCAGGTAGCTTGCCTTCGGATTTTTTTACTAGTCTTAAGACTTTAAGATCGCTCATGATTGCTTTCTTGTTCGGAGTACCGCCTTCAGGCGGAATCGTCAAATCGAAAAGTTCCGCCTAAAGGCGGGACTCCGAACGGTGGCTACAGCGCCGAAAACTCACTTTCTAAAATCGTTTGGTACTCTTCGGCCATTCCGGGATGACCGTGGGCGGCGGCAGCTTCCATCCCACGTTGATAACTCTCGCGCGCCTTGTCGGATTGTTTGGTGCGCTCAAATGCGCGGGCCAGCATGCCATAAGCGTTCCCTTCGTCGTCGGCAGCGGCCAGATATCGTTCGAGCGTTTCAATCAGCTTCGTTTCTTCGCCGGCCTTTTCATATTCTTTCGCCAGCCCGAACATGACCATCGTGTTGCCGGGATCTCCCGAGAGCATCTGCTCAAAGATTTCGATTCTTGATGTGGCCATAAACTCTACCAGGAAACCCTTGCTGTACTCCCCAGCGCTACGATTGGTCGGGCTCCGGTGTGCCTCTCATTAGCACCTCACTTTAGTGAGGTGACCAGACGCTCCGTAGTTAAGGATCAGCCGTTTCAACGGCTTCCTAGAGAAAACCGTTGAAACGGTTATCAAGGAACTACTACCCTCGGCGACCACCTCACTGAAGTGAGGTGCTAATAAGACCTTCGTCTGTTTTTCAAACCTGCCAATTACTCTACTACTTCCCGCCGATGATCAACTTCGCGATCGTCTGCAACTGCATGTTCGAAGTCCCCTCATAGATCGCGCCGATCTTCGAATCACGCCAGTACTTCTCAACCGGATAATCCTTTACGTAGCCATAGCCCCCGTAGAGCTCGATGGCTTTCGAAGCGATGCGCTCCGCGACCCGCGATGAAAACAGTTTGGCCATCGCGGCTTCCTTGACGAAATTCTGTCCGGCGTCTTTCATTCGGGCGGCGTTGTAAACCATCAGCCGCGCAGCTTCGAGGTCCGTCGCCATCTCAGCGAGTTGAAACTGCACGCCCTGAAATTCGTTGATGGACTTGCCGAACTGTTCGCGCTCGCTGGTGTACCTTAAAGCGCTTTCCAGGGCGCCGGTACTGATGCCGATCATCTGCGCGCCGATGCCGATGCGCCCTTCATTCAGCGTCTCGATCGAAACCTTATAACCCTTGCCGACTTCTCCGAGCACGTTTTCTTTGGGCACCGGGCAATCTTCCAAAATTATTTCAGTCGTCGATGACGCGCGTATGCCGAGCTTGTTTTCTTTTTTCCCGACTGAAAAGCCGGCGAAATTCTTCTCGACAATGAAGGCCGTGATTCCACGATAGCCGGCCTCGGGATTTGCGTTGGCAAAGAGCACAAAGACTTCCGCTTCCTTACCATTGGTGATCCAAAGCTTGCGGCCATTGATCACAAAGTGATCGCCCTTATTAACCGCCCGAGTCTGCATCGCAAACGCGTCTGATCCCGATCCGGCTTCGCTCAGCGCGTAGGCGCCAACTTTCTCGCTGGCAAGCTGGGTCAAATATTTCGTCTTTTGTTCCTGGTTACCCCAGCGAATCAAAGCGTTGTTAACCAGCGTATTCTGCACATCGACAAAGACGCCCACTGAAGCATCGACGCGCGACAATTCTTCGACCGCCAGGATCGCCTGAAAGAACGATCCGCCGGCGCCGCCGAATTCTTCCGGCGTTTCAATGCCCATCAAGCCCAGATCGAAACACTGTTTCGTCAGTTCAGGATCGAAATGGCCCTGCTCGTCCATGGCTTCGACGCGTTTGCGCAGCTCGCCTTCGGCAAACTCGCGCACGCTGGCGCGAAACATTTGTTCGTCTTCAGAGAGCGTCGTCAGTGGACGCGCGATTGTTTGTTCGATGGCAATTAGGCTTTGACTCATTGTGTGACTGGGCCGCGGAAAGTCTTTGGATCTTGAATCGACATCATAATCAACGGGCCGACCAAAAGGCAAAACCGGAGGGGTGCTGTCTGACAAACTGTAAGAGTTCGATCTACTTCGTAATGAAGTCAGTACCTCCTGCGTGGAGCGCGGACATCCCTGTTCGCCTGCACTGCAGGCGCTCAGTTACTTAGATTAGATAAACGATTGTTTTCGCGCTCCGCGCTCCACCGCAGATGGTACTGGCTTCATGCTACCGCGCTAACTCTGGAACCAGGGCACGTATCCTGCTCTTTGGACATAGCCCGCGCGATGCTCTATTTTGTTTCTTCACTTCGGCGCTTTCGTCCAGATGAGTCAAACGAACACGCAAGGGTCTTCCAGGAGATTCACTCCGCTCGGAATAATTTTCGCTGTTCTGGGCCTCGCCTTGTTCGCTTATTTCGTCAAGCGGGCCGGCATCGGTCAAATCGCTGACGGCATCAGGCGGTTGGGCGCCGGCTTTCTAATCATTCTCGCGATTTCGGCTGTGCGACAGATCGTGCGCTCGTTTACCTGGTCGCTGTGCGTGGAAGATCCTTACCGGCTCAAGTTCTGGGATGCATTTCGAGCAAGAGTCATGGGCGATGCTATTGGTAATGTGCTGCCCTTCGCCAGCTTCGTCATCTCTGAGCCGGCCAAGCCCGCCTTAATTCGCGATCGCCTGCCGTTGATGGTTGGCATGTCAGCCATCGCCATTGAAAACATTTTCTACAGCTTGTCAGTGGCCGTGAGTATCTCTTGCGGGATGATTGCCCTGCTGGTGAGTTTTAGTCTGCCGAACGGAATGCGGGTGGGAAGCTTAATTGTGCTCGCGGTGATTCTGATCGTAATCGCGACGGGCACTTTCCTGATTCGCAAGCAAGTTAGATTCATCAGCGGCACCGCCGGTTTTTTACACCGCCGCGGTGTTAACGAAAAGTGGGTCGCGAAAGGACGAACGATGGAAGATCGAATCTATGGATTCTATCGTCGTCATCAGGTCCGGTTCGTTCCGATCCTGTTGCTGGAAGCTTGCTTTCATTTGGCTGGAGTGCTGGAGATTTACGTGACCTTGAGCTTCATTAGTCCGGATCAACCGCCAACTTTCCTGACTGCTTTTATCCTGGAGTCTGTTAATCGCGTAATTACTATGGCGTTCAAGTTCATTCCGCTGCGCCTGGGTGTTGATGAAGCAGGCACCGGCAAGGTCTCCAAAATCTTGCTATTCACAGAGGTCACCGGCGTGACTCTGGCCATCGTGCGCAAAGCCCGCGATGTTTTTTGGGCGGCGGTGGGGATGGCTTTACTTCTGCAACGCGGCCTGTCATTACGGACCGTGGCCCGCGAAGCCGAGGCGGCGCTCGCGGCAGAAGCTAAGGCATCGGCGCGGTAGAACTGCATGTCAGTACCTGCAGTTTCGGTTTACATAAGGAGATTCTCAAAAGTTGTCATCGGTTGATTTCGATTCAATGAGCAAGGATCTGGCTGTTTCGGGCAAGGCGGCCGCTATTCCTTTATCACGCCTAAGCGCGATCCCTTTGTCATGGGAAAAGACTACCGTAATCGTGATCGGACTAATGATCGTCATGGGTTTTGGTCTCCGCCTGGCTGGACTCGGACGCATTGGATTCGCGGAAGACGAGATCAACAAGCTGTACGCCGTGCGCGCTTACGACGACGGTGATTTTACGGCCAATTCTGAACATCCAATGCTAATGAAAGCGATGATCGACGTCTCGATGCGCGCCGCACGTGCCTGGCACTCAATCACCGGCCAAACCATCAGCGATGAAGCAGCGCTGAGATTCCCCAATGCTCTGTTTGGGGCACTGACGGCGATACCGCTCTTTCTATTGACCGCGGCTTTGTTCGATCGCCCCACCGCTTTTTGGGCTGCCGCGTTCTGGTCATTTGGTGTCAATGCGATTACCTACAACCGCATCGGCAAAGAAGACACTCTGATGGTCTTCTTCATGTTGTTCGCATTCTATCTGTTCATTCGAGGCAAGCAGGTTAAGGATCCGACGTGGTTTCATCGACTGCGAAATCTGAGCGCCGTCAGTTTTGGTTTGATGATGGCTGCCAAGTATTTTCCGCACTACCTGGGTCTGAACATGCTTTATCATCATTTCTTCCCGGTGCGAAAACAAGCTGCTGACGAACCTCGATGGCGGACTCCGCTCAGCTTCTTTCTAATTATCGGCGCGGCCCTGGTGTTGGCGAACCCGGTGATTTTGCTGCCCAGTGTCTGGAACTATCTGGACGCATATTCGGGCGAAAAATTACTGACCCATACCGGCTATTTAATGGGCAGAACCCTTTACAAGAACCGTATGTCGAACTCGCCGTTCTGGGGTTTGCCGGTGCATTTCTATCTACTGTTTCTGGCAATCAAAGTTCCGCTTACGGTGATGGGCACATTTCTCATAGGACTGTTTGTAAGCCTGCGCCGCGTGCGGCAACCGGGTCATACTTTCATCGTGTTCATGCTGTTTTTTTGGCTCGTGCCCTATTCGCTGGTCGGCGCCAAGTGGCTGCGGTACACACTTTCGCTAATGCCATTCGTCTATATGGGCGCCGCAATCGGAACGATGACTTTGATTCGCGGGTCTAGCGGCTGGCTGGAAAAGCTAAAGACCGGGCCCACCGGCTTCCGTGCCGCAACCGCGATCTTAGTCCTGGTTCTGGTTGGCTTACCGGCGTGGACCGCCTATGCGAGCGCGCCGCATTACGCGATGTACACGAACGTTTTGGGCTCGAGGTATGCCGCGTATTTCTTTCCCCACGATGAGTTCTATGACGACGGCTTGAGCGACGCAATTCGATTTGTCTGTGAGCAGGCGCCGCGCAATGCCACTATTGTCACTGAGACACCGGGCGTCATTAGATATTACACTGAGAAGTTTGGCCGGAATGATTTGCAGTCGCGGGTGCTCTCTGATCCGAACTACAACGTGTCAGCGACCGGGCCCTCCTATGTCATCCTGCAACGGGGCCGCACGTATTTCGAGAATCAAAACGAGATGAAGGAGGTGCGCAATCGCTTTACCCTGGTTTACGCCGGCTGCGTCGAAGGACATACGGCTGCGGAAGTCTATGCCGTTCCGGCCAACCCCACGGCGGCAGTAAAGCCGTGCGGCGATCTGCGACCATAGGATGCTTAAGAAACGATTCGTAGTCATCGGTGTGGTGGCGCTGTCGCTCCTGGCGCTATTCATTTCGGTTCACACTACAGCTCAACGCGGGGCCCCGCAGCGCGCGCATGTAGTCATCGTGGGTACGACCGACATGCACGGGCGCGTATTCCCCATCGACTACTACACAAACAAGTACGACAACGTGGGCATTACGAAAGTTGCGACCCTGATAAAAGAAGCGCGCAAGGCCGATCCCGATCTGCTGCTGGTGGATTCGGGAGACACGATCCAGGGGACACCGCTCGAATACTTTCATAACAAGCGAAACAACGCGCCGACCGATCCGATGATGCTGGCGATGAATGCCCTGCACTACGATTCGATGACGGTCGGCAATCACGAATACAACTTTGGTCTGAAAGTTCTCGAGAAGGCGCGCAGCGAAGCAAAGTTTCCCTGGCTGTCGGCGAATACCTACAACAAAGGAACTGCGAAGACTCACTATCAGCCGTACATCATTAAGGAAGTCGAGGGCGTGCGCATCGGCGTATTGGGATTGACCACTCCGGGAATTCCCAACTGGGAAAACGTCCCGAACTATGCGGGGCTTGAATTTAAAGAGACCGTCAGCGAAGCAAAGAAGTGGGTTCCGATTCTGCGGGAAAAGGAGAAAGTCGATCTGGTCGTGATCACGATGCATATGGGCATTGAGGAAGACCTGCGCACTGGACAGATCAACCCATCGCAAGTACCGAATGAAAACGCCGCGCTCGCTATTGCGCGACAGGTGCCAGGCGTTGACGTGATTCTGATGGGCCACACCCATCGCGATGTGCCGGCGCTGATAGTTAACGGCGTGCTCCTGACGCAAGCCAATCGCTGGGCCAGCCATGTGGCGCGAGTGGATCTCTATTTGGAAAAGGGCGAAGCTGCCCGCTGGCGTGTCGTAGCTAAGTCCGCGCGCACAATTCCAGTCACGGAAAAGACCGCAGTTGATCCGGAAATCGCCCAACTCGGTCAGCCTTATGACAAAGAAACCCAGGATTGGCTGAGTCGCGCCATCGGTGAATCGCCGGAAGAAATCACCTCGCAGGATTGTCGCTTTCGTGACACGGCGATCATCGATCTGCTTCAGCGCGTGCAGCTCGAAGCCGGCAAAGCCGACGGGTCGATGGCCGCGTGCTTCAATCCACAGG
>ORMF010017360.1_pt1 | contig 13388 bp, 5 predicted proteins | sample 1779871 | NCBI WGS metagenome assembly ORMF01 (sample SAMEA104232316, study PRJEB22302) | groundwater metagenome | biome: forest; feature: aquifer; material: groundwater | place: USA | collected 2011-08-07 | depth 5.4 m | reverse complement strand
ATCTTAATCTTAATCGTAATCCTAATCTTGATCCCCGGCTTCTCTCTGCACGCGCTGCGTGTTCTACGGAGAGATTACGATTAGGATTACGATTAAGATTAAGATTCGGAGAGGGCACATTCAGTTCCCGGAGTAGGCGTAGGTCTGGAAGAAAATCCTGATGTCCAGCACGCCGTTTCCATCCCGCGTTCCATCCGTCCGCAGCGCTCCGTTGATGAACCGCTGGATGCCCTCGTTGCGATCGTTGTGAAGGGTGCCGCCCGGAATGATCAGCAGCCAGCGCGTGTTCCACACGGAGCGCCCGATCAACCGGCTGTCGCTGATCGTTTGAGCGGGGTCGAAATTACCACTGTCATGGTAGGCGCGGAAACGGGCGAACTGGCGGATGCCGCCGAGTTCATCGGTCAACGTGTCATTCGCGGGGATCCATTGAGGATCGCTTAGCGATCCTGCACTCAGTGGGAAAGGCACCGGCAGTTTTTGGTCGAGGATCTTCCACTCGCGGATTTCTCCGAGGTTACCCGTCGGCGAGCGGAGCACGTCATTGCCGACGGGGACCAGATAAACTCGCGGGGTGTTAATCATGCCACCGCCCAGGTTGTTGTAGTTCGCGAACCAGACGCCCACCGTGCGAATCTTCGTGGCGAAATGCGTCGAGTCATAATCGTTATCGCCTCCGCCCGCTGGCCAGCCGAAGAAATTCTGACCGAAGTTAATGGTCGTGGAGAACGGAATGACGATGGCTGGCTCAAGCGCTTGCTGAGGCTGGAACGGAATGCAGTACCGTTTGAATTCCGGCAAATCGAGGAGGTTCGGCACCACGTTCCGTTCGAGCGTCCGCCGCCAGACCGGGCTTCCAGCCGAACCAGCCTGGATGCGGAACAGCTCAGAGCGGAGGGAAAAACGTCCCGTTTCCGTTTGCGGATTATTAAAGCCCAGTTGGCCCTGTAACACCAGTTCCCAATTGACAATCATCCGGGCCATTGGATCGGCGAGACCCGGATCGCCCCGGCCGCTGCCGGTCTGCGGCTGGCCGCCTTCGATGAGCCCCAGCGAGCGCGAACGAATGATGCTGGTCATGAAATTCAGACCAGGCCCGCGCGGATCATTGTCGCCCAGATTGGTTTCAAAATCGTAAGCGCGAGCCGCCAGATACACATATCTGGCCGCCAGATCGAATTGCGCGCGGTACTTTTGCAGCGCGTCATTTCGAAAGATCCGGAAGGCCATGTCCTTGTAACGATACGACTGAACTTGCGTGGCCGTTTGGGCGCGGAAGCGCAGGCGATCCTCCAGCAGCCGTTGGCCGCGGGCCAGGGCAGAACGGTATCTTCCGATGGACTGTTGGAGGGCTTCCTGAAGCGTGAACATTTCCAACCGGAGGAGCGCTTCCTGGCGGACTAATTGTTGCAGCCTTGCGATCTGTCCTGTGATGGCTTGTGTGTTGTTGAGATCGGTCAGTTCGATGTTTTGCTGTGCGGCCGCACTCTCCTTGGCGTGCTGATAGCCCAGTTGTTCGCGGCCCTCATCATCGGCTGCGTCCTGCAACACGGTCCCGAGCACGCCGGCGGTCAACTTGATGACCCCACGAATGTAGCCCGTAAGGTCGCTCGCAAGTCCCGTGACCTTGGTTATGGCTTCGTTGGCGGCGTCGCCGGCAACCTGGACATTCTTGGCCCAAAAGGACCAGCGTTGCTGCAATTGAGCTGAGCGACGGATCATCGAGTTCAGCCCTTCCTGTTCCGCCTTGGTTTTGTTGAGGATGATGATCGTCTCGGTATTCACTCCGTACTGCAACTGGATCAGGGCCGCGTCGTCTTGGATCTGTTGCATGTGGTTGGCGTATTCCCGCAGGGCCTTCTGAAAACGGGCGCGGGTCTGGAGGAGCTCGGAGCGCGCGAGTTGAATTTCCCCCGGCGCCCGGCGCTTCTGAGTCCAGGTTGCCGGCTTGATCAGCCCCAGCCCGTCTGAGGCGATGTGGAAGGTGATCGCCTTGGTTCCCGTGGCGATTTCTCCGTTCCCCAAGACGAAGTGATCCTTGAGTTCTGCCGTGAATTGCTGAGTCGGCGGCGGATTTTCGCCCATGAGCTCGCTTCGATCCACGTAATCGTAGTGATAGATGTCCGGTCCGTCATAACCGGTGGGGTAGGTGCCGGTCGGGCCAACGTCGTCCGGATACGGATAACCGAAGATTTCGATCAACCGGCTGTGGAAGTCTGCCTCGCGTTCCACGACGCCCTTCTGAAATTCAGAGACACTGTCTGCCTGGCGGCGGAGCAACTGTGTGGAGTTATTCGCGTGGTTAAACACTGAGATCGCATTGTTCATCCCCCGGACGGCGCGCTCGTAAATCTGCTCGAAATGAGTTTTCCCCTGCGACACGAGAGCGGGGTCGATGTCAAACGGCACGACGTTCTTGGCTAGGCCGAGCGGATTCAATCCGGCATCGGCCATATCGACTTTCGCCTGGATCTCGTCGTAAGCAGAGGCGATATCGCGCAATTCAGTCACGGTCGTGCGGTCCACTTTCTGGATGCCGGTGTGGGCCGGATTGAGGTCCTTGTCGGGGAGCACCGCGTTGGCCATGAGCCAATCGAAGTAGGCGCCCTGCCCGGCGCGGTTGCCCCATTCGGCCAAGCCCCAGGCGCGGTCCGTTTGAGAATCCTGATAGCCTTGCCACTGGCCTTCGGGGTCTTCGACGTAGGCGTTTCGGTAGGTCAGACTGACGATCTCAGCACCCGTCTTGGCTCGGGCCCCGGCGGCCGCGGCAAACTTTCTCTCGTCCAAAAAGTCCACCGAGACGGGGACGCCGCCGACGAGCACGGCCTCGATGCGGGGCACCCAGGTGAAGTTGGGATTGCGCAGCAGGCGGTAATAATTCTTGATGGCCGTGAGATAATGGCCCCAACCGTCGCCGTGCCCCTGCGGATACAGGACCTTGGCATCGGCCTCGTCGATGGTCCCGGACGTGTCGCCGCTCTCGTTGCGGATGTTGTAATTCAGGGCGTAGGCCACCTCCCCGCCGTTAATGTCGCTGGTGAAATTCCAGATGAACCGGTTGTAAATGGGATACGTGGTGACTGCCGGCAGCTTGGAGTTGTCACGGCCGCGCAGGAGTCCGAGCTCTTCCTCGATTAAGGAAGCGGTCTGGTTCATGAAGCTGTGGATCGAAGTCGCTTGCGAGCCATAGACACGGTCATCCGTGCCAAACGCGATAGTGGGGTCCGCCGCGTCCGCGAAGGCCTCATTTCCCAGCAGCATGTGAAGATCGGCCAGGCGACCCGCCGCCAACAGCAACGCGTCGTTCGCCGGACCGTAATTCACCGCCGGCAGGCCATCGACACTTAGACTCATGCCCCGGCGGAGCACCGTCTCGTACACTTCGATCAAGCCAAGCTTGTTGGCCGCCTCCTGGTTCAGCGGCACGGCCCCGACAAACGGCGGGCCCGCCTGGCTGATCATGCTCACGATGGTGTTGACCTGGTTGTCCTGGTAAGACTTGAACTTTTGTTCAAAGGGATTGATGCCGCGCAGCACCCGTTTGATCCAGCCTTCGGCGAGCATGGGCGCGGTCCAATCGCTCCACCCTTGAGCGTTGTCGGCGAGCACGCACAAGGGCGGCAACAAGGGGGCGCTGGCCGGTCGATAGCGGCAGATGAAATAATTATCCGTCAACGTAAACAACCCCGACCCCTCGATGGTGATATCGACTGCGCCGGCGCCGGTGGGTGGTTTCGGGCTGAACACGGCCCATTGGTCCGGGGGATTGATCGGCGGAAGGCCATCGACGGGCGGGCGCGTGCGCCATTCAAAGAGGTAGGCATCCGCCCGGCCCGCGAGATCGCTGCTGTGACGCAGCGTCAGTTTCTCATCGAACGGGTTATCCGACTCGATGACCTTGATCTCGCCCTGATAGATGGGGCAGGTCACCTTGATCACCGCCAAACTGATCGGCTCCGCCGGCGCGCTGAGGATGGTGCTGTTGGCAAAGGCGAGCGTGACATAGCCGAGTCCTTCGGCAAAGCCTGCGGTCAAGGCCAAGCTATCAAAACCCTTTGCGTCGGGAAGAACCTCCGTCACTTTTGCGGTGGCAGCGCTAAGGGCCTTGACTGCGTCCTGAAAACGCGAATCTGTGCTCAGACTCAACAGTGTCGCCTTTTCGCGGTCGGTGATGACGTTCAAAAGCAGGTAATACTCCCCTGCCGGCGGTTCCACAAATTCTCCTTTGAACTTCAGCTTTTGATTCACGGGATCGTAGGAGACGCGCTTGCGCAGGTGCGGTGGAAGGGTTGGGAAAAACTTGAGGCCTTTCTCGGTCACGGTTGGGAGGTCGCCGGGGAGTTGGCTCAAATCCACCTGGTACTCCCGAGTGGGATCGATCAGCTTCACGCTCGTTCCCTGGCCCAGAGCCACAGCCTGCTGATAAATGATTTCGACGCTGGTCTGCAGGCTCATGTCGGGCAAGCCGAACTTTGCCTTGACCAGCGTTTCTGCCACACGCAGTTCCGGAACCACTGGCCAACTGATGGTGTATTTGATGTCGGTTGGAATCCCGAGCGTTCCCCCGGGTCTGCGATCCAGCCAGGGAACGCAAGAGCCGGTGGCCGGTTTTTGGGCGTCAGGGAAGAAGAATCCGATCTGGACCGGGTAGAAGTAACGCATGACGATTTCCGCCGGGCCACCATCGTTGCCCGCCGCCTTGGCCCAGAAACTCGACTTGCGGTCCGGCCAATAAGGACCTGAAACGCCCTTGGACCCTGGAATGTCCCTGGAGTCCGGGCACGATTGGAAAAGGCTCAAAGGAAACGGCGGCTGAACCAATGTCCCCGCCGTGCCCGGATAGTTGAAGAAGAAGGGGGCTTCCTCTGCGATAACCTGGTAAACGGTGTACTTCCACTTCAGTCCGGCGGAAGGATCGCGATATTTGAGCAGTGCGTAAGGCTCGGACGTAGCGGCTGAGCCAAGGTCATCCCGGAGTGCAAAGACTGCTTCTCCTTGCCCGCCATCGCGAATGAGGGCGTGTTCGTCGTTCGGGTTGAAACCGGGTAGAGCCGGATCGTTCTGAGAATAAAATCGGTAGTCCTTTTGCGCCAGCGGATCAATGGGTCCCCCGCCTTTCAAGCTGGCGATAATGATCTTCTTGGGATCTTCTGGCCAGACAGCCTCGTAGCGCTTGACGAAGGACGGCCACTGAACGCCTTGGTTTACGTTCGACCACCACACCTCCAAAAGGCCTTCATTGACGGGGAAGATTTGTTTGGTCGTGAACGCGGGCGGGTCCTCCGTGTTGCCATCATAAATCTCCCAATCGTAGCGGTCGCCTTCGGGATAATGGATGTATCCCGACCGAGGGCCTTCGTGGCTTGGCTCAACAATTTCCTCCCCGATGTTCCAGGTGTTCGCTTTGACCGCCTGCAAGGCCGGGCGAGAAGCCTGAACCGTCGGATCGTCGTGGAGCAAGGATCGGACAACCTGGAAACTGACCGCGTCGCCCTCATCGTACTTCAACAAGGACCAGCCGGCCTTGGTGGACGAAAACGAGTTGCCCGCGACCGGATTGGCGTGCCCGACCGGTTCCTGAAATGGCATGAGCGTAGCCGACTTTCCGGCGGGAATCGTGACATCCGGGCCAAGCACACTTCCCTCACCCCGCACATAGATTTGATACTTGGACGGAGAGACCGGCCAGTCGGCGGTGTAACGGTGCAGTTCGTACGGCCAGACCACATTCTTCAAACTGCGCCTCATCCAATAGATCTCGATGTCCTCCGGATTGGCCGTCTTGCGGATGGCAAACAGGAAACCGGATTGAGGGGAGGGCTGCTTGGCATGAAGGTAGAGGAACTGGGACTCCGGGGACCCGGTGCCCAAACCTTTGATGACAACAGGGGGGGCGGGATCGGTGGCAGCCACGAACGGAACCACTCGCGAGCCGAGGTCCACGAGGGTGGGCGGGCCGTCCAAAACCAGATTGGAGCGCAGCGCCACGATCTCAATGCCGAGGAACGCCCCGTTTTGGCGGTATTCGATCAGGAGCAGCCCGGTCTTGTCCTTGGCGTAAAGACTCCCGTTCGGGGTTCGGACAAAGTAGGGATTGGCAGGGTTGTCGGGCAGGGCGGTGTTCCAATGGAAAACAGTCTGCTGGACGCCAGAAATATCCACCAACGGAGCCTTGGTTTGTGGGACCGGAAGAGGATTCGCTTTGAAATCGGAACCCGGGTCCGGACTGGGGTTGTGGGTATGATAAACGCCCACCGGGTCCCTGATCGGACGCCGGTCGATCAGGTATTTGACCGGTCCGACGGGGCTGTTGTCCGCCTTTTTCCAGGTCACGTCCACCAGGCCGGCTTCATTCGCGAAAACCTTCTGGACATCGGCCAGGTAAAAGGCCTTCACCGGAGGATTGATCACGGGTGGTTTGCTCAGATCGACTTGCAAGGCTGGATCCGGGATGATTTCCTCGCCGAAGAGGAAGTCCGCGCGGCGCGGTGCGGCAGCGGGTTGGCCGAAGCCCGACTTGACGAGGTAGTAGCTACCGTTGTTCGGAGTGGTTGGAGTTCCGACGGCCCCCACATTGCCACTGAACAAGGCCACGCCTTTCGGTTGCGGAGACCCGGCCAGTCCGGGAATCGGATTTGGGCCGGGAGTGTAGAGTCGGTTCCTGTAAGCGAGTGGTGCGAGCGAATCTGCTGGCTGGGCGAAAGCTGAGAGGGCAGGCAGCCACGAGATCAGCAGCAAACCAACAATGTTCCGCCCAGGGGCAGAGCAAAACTGAAATGATCGGCTGGCGGGAGTATTCATGCCTTTGGCTGGCGCAGAGAGGAATCTTCAGCTTCTTCAGTGACCGATCACTTTTGATCGCTTTGCGCGCCTGCGTCCCGCCGCCCGGACAGTTGGTTCATCTGCGCCTTCAACTCAGCCATGCTCCGCTTCAATTCCTGCAACTCCGCGTCATTCTCCTTCACAATCCGATGCAACCCCTGAATGGCCGCCAGCGCCACACCGTCGGCGTCCACGGTGGCGATTCCGGTGGGAATTTCCCCGAGACCGAACACCGCGCGGAAATCCTGAGCCATCGGGCCAACGTGTTTCACGTCCGGGTTTTCTGTTTTGAAGCGCCATTGCTGGATCGGCAGTTTGACGACGCGCTCTAGAATGGCGGCGGTGTCAACCGGCGCAAAATCCGCCTTCGCGTTAACGTCGGAGCTGGGTATGAACGCGGCGGCAAAGATGCTGCCAGCGAAGGTAGCACCGCCTTCGGACCAAAACTTGATTTTCCGGCTGCTCCCCAGCGTCCCGGCGCCCACGATGTCGAGCGCATCCGGGGTGAAGGTTTGGTAGCCGATCTTACCCGCGCTGACTTCCTTGCCCGGTATGCCAGCGCCGAATTGCAGCACCCTGCTGCCGAAGATGGCGGCACCGGCGTCGGTGACTCGCATAATTTCAGACGAATCAGTGAAGAATTGCATCTGGCTGCCCTTGAGGCCGGCCGCCGTGAGCGCTTGGAGCGCTTGGAGCGCTTGGAGTGCGTAGGGTGCCGCGAGCATCTGCTGGCGAGGGGCAATCGGGTTCGATGTCCCCACCTTCAGCTCAATGAAGACCGAAGAATTCGCGGCGAACACGCTGCCGAGATCGTTGCCGCCCGTGTCCTTGGGACCGAGGATCAGATTAAAATGCCCTTCCACCACCGGAACTTTCGCTCCCAGTCCGGGACCGCTCTGGCCATTGAACTTTTGTGGACCCCAGATCGGCGCGCCGCCCGACTCGACCAGGAACAGGTTGATTTCGACATCATAATCGCGAGTGGGAAGCGGAGCCCCGTTCGCATCCAGGAGTTGTCCCTGGTAATTGATGAGTTCGGGCACGGACTGAGCCGGTGCCGTGACCCACGTTAAAACGGTGAATAGTGCTCCCAAGAATCGTGCTGTGTTTTTCATTTCGATGTTGGATTAAAGGCGCTGTGGGTCTCTGAAGTCTCTGTCTATCGGCCGTCGTTCAAAACTCCGATCCGGGAAGCCTGCGTCAGCCGAAACGTCCCTTCGGCGTAGATGGTTTTATTATGCAGCCCGGTGACGGTTTCCCGGTAAATGCCGCCCACTTGATTATCGCCCCAGCCGGCAATGGCCAACCGGTCGGGGTCTTCCGCCGTGAATTCGAGTTCGAGCTGGCGCGTGACGGTAAACGACTCGGTTCCTTCCGGGACCTTCGTCTCGAACCGGTCGTCCAGATTGTCATGAGCCGGATGGTAGAGGTGCTTGAATGGGTTCAACGGATCATCATAGTCGATGCTGACCTGGCAGGTCAGTTTTCCAGCGCCGAAGTCTCCGGCGCCGGTGAACGAAACCGGGTTCGAGAATCCAAACGCGGGGGAACTGATCCGGCGCGCCACGCGCTGACCATCGCGCAGGGTGGCTCCCGAGAACTGCGTGATCAAGGCGTCGTCGGTCACTAACACAAAGTGTCCCGGTCGATCGACGATCTTCAGAGCCGGATTGGCGGGATCAGGTTTCAAAGTTCCCTCTTTGAACATTTGCAGGACCTTTTGGAGCAGGCGAACTTTGCCGGCTTGATCCACGTGCAGAATCAGCCGGAATTGAAAAGGCGAAGCGGTTGCCACGGGCAGGTCGGGCGTACCGATGCTCGAGGGCTGGTTCACCCTGTCGATGGCCGCTGTGCCGACCCATAAGCCCGCTCGCGGAGAGGGCGCCGCGGCCGCGTCGTTCTGGGGAAAACGTTGAAGCGAAAGCGCCGATGGCTTCGCGGCATAGGTCTTGAGACCTTCCGCGCTGACCGGAACGAGATACCGGACGCCAGCGCCGTTGGAGATTTCGAGCAGGCTTTGATACAGGACGCCGTTATGATCCGCGGGAGGAACGAAGTCAGCCATTGAAGTCCGTTTGGCCTCGAGCCTCAGCACCCACTCCTGACCCGGCGCGACCGCGGTTTGCTCCAACGCTTCCGGCAGAGGAAGCCAGCCAAACTCATTCTGAGCAGCGTTGATCCGAAAGTAAGCGAGCGGCACCGTGCCGGCGAGCACCGGAGAATCAGTGTTCGGAGGTTCTTGAGAAGCGATTTCGCGCACCGTGAAGGAAGCGGGAGCAGCGGAGGCGTTTTTGATTCGTACTGTCTGCTCCGTTAAAATCCGGCCGAAGGCCAGACCGTCCCGCTGTTCCAGCTCAACTTCCAGGGGTCCCGAAAAAGTGGAGTGGCCCTTGCAGTAGATCCAATAGGCTTTTCCGCTGCTCAGGGCCGCCGCTGCGGGATTGGCGATCAATTCCCACTGGCCCGAAGCGTTGAGCCGATAAGCCGGTTGTCCTGCTTGGGCAGTGGAACCGGAGAAGAAACTCTGAAAGCTGGGAGAGCCGTTCGGGGCCAGAGCGAAGCCCACGAGATTGAACGAATCCGCCAGCCAATCGACGGGGCGGAGCACCGGCCGGCCGAGCAGGTTCCAAGTCGTCGCGCCGGCGCCATTTTTCAGCTTGATCAAATACGCTTGCCCGCCTCGGACGGAAAACAGATTGCGCGTGTCGCGCGCGGGATGGTCGGGCGGCACATAGGTCAGCCAGTTCGGCTGGCCGGGGAGCAATTCATTTGGGTCTTGAATGAATTGAACGGCAGAGAACCGCTGGTTCCACGCCCAAACGCTTTCGACCGGCAGCCCCCTGAAGACGGTGTCGCCATCCTCCGGCTCCGGTTGCACCTCCAGATAGACCGCGTTCCAGCCCGGCTGCAGCGGGATCGTCTGCGTCGTCCATTGCGCTACAGCCGACAGAGCGCCGAAACAACAAGCGAGGGTTGCCAATGTGAATGAAAATCGCCGAGTCATATCGTGCAAAGTCACTGGCCGGCTGGCTTGGCCAGCACACGGTAAAAGTACGGCCCCTGGCCCGCGGCCGTGCCATCCTGATAGTTGTTCAATGGTGGCGTCGCCGCGATGTTCACTGCCAGGTCCTGGAAACCCGTCAGCAGGTCTTGCGACCTGCGCAGCGTGTAAACGACACCGGTCGCGCTGAACCACGTCAGGCGAGGGCCGCCGGGGGCGTCTGCGGCAATCTCAATCTCGAACACGGAGTTCGGATCCACAGGGTTCGTGCCGACACGGAACTCTCCCAGATTGTCCATGCCATCGCCGTCCGGGTCCGCGAAAGGATCGACTCCCGTGCGGCCGAAGTACTGGAGCTGCCAGTTCTCCGGCAGTAGTCCGGAGCCGCCAATCGAAACCTGCAGATCCACCCGTTCGATGCGGCCCCGGTCGGTCAAGGTCAGCGTCAAGGTCTGCTGGCCGGATTCGACAAAAGTGGCAGGCTGATTATCCACTGAAACCAGTGATCGGTCATAAGCGTTTCCGAGCGCCAGTTTCCCGTCCGAGGCTGTGAATCCCGTGATTTGCGTTTCGCAGGGGATTCTCACCACATAGGAGAACTGATCGTTGATGTTCGTCAGGGTGGCAGTCGCCGTGAATGGTTTTGCGCCGCCTGCCGGTTGAAAGGTCCAGTTCAGCGTGCCGGCCGTGAGTCGCGCATTGAGTCCCCCGCTGACGTCGCGGATCGTGCCGTAAAGGACCAGGTCCGGCTCGGGCAGTCCTCCTCCCCACGGCGAGAGCGGCAGCATCAGAGCGAGTGACGCCACAAGCCCGGCCTTCAAAGCTGATCGCGGCGAACGGTCCCTTGCCGGGAAACCCTGAGAGGCCAGTAATGTTTTCACACTCGTTACCTAAGAAACGGCGGGCTGTGATTACACGGAATTGTATTTTATATCACCCCGGCTGTTGAAATTCCTGGCTGGCTCACGGTCGTGGCGTGCTCGCGTGAGACGCCCGCGCGGGATCGGCCCGCATCCTGGGCGGCAATGCAGGTGGCTTGCGGGCTGGAAGACTGTGCCTCGCCGAAAATCAACAAAACTCAGCAGTCACACGCTGGCGGCACTGGACTGACAGGCCGGAATCACGGCAGCACTTGCACGCGGTAGAATCGCTGCGACTCGGTGGAAGGGTTGGCGAGTGTGATTCGGACGGTCTCACCAGTTCCGGAAACCTCGGTGCCGGCGAGAGTTGCCCACGTGCCCGACACCAAGTCAGCGCGGCTTTGGATGGCGTAGTTTTGTCCGACAACGGAAGTGAAGCTCAGGCGCAAATCGTTTCCGATTCTTTCCGCGGCGGTGATGCGCAATTCCGCCGGCGGCGGCGGCACGTCAATCGTATAGACGCCTTGCGAGCCGTCGCTGAACGTGGCTTGAAACGCCACCGCACCGTCCTCAGAGAGTGCGTCGCGCGAAAAATCCAAACCGGTGATCGTCCTGCCCTTGATCGCTTCGCCCACGGAGATGACTTTGCGCAACTGGCCGTCCGACAGCTCGTAGATGCCGGTCTGGCCGTTCGCACCCATGCCGAGAAAAGCCACTTCGCTCTCGCTCACACTGGCTTCGCCGAAGCCGGTGAAATTCCCCGTGCCGCCGGGAATGGCGGTGGCGGTGTCCGCGATCTTGAAAGGAGCGCCGTCGATGGAGGCGCTCGCGTCGTTGATTGCCGGTTGTTCGCCCGTGCCGTGTGGAGCGGCCGCGCGCAATGCCGGAGCAAGGATTCTCGCACCGTAGATTCCCTGCTGCCCGCCTGTGCCCTTGCCGGCAAAGACCGCGTTCTTGCCGCTGACGATGATGATTCCCGCCTCGCTGCCGAACGATGAGAAATTGCCCGTGCCGGCGGGAATGGCCGTGGCCGTGTCGGCGATCCTGAAAGGCGGGGCGACGGCGCCGACGCGCGCGTAGATGCCCTGCTGTCCACTGGAGCCATTGCCCAGGAAGGCCACGGTGTCGCCGCTGATGGACGGGGCGGCGGGAAAGGTCGTGAAATTGCCCGTGCCGGCGGGAATGGCCGTGGCGGTGTCGGCGATTTTGTAAGGCGGGCCGACGATGCCAATGGTCGCGCCGTAGATGCCTTGCTGTCCGCCCGCGCCGGTGCCGGCAAAGACCACGTTGTCGCCGCTGACGCTCCGCCCGTTGGGGAACTCCGTGAAATTGCCCGTGCCGCCGGGAATGGCGGTGGCCGTGTCGGCGATCCGGAAAGGCGGGCCGACGGCGCCAACGGTCGTGCCGTAAATGCCCCGCTGTCCGCCCGCGCCGGTGCCGGCAAAGACCGCGTTCTTGCCACTGACGATGATGATTCCCGCCTCGGTGCCGAAGGACAAGAAATTGCCCGTGCCGCCCGGAATGGGAGTGGCAAGGTCGGCGATCCGGGAGGGGGCTGTTAATCCACCGCGAGTCGCGAGATAGATGCCTTGCTGGCCGCCCGAACCAGCGCCGTAAAAGACCAGGTTGTTTCCGCTCAAGCTGGGCGCGAGCGGCAGACTCGTAAAATTGCCCGTGCCGCCCGGAATGGCGGTCGATCCGTCCGCCGCCAGTTCGGGAGTCGGAGACGGCGTCCCCAAGGCGATGCCCTGGATCAGCATCTTGAAATTGCTGAATTTGTCGGGCGTTCCCCACGTGGCGCCGGCGTCGCGCGATGAAGTGCCCCCGAAGGCCCCGGCAACGCCGGTGGGCATCGTAAAGGAAACAATCTGCCCGAGAATGACTCCACTCTCGACGCTCAACACGGCCCAATAGCAGGTATTGGCCGAGAGACTGAACGGCGTGGCGGGGGTCCACTTGACCAATCGTGTGCTGATCGTGATGGGGTTGGTCAGGTCGGCGAGGTTCATGATCAGCCCGGTGCTGACGGAAGGTTTGCCGCCCGGGTCGTTGGCATAGATTTGGAGCCGGACCGTGTTGGCGCCCTGGGCTGGGAAGCCGCCGTTGCTCAGAAGCAAGCTCACGGAGTCGAGCCCGTACGGTTGCGATCCGAGGCAGAACTTGCCCGCCAGCCAGGTGGTGGCGGTGGCCCCAATGCCGCCATTGTCGCTGCCGCCGGTATTATCAAATATATTTGTGGCCACACCTACCGGCGGGACGACTGGTAGGACGGCTGCCCTGAGGCTCAAGAATTCGCCGGTGAGGGAGAAGGCGCCGCCGCTCATCAGGTCCGCATTCGGCTGGGTGATGGTGCCGCTCACCGCGAAGACGCCGCCGCTGCTCGTGCCAGTGCCGCTCACGAAGTTGAACTGGTCGATGGCGAAATCCTGTGCTGAAGCAGCGGTGGCCAGGAGGAAGAATCCGGTGAGTCCGAAGAATTTTTGGACGAATGTTTTCATGTGCTTCGGCGTTGAGCCGTATCGATTGGGTTAAACGGTTCCTCGCTGTTTTTGGTGGAAGTTAGCCAGCCCTTCGCGCCCCCCACGAAATGGCCGGAGCCACCGGGCTTCCGAGTGACAGTCCCGCAGGGACGATCGAAAATAGCCCAGCGATTCATCGCTGGGCTTGGAGCCGGCAGCCAGGAGTCCCGTCGGGACGAAAGAACT
>ORMF011984828.1_pt1 | contig 13391 bp, 14 predicted proteins | sample 1779871 | NCBI WGS metagenome assembly ORMF01 (sample SAMEA104232316, study PRJEB22302) | groundwater metagenome | biome: forest; feature: aquifer; material: groundwater | place: USA | collected 2011-08-07 | depth 5.4 m | reverse complement strand
GGGCGGCCGGCGCGGCGGGCTTGGCGCCAGGCTTGCCGAACAGCTCGAGCACGTCGATTTTGCCTTGCGCATCGCGCCGGACGCTGACGCTGCCGCCCTGGATCGCCAGCGCCGCCAGCGTCGCCTGGCGCTGACCGAAATCGAGCTTCGCATCGCTCAAGCCGATCTCGTCGAAGCTCAGCAATGGCGCGGGACCCTTCTTGTCCGGAATCGCCTCAAGGCGATTGCCCTGCAGCCGGATGCTTCCCAGCGCGAGCTGCTGCGTGCCGAGGTCGAAGTGCCCGTCTTTCAGCTCAATGCGTTCGACGGCCAGCTGCGGCGACGCGGCGCCGGGCACGTGCTGCAGGCGCAGCGAAGAAATCGACAACGCGATCCGCTCGAAGGTCAGGCTCGACTTTTCCGCACTGCGGCTCCAGCGGTAATCGGCGCCGAGCGCGGCAATGCCGGCCGGCGGCGCAATCGGCAACTTGCTCTGCAACAGCGGCGCCAGGCGCGCTAGGTCGACCTCGCCGAAATCGAAACGGCCGCTGCTCGCCAGCGGGTTCAGCGTGAGGTCGCCCTGCCATGCCAGCTGCGCGCCGAACGGGGTTTTGGCGTTCAGCCGGAACTTGCCAGGGTCATCGGGCAGGGTCGACACCTCGGTCAGCTCAAGGTCGACCGGCTCGATGCGCGTGGCGAATTCCGGCGTCACGCGCCGGTCGGCAAACTCCAGCTGTGCGCCACCGATCTGCAGCCGGCGGATGTCGAGGCGCGGCAGCCCCTTGGGCTCGGGCGGCGCTTCCTTGCCCTGCAAGGCGTCGAGCAGAGGACTCCAGTTGCTGCCGCCCTCCTGGCGCTGGACCAGGCTGGCATGCAGGCCGTCGAGGCGGATCTCGTCGAACACCCATGTGCGCCGGGTCAGGCTGGCCGCCGACAGGTCGACGAAGAGTTCGCCGAAGCCGAGCAACTGCGCACCCGCCGCATCGACCAGGCGCAGCTCGCGCAGGCGCAGGCTCAGGGCCAGCGGGTTGATCTCGGGCCGGGCCAGCGTCAGGCGGTGGCCGGGCTTCTCGGCGATGAATGTTTCCGCCTGCGACTGGACGATGCCGGGCAGCGCCAGCCAGGCGAAGCCCAGGATCGCCATGACGACGACCGCAATGATCAGCGCGGGCTTTCTTATTCGGTTCAAGAGCGGCGGCATGATTGTGGTCTGGTTCGCGAGTCACCAGCGGGAATCATATCCCTGCCGGCAGCGAGGGTGGACCGCGATCAAATCAGGCTCCGCGAAACCGCGGCTGATCTCAGGCTCTTCCCTGCCGCCAGGGCGCGCTGCCGAATTCCGCGACCAGGAAATCGACCATCGCCCGCACCTTGGGCGACAGGTTGCGGCCGCTGGGATAGGTGGCGAACAGCGGCACCGGCTCGACGTGGTGCCAGTCGGCGAGGATCGGCACCAGGGCGCCGCTGCGGATCGCATCGGCCACGACGACGTCGGACAGGCGCGTGATGCCGACCCCGGCCATCGCCAGTTGCAGCACGGTTTCGGCATTGTTGGTCGCGACGTTGCCGCCGACATGCACCACGCGAATGCCGTCGTCGGTATCGAAGGGCCAGCGGCGCAGTGCCGGCAGGCTGGTGATCCACAGGCAGTTGTGCTGCTGCAGGTCGTCCGGCGTGCGCGGCGTGCCGTGCTGCGCGAGGTAGGCCGGCGCGGCGCAGATCACCCGTTCCAGGTTGCAGATGCGCCGCGCCACCAGCGAGGACTCCTCGAGCGGGCCGATGCGGATCGCCAGGTCCACTCCCTCCTGCGTCGCGGGCAGGGGCTGGTCGCTGATGGTGATGTCGATCTCGACCTCGGGATGAAGCGCCTGAAAGCGCGGAATCGCCGGCGCCAGCTGATGCGTACCGAAGGTCGAGCCGCAATACAGCCGCAGCAGACCGCGCGGGCTGGCGCCGGCTTCGGCGACTTCGGCCTCGGCTTCACCGAGGGCGGCGAGTATCGGCCGCGCCCGGGCGTAGAACATTTCCCCTTCGGCCGTGAGTTGCAGGCGGCGGGTGGTCCGCTGCAACAGCCGGGCGCCGAGCCGGTCCTCCAGTCGGGTCACCAGTTTGGACAAGGCAGAAGGCGTCAGGCCCATTTCCCGCGCGGCCGCGGAGAACCCGCCGGTTTCCACGGCGCGGACAAAGGCAGTCATCTGGGCAGCGCGATCCATGCGCCTATTATGGAATAATTTTCATCAATGTTGTTCCAATTACAGCTATTGTCATTTATATAAATAGTAATTACATTGCAGTCATGCGGTGTTGCGCCGCAACATTAGAAGGAACTGTCATGCCCACCCTCAACTTTGGTGCAATCGAAAAAGAAGCTCGTCAATTGCGTTCCGCTGAACTGCAACGCATTCAGGATGCGCTCTTCGCGAAAGTGAGCACCTACGGTCACCTGCTGGGCAGCGCTGCCCATTCCGCCCTGACGGCGATCGGCAACAGCCTGCGCCATCTGTTTTCCTGGAATCCGCAGGCCCACTAAGGCGGCTTAGCTGACTTTGGGGGCTTGTCGAGCCCCCAGCACGGCGCCGGCGGTCACCGCGGCAAGGCCCGCCAGCGCCAGCAGGGACAAAGGTTCACCCAGCACCGGCACCGCCGCCAGCGCGGAAAGCCCCGGTACCACCGCCATCAGCAGCGCCACGGTCTGCGGGCCAAGATGGCGCACCGCCAGCGTGTAGAGCAGCATGGCGACGAACACCACCAGTACGCCCTGATATACGGCCTGCATCAGGATTTCCGCCAGCGGCGCCTGCGCCAGGGTGCTCGGCAGGAATAGCCACCACAGCGGCAGATACACCAGCGCGCTGCCCAGCGTGGTGGTCACCGTCGCCGCCAGCGGCTGCATCGGATAGCGCCGCAACAGCAGGGTAAACGTGGCCCACGACGACGAACCGCAGAGGAACAGCAGGTCGCCGACCATCTGCAGGCCGGTGATCTGCGCACCGTTCGACAGGGTGTCGGCAGCGGTCAGCAGGATCCCGGCGAAGACGAAACCGAGGGCGATGCGCTGCGGGCGGGAAGGTGCCTGCTTCAGCCACAGCCAGGCGATCACCGCGGTTTCGAAGGGCAAGGCGCCGGGCATCAGCACCGAGGCGTGAGCCGCCGGCGCCATGCGGAAGGCCGAATACACGGTCACCGCATAGCCGATGCCGCCGAACAGCGAGAACAGCGCGATCACCTTGAGTGGCGGCAACTTAACGCGATGCAGGAAGAACACCGCGATCAGTGCGCCGACGCCGAAGCGCAGCGCGGGGACGTCCCAGCCGGTCAGCACGCCCTTGCCGCCGGCACGCGAGACGAGGATGAAGCCGGTCCAGATGCAGATCGTGGCGACGACCGCAATCCAGCCGGCGCGGGAGGGCGGCTGATGCGGCGTCAAGCCAGGCTGCGGTAGCGCCCGCGATGAAATATCAGCGGCGGCTTGTCCGCGCGACTGAAGTTCTCCACATAACCGACCAGGATGATGTGGTCGCCGCCGGGATAGCGCATCTCGTTGCGGCACTCGAACCAGGCGCAGCAGCCGGGCAGCAGCGGCGCGGCGCCGGCGCCGACTTCCAACTCGATGCCGGCAAACTTGTCGCTCTGCGATTGCGCGAAGCGCTGCGAGTATTCGGCCTGGTCGGCGGCGAGAATATTCACCGCGTAATGACTGCAGGACTCGAAGGTCGCCAGCGACGGCGAATGCAGGCCGAGGCTCCACAGCACCAGCGGCGGTTCGAGCGACACCGAGGCGAAAGAATTGATGGTGACGCCGACCGGCTGGCCGGCGGCGGCACGCGCGGGGACCACCGCAACGCCCGTGGCATATTCGCCCAGCGCATTGCGCAAGGTTCGGCGTTCGGGACTGTTCTTGTGCGGCTGGTCCATTGGGGCTACTCGTCGAGAGGCTCTAAAATCGGGGAAACGTCAATTTATCGGGAGCATCTGATGGGCATCGTCAAACGTATCGGCACTCCGCTATCGAAGTCCGCCACGCGCGTCATGTTGCTGGGCTGCGGCGAACTGGGTAAGGAAGTGATTATCGCATTGCAGCGCCTGGGTTGCGAAGTGATCGGCGTCGATCGCTATGCCGATGCGCCGGGCATGCAAGTGGCGCATCGCAGTCACGTGGTGACCATGACCGACGGCGCGGCTCTGCGTGCGCTGATCGAAAAGGAAAAGCCCGACCTGGTGGTTCCCGAGATCGAGGCCATCGCCACCGCCGCGCTGGTCGAGATGGAGCGCGATGGCGTCGCCGGGCACTTTCCGGAATTCATCCCGACCGCGCGCGCGGCGCAATTGACCATGAACCGCGAAGGGATACGCCGCCTGGCGGCCGAGGAACTCGGCCTGCCGACCTCGCCCTACCAGTTCGCCGATACCCTGGCCGAACTGCAGGCCGCCATTGACGGCGGGATTGCTTACCCCTGCGTGGTGAAGCCGGTCATGTCGTCATCGGGCAAGGGCCAGTCGCTGCTGAAATCGGCGGCCGACGTGCAGTCGGCCTGGGATTACTCGCAGGCCGCGGGGCGCGTCGGCGCCGGTCGGGTCATCGTCGAGGGCTTCATCGATTTCGACTACGAGATCACGCAATTGACGGTGCGTGCCGTCGGTGCCTCGGGCGAAGTCGAAACCTTCTTCTGCGATCCGATCGGCCACGTCCAGGTCAATGGCGATTACGTCGAGTCCTGGCAGCCGATGGCGATGACGCCGGCCGCGCTGCAGAAGTCGCGCGACATCGCGCGCGCCGTAACCGGCAACCTCGGCGGACGCGGCATTTTCGGCGTCGAACTGTTCATCAAGGGCGATGCCGTGTGGTTCTCGGAAGTCAGCCCGCGGCCGCACGACACCGGCCTGGTGACGCTGGCGACGCAGCGCCTGTCCGAATTCGAACTGCATGCGCGCGCCATCCTCGGCCTGCCGGTGGACACCTCCCTGCGCCGTCCCGGCGCCTCGGCGGTGATCTACGGCGGGCTCGATGAAAAGGGCATCCCCTTCGAGGGCGTCGCCGAGGCGCTGATGGTGCCCGAATCCGACCTGCGACTGTTCGGCAAGCCGGAAAGCTTCAGGAAGCGCCGCATGGGCGTCGCGGTGGCGAATGCCGATACCACCGACGAAGCGCGGCAGCGGGCGAAACTGGCGGCAAGTCACGTGAAGCCCGTCAAGGGGTGAACGCGCTGTCGGCCAGCTTTGCGGATCGGCTGACCCGCTGGCGCAGGCGCCACGGCCGCCACGATCTGCCGTGGCAGAACACCCGCGACCCCTACCGCGTCTGGCTGTCGGAAATCATGCTGCAGCAGACCCAGGTGGCGACGGTGATCCCCTACTACCTGCGCTTCCTCGATCGCTTCCCGCAGCTGGCCGAGCTCGCCGCGGCGCCGGTCGGCGAGGTCATGGCGCTGTGGAGCGGGCTCGGCTACTACGCCCGCGCGCGCAACCTGCATGCCTGCGCCCAAACCGTCATGACGCAGCACGGCGGCCGCTTCCCGCACGATCCCGATGTCATCGCACAACTGTCGGGCATCGGCCGCTCGACGGCGAATTCGATCGCCACTTTCTGCTTCGGCGCGCATGCGCCGATCCTCGACGGCAACGTCAAGCGCGTGCTGTGCCGCGCCTTCGGCATCGAGGGTTTCCCCGGCAGCGGCGCGGTCGAAAAGCGGCTCTGGGTGCTGGCGGCGGAGCTGATGCCCCAGCGCCACGGCGCCATCTACAACCAGGCGCAGATGGATCTCGGCGCCACGCTGTGCACGCGCGGCAAGCCGCGCTGCGAGGCCTGCCCGCTGGGCGACCTGTGCGTCGCCCGCACCACGGGCCGCACCGCGGAGCTGCCGGAGGCGAAGCCGCGCCGCACGATTCCGCTGCGCCATGCCACGCTGCTGATACTGCTCAATGACAACCGCGTGCTGCTCGAAACCCGGCCGCCGGCGGGCATCTGGGGCGGCCTGCTGTCGCTGCCGGAACTGCCCGCGACGTCGGATGCCGCACCCTGGGCCGAGCGCAACTTCAACTGCACGGTACTCACCGTGTCGCCAGCGCCGACTCTGGTGCATGCCTTCAGCCATTTCCGCTTGCAGATCACGCCGCTGCTGCTGCAGGTACGGCCGCTGGCCGCCGCGATGGAGCCAGGCCGGCAATGGCTGGAACTCTCTGCGCTGGAAGGCGCGGCGCTGCCGGCACCGGTCAGGACCCTCCTCGATGCGGTTCACGCGTCGGGCAACAGGCCCTTGCCTTCGAGGAAGCGATAAATGATTTCGAGGCGGTCGATGCTGTCCTCCAGCTCCAGCAGTTTCTGCCTGGCCACCAGCGGGATCGGCAGCACCTCAGCATAGCGCATGCCGAGCCAGTCGGCGTCGGAAAACCGGTGCGGCAGGGCCGGCGCGGTCGGCGCGCCTTCCGCCATGTCTTCGACGATGGCGCGCAACAGTGGCACCAGACGCGCATAGGCGCCGGGCACCGGCAGCGCGGCGGGGGCGACGATCAGTTCGACCTCGCCCCTGAGCAGGCCCGAATCCTCTACCCAGTGGCGCCGCAGGCGAAAGCGTTCGCCGCCCTGGGCGACGATGTTGAGCACGCCGAGCTGCGGCATGTCCCAGTCGGCGATGTGCGCCAGCGTCCCCAACGCGTGCGGCTCGGCCGGCTTGTGTCCGGCGCGGGCCACTTCCTCACCGCGCGCGATCAGGCAGATGCCGAAGGACGCCGATTCCTTGAGGCAGGCCGCGGCCATGTCCATGTAGCGCTGCTCGAAGATGCGCATCGGCAAGCGCCCGCCGGGGAACAGCACCGATTGCAGGGGGAACAGGGGAATGATCATGAGCCGGCCTTCACCGCAATGGGCGCAGCGAGCAGGCGCGCCGCGACCAGACCGTTGATGGTACCGAACAGCAGCGCCGCGGTGGCGAACAGCGGCAGCAGGTAGAACACGCCGTCATGCGGCACCAGCCAGACCCGGGCCAGTGCGATCTGTCCACCGATGTGGGCGAAGGCGGCCAGCACGCTGGCCGAGACCGGGCCGAACCAACGCGGCGGCAGGTGCTGCGCCAGCGCCAGCACCGCCAGGCTGCACAAGGCGCCGGCCAGCGCGAGGAAGAATCCCGGCGCGAGGAACTGGCCGATCACCAGGCTGCCGGCCACCACGCGCAGCAAGCTGACCCAGGCCGCGTCGCGCCAGCCGTAGCGCGTCAGCACCACCAGCACGATGATGTTGGCGAGCCCCGGCTTGATGCCGGGCAGCGGGCTCGGCAGCGCCGCCTCGGCCACGGTCAGCGCGATCGCCGCCGCCGCATAGCGCGCAATGCGGCGGTCGTCGGCGGTGACGGCCAGCTCAATAGTTGAGGGTGTCATAAGAGTCGTTGCGGCCGCCGCGGCCGGCCAGTTGCAGCGTGACGTGGTTCGGCGCGCAGATCGCGACGGCATTGGCCCGCGTCAGCCAGCCCTGCTGCACGCAGTACTGGCGCGGCCCGGGATCGGACAGCACGCGGGCGCGGCCCGGCTGCACCTCGATCACGGTAGTGCCGATGGCGCCGATGACTTCAAACTTGCGCGCCACGTTCAACGCCAGTTCGGTGACCAGTTGGCCGTCGCGCCTGACGATGGCGCGATCTGCCACTCCGCCGCGCCACAGGACTGGAAAGGACGTCGCCACGACCAGCGCGGCGACCAGCAACAGCAACCAGTCGCCGGGCTTCAGCAGCGTGCGCCAGGGCCGGTGGCCGGCACCCATCGCATGCGCCAGCAGTTCGCGCAGGCCGTCGGGAATCCGCTCATTCATTCGATCAGGCTGCGGTGCCTTACCAGGACCCTGGCCGACTCGCGGAAATGTGCGGCGAGCCGTTCGGCCAGATACACCGAACGATGCTGGCCGCCGGTGCAGCCGATGCCCACCGTCAGGTAGGAGCGGTTGTCGCGGACATAGGCCGGCAACCAGTCGCCGATGAAGCGGCGCAGGTCGACTTCCATGCGTGCCACTTCCGGCTGCCCTTCGAGAAAGCGGATCACCTCGGCATCGCGCCCGGTCAGCGGGCGCAGCGCCGGATCGTAGTGGGGATTGGGCAGGCAGCGCACGTCGAACACCAGGTCGGCGTCGAGCGGAATGCCGTTCTTGAAGCCGAAGGATTCGAACAGCAGGGTCAGCCCGCTGCGCTCGTCGAGCGCGGCGAAATCCTTGATGTAATTGCGCAGCGCATTGGGCCGCAGGTTGCTGGTGTCGATGTGGTGGCCGAGCGAGGCCAGCATTTCCAGCGCCTCGCGCTCGCGCGCGATGGCCTCTTCCAGCGTGACGTCGTCGCCGGCCAGCGGGTGGCGCCGGCGCGTTTCGGAAAAGCGCTGGATCAGCACCTCGGTGCGCGCATCGAGAAACATGAAGCGCAGCGTGACGCCCTCCGACTCCAGCTTGCGCAATTGCGGCGGCAGCGCCGCGATGCTGGAGCCGCCGCGCATGTCCACCGCCACGGCGGCCAGTTCGTGCCCTTCCAGGCGCAGGTGCTCGACCAGATCCGAGAGCAGGGGCGCCGGCAGGTTATCCACGCAGTAATAGCCGGCGTCCTCCATGACATTGAGCGCGATGGATTTGCCGGAGCCGGAAAGGCCGCTGATGAGCACGACTTGCATGGACGAAAGGATAGCGGATTACGGCGCGCAGGAGCAGTGTCGCGCTGCCATTCGGCAGCGGACTTTCACCGTCCCTTCGCGCGCCGGCCCGGCCGGACGGATGCGGTTCAGCGGCCGAAGATCCCCTTCAGCAATTCCATCGCTGGCGGCATGGCCGGCAGGCCCTGCGCCTCTCCGTCCGCGGCCTTGCCCTGCCCGCGCTGCGCATCGCCGCGCTCCTGCGCCGCACCCGTCATCCCCAGCATGCCGCTGGTAACGGCCTTGACGCGCAGCTTGACCGCCCACACCGGATCCCATTTGGCCTTCGGATCCTTGGGCCGCGGCGGATGCACCAGGTTCAATTCGTCGCCGTAAGCGATCACGCGCAGCATGCCGCCGTGTTCGCCGAAAATCCCCTTGGGCACGCTGCAACTTGTAGTCGTCGGCGCCAGCAGCACCTTTTCCTTGAGCCAGCGATCGACCGCGGCATTGGTCTGGTAATCCATCAGGCCGAAGCCGGTATCCGCCAGTTCGCTGGAAGTCCACATCACCATTTCTTCCTTGCCGTTGCTGCCCATGGCCGAGACGAAGAAGGCGCGCGCGGTGGCGATCGCATTCCAGTTCAGGTCGGTGACGCCGTCCTTGACGGCCTGTTCCAGTGCCAGGGGCGGCATCAGATCCTGGGCCGGCGGCACCTTGAAACGGAAACCGTCGGGAATGCCCTTGCCGGAAAACGCGTGTTCGCCGACCAGCGAGGCCGTAGCCGACACCATGCGGCCATCGGCCGAACTCGGCCACACCGGGCGCCCGGCGGCACTGTGGGCGCCGCGCTGGGTTGCGCTGCGGGCGACGAAGAACTTGGCGTAGTCGCCGGCGGACGCGGTCGCCATGTCGACCACCCGCGGCTGGCCCTGGCGGATCGCCGAGCCGCAACCCCAATACAGCAGCATGCGCCCCTTGGGTTTTTCATGGGGCTCGTGCGTCACCTCCTCGTCATCGCGCGTGGGGGTCGGTGCATTCTTCGGCGTCCGCAATTCCAGGGCCGGGCTCAGAAACCCGTCCGGCACCGCCTGCTGGGCTTCGTCCAGGCCGGGGTTGGCGCGGGCGCGGACGGTCACGTCCACCCAGCGGCCGGCGCTCATGGTCCGGGTGTTGCCGAAAGTGTTTTCGCCGCTGCCTTTGCCGCCGAACAGGCCGCCGAGCGCGCCGGCCGCACCGCCGCCCATGCCCGCCATGCCGCCCATCGGCATGCCCATGCCGGAAAAGGTCGCAATATCGATCCAGGCCTGCGCTGCCGGCGTCGCCGCGTCGGGCGCCGCCGATGCCACCGGAATGTTGAGGAAAACCGACAAGACCGCCCCTGTCAATATTGCAGGCCTGCTTGGCAATGGCTTCACGTTGAGTCCTCCGTATGCATGGGGAATGTTGCTGCCGCAATGATTTCCGGCGCAAGCGCCGCTACTGCAACGGCATACTAAGCCAAAAGAGTCGGCGCGACAGCAACTTTCCACACGGCGCAAGCCGGATCGCCGCAAGAGTCGGCGCTGGCGCTACGGCGCCATGGTCGGCAAGATCCAGCCGTCGCGCACTTCGATCGAGCGCGAACGCAGCAGTTCGCCCAGCAGCCAGGAAGCGAAATCCTCGTCGGAAAAGCCCAGCATGCGCTGGTTCACGCTGTCGAAGAAGGGCACGCTCTTCAGGTAGGCCGGCAGTTCATCCTCGCGCAGGCGCTGCAGGTCGAGCAGGTTGAAGGTGAAGCAGGCGCGCACGGCATTGCGCCCGACGCGCGTCGAATCGGCCTCGAAGGATTCGAGGCGCCGGAAGGCGCGCGCCAGCGCGGCATCGAAATCGTCGAAGGGCGCGCCGTGGCCCGGAATCACCATGTCGACACCGAGCCGGCCGATCATTTCCAGTGTGCTGCGCGTCGCCGGCAGGGCGTCCTTCCTGCCCATGAGTTCACCGAAGATGATGCCGAAGCCGTCCTGCCACAGCGCGTCGCCCGAGATCAGGATGCGCCGTTCCGGGCAGTAGTAGATCAGCGCTTCCATGTCGTGGCCGGGCGCGGGCAGCGCCTGCCAGACCATGCCGCCCATTGCGAATTCGCTGTCGGGCTCGATCACCGCGTCATGGGCGAAGCGCTCGCCGCGCTGTTTCGCGGCGTCGAGCAGCATGGCGTCGGTATCCCACTCGGCGACCATGCGCTCGATGCCGGCCGGGATCACGATCTTGCAGCCGAAGGCCGCCTGCAGCGCGGCGTTGCCGCCGATGTGGTCGGAGTGCGAATGGGTGTTGATCAGGCGGTCGAAGCGAATGGTCGGGCGCCGTGCCGCGAGCGCCGACTTAACCAGCGCCACGGTCTGCGGCGCATGACCGACATAGCCGGCGTCGACCAGGGTGGCCGACTCGCCCTCGAACAGCAGGATGTTGTTCGACGAGAGCCAGCCGCGTTCGATGACCTGGATGGTGTCAGGCAGCTTCATCGGTCGCAGCCTTGCCGGCACGGCCGGCGTCGAGCATGCCGCGGCGTTGCGCCACGGCGGCTAGGATCAGGCGCTTGTCGTCGTCGCCGACATTGGCCCAGCACGCAATTTCGTCAAGGGTGCGCAAGCAGCCGGCGCACAGGCCGTCTTCCATTTTGCAGACGTTGATGCAGGGCGAATTCACCACGGCACCTTCTCCCGCGCCCGCCGCTTGCACCATCACTCCGCGCAGGCGGTCTGCATCGCTCGCTTGGCGAGGATCGCCCGCGCCACGCGCGAGGCCGGTTCGCGCTTGAGCTTTTTCGAGATCCAGACGCCGGTATCGACCAGCGCGTTGAGGTCGATGCCGGTGTCGATGCCCAGGCCCGACAACAGCCAGACCACGTCTTCGGTCGCGACATTGCCCGAGGCCCCGGTGGCATAGGGGCAGCCGCCGAGGCCGGCCACCGAGCTGTCGAAAATGCCGATGCCCATCTGCAGCGCGGCGTAGATGTTGGCCGTGGCCATGCCGTAGGTGTCGTGAAAATGGCCGGCGATTTTCTTCAGCGGAATGCGCCGCGCCACGGCTTCGATCATGTCCTTGGTGCGCTCCGGCGTGCCGGCGCCGATGGTGTCGCCCAGGCTGACCTCGTAGCAGCCCATGTCGATCAGGGCCTGCGCCACATCGGCCACCGCGATCGGCAGCACCTCGCCCTCGTAGGGACAGCCGAGCACGCAGGAGACATAGCCGCGCACCTTGATGTCGGCCGCCTTGGCCGCCTCGACGATGGGGCGGAAACGATCGAGCGATTCGGCGATCGAGCAGTTGATGTTCTTTTGCGAGAAGGACTCAGTGGCGGCGCCGAACACCGCGACTTCCTTCGCCCCGGCGGCCAGCGCCGCCTCGAAGCCCTTCATGTTGGGCGTCAGCACCGGGTAGGCGACATCGGGCAGCTTATCGATGGCGGCGAAAACCTCGGCAGCGTCGGCCATCTGCGGCACCCACTTGGGCGAGACGAAGGAGGTGGCCTCGATGCTCTTGAGGCCGGCCGCGGCCAGACGGTGGATCAGTTCGACCTTGGTCGCGGCGGGAACGAGCTTTTTTTCGTTCTGCAGGCCGTCGCGCGGGCCGACTTCGACGAGGCGTACTTTGCTGGGGAGGGTCATTCTGTTTTCTGGCTACGTTTTATCGACCTCGAATTCTACTAGCTCGGCGCCGTCGCTGACCTGTTCGCCGACATTGAAGCGGAAGGCCTTGACCACGCCGGAAGCCGGTGCCGCGATGGTGTGTTCCATTTTCATGGCTTCCAGGATCAGCAGCGGCGCACCCTTCTCCAGCCTGGCGCCCACCTCCGCGATCAGCGCGATGACCTTGCCCGGCATCGGCGCCGTCAGCCCGCCCTCGGCGCCGCCGCCGCTGCCGGCGTGGAACAGCGGATCGATGGCGGCAAAAATGAAACACACGCCGTCGATGAAGACATGGCGTTTTTCGTTGGCGGCAACCACCGTGGCGTTGATGCGCCGCCCGCCGAGATCGACGCGCAATTCGCTGCCGGCGGCAAAGTGTCCGGCGGCGGTGACGGTCTGGCCTTCGAATTCGAGCGTGAAGCTGGCGGCGGCATAGCCGGCATTGACGATTTTTTCGCTTTCGCCGGCGCGCAGCCGAATCTCGCGCCGTGCATTGCCATTCACGCGCCAGCCGTCGCGAGCATGCCAGGGCGAGTGCGGATCGCCGCTGGCCACGGCTTCCGCCGCGGCATACTGCCGATCGCGAATCAACTCGGCGAGCGCCGCGACCAGCCAGGCTTCGACGGGCGGCTCGGCGACTTCAGGGAACAGGAAGGCGCGCTCACGCTCGATCAGCCCGGTGTCGTGGTCGGCCTGGGCGAAGGCCGGGCAGGCCACCAGGCGCGAGAGGAAGCCGATGTTGTTCGACACCCCGACCACACGATAGTCGGCCAGGGCCTGCAGCATGCGCGCCAGGGTGCGTTCGCGGCTTTCGTCCCAGACGATCAGCTTGGCGATCATCGGGTCGTAGTGCGGCGAAATCTCGTCGTCCTGCTCGACGCCGGTATCGACCCGCACATGCAGGGTTTCGGCCGGCGGCGCCAGGTGGATCAGGCGGCCGACGGAAGGCAGGAAGCCCTTGTCCGGATCCTCGGCATAGATGCGCGCTTCCAGCGCATGGCCGCGGATCACCAGTTGTTCCTGCTGCAGCGGCAGCGTCTCGCCAGCGCCGACTTTCAGCTGCCACTCGACCAGGTCGAGGCCGGTGATCATTTCGGTCACCGGATGTTCGACCTGCAGCCGCGTGTTCATTTCCATGAAGTAGAAAGT
>ORMF010443712.1_pt1 | contig 13391 bp, 12 predicted proteins | sample 1779871 | NCBI WGS metagenome assembly ORMF01 (sample SAMEA104232316, study PRJEB22302) | groundwater metagenome | biome: forest; feature: aquifer; material: groundwater | place: USA | collected 2011-08-07 | depth 5.4 m | reverse complement strand
TATTTTTGGCGCAGCTACTTACTATGCTTATAGTTCCAAAGTTGATCATGGCATCATGCTGACTGACGACGGCACCAGGCAACTTATTGTTAACTTAGCTTCTGGAACTAATAGTCCATTTAATGCGCCAATAAGTTTAGACTCGAGTAATTGTGTTTATAAAGGACAACAAGTAGAAGTCCACAGTCCTGTAGATCTAAATATTTATGATGAGTTCAATAATCATGTGGGGTCCAATTCAGATGGCAGTTTTGATACAAATATTCCCGGAGTGCAGTTTGACACAATTGGAGAAGAAAAATTTGCTTTTTTGTCAGATGGCCACAATTATAAAGTTGTTTTAAAAGGAACTGGTTCAGGAACCGTGGATTTTTATCATTCTAATATTGAAGGAGATAATATTACTTCAGAAAGTTTTTTTAGTTCTGTCCCCGTAAATACCACAACTACGGCGACTATAAATTTGGCGGGTGATAACTCTCCTTTGCAAATAGATAATAATAGCGATGGTACGATTGATCAAACAATTCAGCCGTCTTCAATTTTAGATGTTAACCAAGCTCAAGATTTAACTTCACCAAATACCATCGCAACCCTCATTGGAACTCAAGGGCAGTCAGGATTTTACCGTAGCAATGTTAACGTAAGTCTTACCTCCACAGACCCAATAATTCCAGGTCACGAGACAGAAACTTCTGGAATATTAAACACGCAATATAATTTAGATGGCCAAGGCTATCAGAATTACAATGTACCCTTAGTCGTTAGCACGGAAGGCCCACACACGATTACATTTTTCTCTATAGACAAAGCCGGTAATAGCGAAGATCCAAAAACATTAACTTTCACTATAGACAAAACAGCTCCCGAAGTTAAACTGCAGTTTAACCCAAATCTCAAAGATCTTCAGTTTACAGGTACAGACAATCTCTCTGCAGTCTCCGCTATTAGCATATTGGACAACGACGATCAGGTTACGTTAACTGACCAAGCGGGAAATACCACGCAACTGGTCCTCAAAGAGAAAGACAGAAAGCGTAAACTTAAAGCTGAGATTAAATCCTTGTCCTACAATGGCCAGGTCCAAGACCTAAGTAAGAATTTGTTGCGTTTTGACTGGAATTTAGACAAAGCCCAAAATCTTAAAATTTTAAACCAGCAAGTTGAGGCGAGAAAAGATTTTAACATCCACGCTCAATTTAAAGACGCTCAAACAAAAATTAGCGGCAAAGACCAAAGCGGCAAAATAAATTTTTCTCGGCCTGGTTTAGTATTGCTAAAGATTTCTACCAACAAGGGGGATTTGCAGTGGACTTATTAGGAAAATAATGCTATAATAGGTATATATCGCGCAATGAAGGGTCGCGCTGTTTATCCGCCTCCGCAGAACACCACGGCTTCAGCCGTGGTTGAGCCTACTTCGCCATAGTAGCCTATGGCTACGAAGGCTGAAATGCGGTACGAGCTATGCACGACCATCAAACACCCACGATTAGCTACGGCGGATTCCGCACGAGTGCTTAGGCGGATAACCCTGCCGAAGCTTTAGCGAAGGCGGGTATGTAATGGGCACCACGGGACAAGCCCTGTGGGGCTCCATATTGTTTCGTTAATATATTTGGCAATAATTCATCTTTATGAAGAAAACCATAAAAAAATTTGGCAAACACATTGAAATTGGTTTAGGGTTAATTTTACATACTATTGCCAAACTTTTTTTGGGATAGTTTGTAGATATGCTATACTCTTAAATACCTTTAAGATTATTAACATATTTAGGAGTTACGGGTTTGAGCCAAGTTTGAGGAAAAATGCAAGGCTTTTGCGAAGCGTAGTTTAACTACGGTGAGCAAGAATGCAGCATTTTGACGAAAAAATTGGCCAAATGCAGTTTGCCGGTCGGGCTTTGCCCGTCCTAAAACGGCAATCCCGTAAATCCTACATAAAAAAATATGAATAAATCCGACCTTATTGAACAATTAGCAGCAAAATTATCCGTCACTTACAGTGAAGCCGAACGCATGCTGAATGCTTTTATAAATTTGGTTTATGAAACTTTGCGCGGCGGCGGCAAAGTGAATATTAGCGGTTTTGGCCAGTTTAGCGTTTCGCACCGGGCATCCCGAATTGGCGTTAACCCACGAAATCCTTCCCAAAAAATTCAGATTCCCGAACTCAATACCCCAAAATTCCGCGCTGGCGAAGCGTTTAAAGACGCAGTGAAACTAAGACCGTAAAATAGAGTGATAGAAAAAGCCCCGCAAGGGGCTTATTTTTTTACAATTTTCTGGGGCGGGCTATGGAATGGGTATGCCGGAAGAATCGCAAGTAATGGTTATTACTGTATATTGAGTCTGCAAATTTTTAATAGCCTGATCTTGGTCGGCCATAATTTGAAGGTAGTTAGGTGGCGGATTACCCCAGCAACCGGTTAAGTTATAAAACTTGATAGGTTTGTCGCCCTTATCTACTAATTGGCCGTGTTGACAGGAAGCCCTCAGAGAGGTTAGTTTCTGGCTAACGCTAATTTTATTAGCTCCTTTAAAATCTGCGGACACTATTGTATCTAGGGCCACACCCTTAGACAAGCAAGATGAAATATCTGTTTGAACAGTCTTATGAGTTGCTGGTGCAGGTGTAACAGCGGGTTGATTATAAGCCTGTTGAGACGGATTACATCCAACGGCTAGCAAAGTTATAATTGGGAATACAAATAATAGTTTTTTCATATAAAGTATGTGTTCCTGGAGCGGGTAAGGGGAATCCATCCTACGCCGAGGCTTCGGAGGACTAAGTCGAACCCCTACCTCCAGCTTGCCCGTCCTCCGCAGTAGCAGTTCTGGAGCGGGTAGCGGGAGTCGAACCCGCATCCTCAGTTTGGAAAACTGAGATAATAACCGCTATACGATACCCGCACACTACTGCTAGCCGACTCCGCCATAGTAGCCTATGGCTACGACGGCCGGGCGGAGGATGGAGAAGGCTACCTGCCCGCCGTAGCCTTTTTTGATATTCTGATGTGATTCTGCTAGTTCATCAATTATGTTTAAATCCTAGTATAATGCACCGGGCTTTGGCAGGCGGGGAGTACTACCATTATACTAATCCTGTGTGTCGCGTATTTTGAATTTAGCGCGTCCTCCGCATTCCGCGCAAAAAAATTCCGGTGCTGGGAAAGTCTATGTTAAAGAGAGTATAACACGGGTTTGAAAGTTCTTTCAAAAAAGAAAGCCCTGTGCAGAGTGATGTTACACACTCGGCACAAGGCTGATACTTTGAGAAAGGCGAAGTCGAACCACCGGCGGTAGTGGACGAGCATTGTGGAGTCCTCCGCGACGCTCACACCACGTTCCGAACCCTCGGCGATGTGGCAACAGGACCGTGGTATTGGCCGTCGGCTCTCCTTGCGTGCCAACGCTTTTCAAGACCCATCCACATCCGCTGAAGGTAGTTGAGCATGGTTTCGGTCCCGTATTTGAGGTCGTCCACATCCAGGGTCGTGGATTTGGCGAGCGCTTCTTCCATGCCGTCCTCATGTTCCTGTTCCAGCGCGCGGTGAAAGGTAAAGTAGGTGAGGTCCATTTCTTTGACCTCATCGCGTTCCTTCAGCTTTTTAAGCCCAGGAATAAGGTGATCCCACATTGTGATCGCCATGTTTTCCAGGCCAAACGACGCACCGAGAGCGACGCCGTAGTCCTTATGGCCGTACAATTCCACCATGCCGGAAACAAACGCCTCGGTTTCCGGTTCGATGCCAATCTCGAGTGCGTCTCGCGGTTCGATCCCAATAGATCGGAGGAACCGATGGTACATATGCTCATGCCGCAAGGCGGGATTACCATTGCCAAGCTCCGAAGCCAGGATGACGCACAGTTCGTCTGCCGCTTCTTCGTCTGGCGTGTTTGCAAGAAGCGTTGCCAAGATCCGGGGAAAATTTTTCACAAATCCGTAGAACTGGACGGCGTAGTCCCGCAGGTCCTCGTCGTTCAGCTCCCCGCGCGCAAAGCGGTCGAGATAGGGATTGTTGATCGCAGGATGCCCAAGTACTCTTTGGCGTAACTCCTCGTGAACTGTCTGAACTGTCATGTAACCTCCTAAAGGTGCAAAACTCATTTTGCTGAGACATCCCAGCAATGCTGTTAATAGTAGAAAAAAAGCAGTTCTGTGTCAAGGCGCCGGAAGTAGGACTTCCTCTTGTTTTTTCACTGCCAAGCGGCTATAATATAACAAGAATTAACATTACTGCCATGTCCGCCCAAACCTTAACCAAAAAACTCAATAATCTTTCGCAAGAAGTAACCATGATCCGCTCTTTCATTATCGGCATGGCAGGCAAAGATCCGGAAGGCGAATATCGCCCTGAATTCGTAAAAAGAATAAAAAAGGCGGCTTTGGAAAAATCCGCTTATCGTTACACCGGACCTGGTTCATTATTGAAACTTATCAAAAAGACTAAATGAACATTGTTTTTAGCGATAAATTCATTAAGTCAACTAAGGTCTTAACGCCAAAACTCCAAGTCAAACTCGATAAACTGCTAGGCTTACTAGCCAAAGATACTTACCATCCTTTACTGCATACTAAAGAACTAACCGGTGGCATGACCGGTTTTTGGTCGTTTCGGATTACCAGAGAATGGCGAGCGCTGTTTCAATTTTTATCTACTGACACAATTCAGATATTGCGGGTAGAACACCGCAAAAATGTTTACAGAAGCTAAAATTATAAGGTTGTTTTTACTATTTCTGTCCGAACATCATTCCATAACGTACTCCACGGGGTGTAGTCCCGATTTCCCTCGTACTTCAGTACGATTGGGAAATCGAGGATCCTCGATTTTCTAGCTCTGCAAGAGCAGAGAGAAAATCGGGATATACCGGTAGTAACGTCCCGATTTTGCATCGGGATAGACTGGGCCCGCCCCTTCACCAATTGGATACCGGAGCATAGTATACCGGTAGCCCCGCTAGTAGAACCTGCTGGTTCACTACGGGGTAAATACGCTTGTTCAGTAGCCTGACACTTTTTCGGGGAGTAGTATAGTGGTAGTACGCCTGGTTTGGGACCAGGTAGTCCGAGTTCGATTCTCGGCTCCCCGACCAAAAAGTGTCAGGCTAAGGAGCAGGCCTGTCCCGTACCAAAGCGCGAGCTTTTGGTACTGGGATAGACTGGGTTCGATTCCCAGTGCTCCGACCACGGGCCACTGAATGTTGCAGTCTCCGTGTGTCCCGGCATCGGGACCCACTGCGACTTCCGCATTCATGTCCCTTTCAGTTTTTTACTTAACCCTAACGGGCCCAAGTAAAAAACTGGTTGAAAAGCTTAAACAGCAACAATTTATGGCATTATTAGCCGGACACATTCGTTTTGCATTAGATGTGAAAGACAAATACGGAGTAACAGAGTTGCATAAGTACATTTCCGGAGCTGTCTATCCAGACAGCCGCTATGTTACTGGAACTGAGAGATCTTTAACCCACCCGGACAATATAGACCTAACATTTTTTAGTAAAGACGACTTTAGAAAGGGTTGGCTGACACACGTAATTTGTGATGAATTGCAATTACAAATAATCACTAAAATGTTTCCAGAGGAGATATTAGAGCATGGTTATGGAGGGCAGGGTAGTGATTTCTGGATAAATCTTACAGCCATCAAGATTATTCAAGATTTGGATGATTTAACCAAATTTGAAATAAAAAAATATATAGATTACCTTGATTATGTAGAATCTCCAGGGCCGAATGGGGAGGATGTAACAGTGATTACAAAGTACAATGAAATCTTTACAAATATGTACCATGAACCGGAAAGGGTAGATGTAAATAGCGCTATTGATATGTGGATTGCCTTGGGTTTGAGTAAGGATTTGGCTGAAAAAGTGAGATGGAAAACAGAACAGTATGCAAAAAATCCAAGTATTGTCCAAAGAGCTCACGGTGTGTACGATCAAATTATATTAAAATTCAATAATTAAAAAGAAAGGAAAAATTATGCTTACTAACGCACCAGTGGCGCCCACTCTTCCCGTTGTGGACATGGAGCGGGCTAAACAGTTTTACACCGAGAAATTGGGCCTAAAGTTGAGTAGCGCCCAAGACGACGTGGGAGGCATGATGTTTGACTGCGGCGAAGGGACAAAATTGTTTCTTTACCAGCGCGGGCAAACTAAAGCGGATAATACCGCAGCCAGTTTTAAAGTGGACAATGTGGAAGCTGAAGTAGCAGAACTGCGGGGCAAGGGAGTAGTCTTTGAAGAGTACGATTTTCCCGGGCTAAAGACCGAGAACGGCATAGCCACTATAGGGAAAACAAAAGGCGCGTGGTTTAAGGATACGGAAGGCAATATTTTGGCGGTCACCGAAATGATGAGCTAAATAAACATTCTCACATTCTTAAGAATGTGAGAATGTTTATTGATTGAAAGCCCCAGAAATTTTTCCAAACTTTATGGAATTTTTAACCACACCATTCCAAAAAAAAGTGGACAAGCCCTGGGGGTATGAGATTATTTATACCCCCGAGGGTTTATTTTATACTGGGAAAATTTTATTTATTAAAGCGGGTAAGCGGTTGTCGCTCCAGTATCACGATCAAAAATTGGAAACACTATGTTTGTTCTCGGGACAAGCAATTGTTTGGTTAGAAAATGAACAAGGCGATATAGAAAAGATACCCATGGAAATGCAGAAAGGTTATAGTATTTCTTTGAACCAGAAACATACAGTAGAGGTCGTAACAGACTGTTTCATTATTGAGGCCTCGGAAGCAGAAAAGGGAACGACTGTAAGAGTGGCAGATGATTACGCTCGGCCAGACGAGACCGAAGAGCTGCGCAAACAACCTAATAGAGGCTGGACAGAGTAGTCACAAATATACGAATTAAACAAATATACAAATATCATTCAATAAAATTTTATGGATGATAAAATACTTTATAAAACTTTAAGCCATAATCAAATAGATTTCCTTAAAGCTTGCTTGCAGAGTTCCTCTTTGTGTCATCCCGACCGACGAGTGCATCCGAGGAGTGGAGGGATCCCTTATTTATGAAGTTTTAGGGATTCCTCGGCTCAGATGCTATTGCTCGGAATGACCCACTTGCTGCAGTTTATTCCTAATCAGTATATTCGCGATTACTCTATGGGTTTTGACCCCGTTAGAGACAGGTCGCCCCGAGGCGGCCGTAGCCGTGCCTTTGGCAGGGCGGCCTCTAACGGGGTTGACCAAAATACCGCAAGTTAGTATAATTATGTTATTAAAATTAGTTGTTTAGCCTTTATCCACAAGTCCAGACAATCATGCATATTAAATAACAGGATCAGGAATCCTCAAAAGCCGTAAAATTTACCTCAAATAAGAGAAATTTTTAAGCAAAAGGGCCTGATTTTTTGTTTAATAAACATGGAAATAGAACCAAAAAATAAGTGTAACAACAGCTTTTTCGCTGCGTCAGAGGGTTTAGTGTTATTATATTGTCACTTTAATAGGCTGGGTAGAGGCAGTTTTCGGCAAGAGAGCATTACTCATTAGTTATTGAAGTCTGTTATTAAGTAAACTAAAAGGTGCTGCTGGTCCTTAGGGAATTTCGTTTTCGTCATTGCCTAAGGTATTGGAGCTCCCAGGTCGAACTTTTAGCACAAAAAGCAAAATTACAGATGTTTCAATAATCCGTCTTTATTTTGAACTGCAACTAACTCTAGAGAGTTGTAAGTATGGAATAGAGATTGGCACCCAGTCCTCGACGTTACGTCGGGACGGGGCAAGCAAAACAATTAATAATTTTCCAGAGTCTAGACCCGCGCACCTATTCTTAACAGAATCAGGGTAGCCTATGAAATAAAGTGACAGGTTTGAAAAATAGTCTAATCATTTTATGACATAGGTGCATGGGTAAATATTGATTATCTCAATTGAATAATCAATATCCCGCAAGGGAAATATTCTGGAAAATGGAGTTTCTAATGAATTCTTTAAGAAAAATATTTGCCACTGCAACCGTAGCCGCCACTATATTGGCCGGCTTGGCACCGTTAGCCGCGCAAGCTGCGCCTCACTCTGCTGGTTCAGTGGTAAAGACTAGCGATGGCACCGTCTGGTTTATAACCAGCAATAGCCAACGCCGCGCTTTCACTTCTGCAGGTGCGTTTACCAGCTACGGCTTCCTGTCGTTTAGCCAGGTAGTGGACGCCAACGCCGATGATGCCGCGTTGCCTCAAGGAGCATTTATTGCCCCGCAAGACGGCACAGTCTTTTGTGCCACTGTCACTAAAGATACCGACGTAAAAGGCGAATGTTCTTTAGTCACTGGCGGTAAGAAATCAGCGTTTGTAAGCGCTGCTGTATTTGCCGGCCAGGGCTTTAGCTTCAGCAACGCAGTTTACGGTGATTCATCTTTCTTGGCAAAAACTGTGAACATTGAGAGCGGTACTCAGGGCCACAGCGCTGGAGTATTGGTAAACAACGGTGGAACCGTCCAATTGGTCGGCGTCGGAGTTTTACTTGGTATTCCAGATCTCGCAACCTTTAATTCCTGGGGTTATTCCTTTGGCCGTGTCGTTCCAGCTAACGCTGTTGACAAAGGCTTGAGTCAAACCGGAGTCATGGCTGCTCGGGTTTCTGGCCAGCTTAACCCAACTGCACTTGGTGGTCCTATTCTTCCTCCTCCAGTAGGATCTGGCCTAAGCGTCAGTTTGGCTTCCGACACCCCGGCTGCCGGGACGCACGCTTCATTGAGCGCTTACAATAACGCTTTGAAGCTTAACTTCACTGCCGGTTCCGGCAGCGTGAATGTCAACAGCATTACCATTACTCGCGGTGGTATTACCACTGACAGTATGATTGGCGGCGTTGCGGCGTTTAATGCTTCTGGTCTACGTTTGACCAATAACTTCGTAACCTTTGCTGACAGCAAAGCCGTTTTGACCATGGCCACTCCAGTAGTGGTGTCAAGCGGTTCAGTCACTTCGGTCTGGATTAAGACCAACATTGCAAGCACTGGTACCGCTGGTACCTACTTCTTGTCAGTTAATTCTGCTGGTGACATCAATGCTTCCAGCGCTGCTGCTGGTTCTTTCCCAGTTATGGGCAACACCTTTAACTTGGTTTCTGGCAGCTCCACTGTAGGCGCAGTCACCTTAGACGCTGTGTTGGTTCACAACAACGGCACTAACGATGCTACCGCGGTGAACATCAACCTCGGTACTACCAATCAGCAGTTGGCTAAGTTCCGCTTTGTTGCCAACAGCAACGAAGACGTGAACATCAAGAGTATTACCATGTACAACAATGGTAATACCAACGATGTTGACATTCAGAACATCAAATTACTCGCGCCAGATGGTTCTACGCTTGCAACAGTAGCTCAGGCCTCTGGTCGTTATGTGACCTTCCTGCTGGCTACCCCGTACAAGATTGCCAAGGGTAACACCCGCGACCTTTCAGTTAACGTTGACGTAGTCAACGGCTCTACCCGCAACTTCCGCTTAGTCGTTCAAAATGACTACGACGTAGAAGTTATGGGTATATCTACCGGTTCGGGTATTTTGGTTACCGCGGCCACTACGGTTGACGGTGCCTTCCCGGTTGGTGATTCATCCGGCGGCGGCGCAAATTGCGCGGCCAACGTAAACTGTATCAACAAGATTACCGTGAACTCCGGTACTGCCCTGTTTGCTAAGGCAAGTGACACCCCAAGCGGCAATATTGCCGCTGGCGGCAACTCGGTTGTCTTAGGTAAATGGGAATTCACCCCTCAAGGTGAAGACATGGAAGTTCGCCAAATTGCTTACACCTTAACCTATGGCACTGCCCTTACTGGCACCTATAGGATTAAGTTGAACGACACTACTATTTATAGCGTTGCCGGCGGTTCCACCGCTGCAACTACTATCCCTTCCGGCAGCTTGACTGCTTCTACCTATATTACTGTAAAGGCTGGCACAAAGGCCATCTTTACCACAGTCGGTGACGTTAACTCAACTACTGCCTCTGGTCAGACTTTCTTAGTGGCCTTAGATGTGCCGCAAGTTAAGCGTTTGTCCACTGGCGACATTGTTGACCCAAGCGTCACTAACACTTCTGCTAACACTCTAACTGTATCCACCGCTGCTTTGTCTGTATCTAAGAACGCTTCGTTCCCAGATACTACAGTCGTAGCGGGACTTTCTGACGCCAAAGTTGGTTCATTCAACTTTACCGCCAGCTCAACTGAAGACGTTACTGTCTCCAGCATCACTGTTGGTTTGACTAACACCACCAACGTTTCAAACCTGACCTTGAAGAATGGTTCTATCCAATTGGGTAGTATTACCACTTCACCGGCAGCTACTAACGTTGTCGGTATGCAGTTCACAGTACCTAAAGGCACTACCGCAAGCGTAGACACCTTTGTTACTACCAACGGTTCTACTACTGGTACTGAAGTAGCTTCTGTCACAGCTGTATCCGCGACTGGTAAGGATTCTTCGGCCACGGTTACCGCCACTGGTTTAACCGCCACTGGCCAGACCATTACCTTCTCTACCGGCGGTACATTAACTTTGGCTCTTGACACGACTAATACCCCAGTTGCCGCTATTGCTCACAGTGGTGAAGTCGCTCGTTCGCTTTTGGCTACTCGTGTGACTTCTAACAACGCTGAAAAGATTTACGTCAAGACGGTACAAGTTTCTGCCGTAAACGGCACTGCTTCCTTGAGAGATCTCCAGTTGTTCGTCAGTGGTGTCCAAAAGGGAGTCACGACCCAGTTGAATAACGGCGTTGCTTCCTTCACGGATAACAGCACAACCGGTTTGTTCGAAGTTCCTCAAGACTCCACCCTCACCATGACGGTCAAGGGTTCTACCACCACTTCTTCTACCATAAACTCCCAGGCCGTAGCCAACTTAGCGTTGGATTACGTTGAAGCCATTGGCGCTTCTGGTGGAACAAGAATTAAACCCGGCACTACCACTAACACGACTTGGAGCGCAGTGAACATTACTGCTGCTGGAGCCTCAATTACGGTAGCTGACACTACAGGCTTCCATCGCGGCGATGTTGTGTTTGCCTACGATGGCACCAACGGCGGTACGCTCGGTATTGTCACTGCTGAACCAACGTCAACAACAGCCATGACCGTTTCCGGTTTGTCTGCGTTGACATTTGCCGGTTCAGCTACTATCAGCAAGCTTGAAACCGGTGCTACAACCGCGGCTTCCGCTGGTACTTCTGGTACCGCGACAGCCAACGTGCAGTACACGGTGACGGGAACCAAGGGCTTTACTGCCAATGACTCTGTCATGATTAACGGTGTTACAACCTCACAACTTGGCATTGTTATTTCCGTAGATTCTGCCACGCTCATTACCATTCGTGCCTTGAGCACAACCGCGACTGGTACTGCCGCCAATATCTCAAAGATTGGTAGCGACACTCTTGGAACCACTGGCGCAACAATTTCAGCTGCCCAAGCTCCAACTGCCACAACCGTAGGTTCCACCACTGGCTTTAACGTCGGTGATATGGTTCTGTTCTCTGATATTGCTGGTGGAAACGCCGGAACCTTCTGTATGGTTACTGCTATTGGCTCTGCAACCAGCATGACGCTTGGTTGTAATGCCGCCGTGACTGGTACAGCTGGTACCCAATTGATTTCCCGTGTTGGTTCTGCCAACCCGGCTACAGTCCTCGTCACAACGGCTGCTTCTGCCGGTAACCGTGTTATTGCGGTTACGGCAACCACCGTTACCGACACCACTGGTTTCGGCGCGGCTGACGTTACTTTGGGCATTGCCGCCACAGGTGGCGCAATCTTGGGTAAAGTTGGCTCAATTACCTCTGCTACGGCTATGACCATTGGTTCGGCCGCCGCTTCAGGTACTACGACAACCCGTTTGGTTCGTCTGCCGGGTGCCGCTGGGGCAGGTAGTATTCTTACCTTCCATGATGTTGAACCAGCCATTTCTTTGACTTCTGGATTTATCGGTGGTTCAGCCACTGGCCAATCCGGTCAAGTTGTAGGTTCGTTCGATGTTAAGGCAGATGGTGACCGTAACATGAATGTCACTCGCGTAAACGTACAGGCCAACGGCAACAACTTGCCATGGAACTACGTGACAAGCTATGACCTCTACAACGGCGCCAACTTACTTGCTTCTGCTACGCCGTTGAATGGAGCAGCCCAGACAGCTGGCACTGCTAACGTTCTAACTGGTACAACAATCCTGTTGTGCGATAATACTGCGTCAGCCGTCACTGGTAGTATTAGGTTAAGTTCAGGCGTAGCTGCGACAAGTGCTAACAAGATCTTCGTGAATGATAAGATTGTCCTCTTTGTTGACACATCTAACTACATCACGGCGACGGTTACTGCTAAAACCGTAGGAGCAGGAGCTTGTACTACACCTGGAGCTGCCGACATAACCTTGACTGTTTCTAACAGCTCAACAACTGGTACTGCCCCTCTGGGTACTACCGTTACAGCTATAAAGAGCTTCAACGTTATCTTTGACAGCAACAGTGCAACACCTCTCGCAACCCAGACTATTACTGCAGGTTCTTCCTTGACCTTAAAGGTCCAGGCTGATACCACTGCTGTAAGAACTGGTCTCGCAGCTGGTACTACCGCTAGCTATAATACAAAGGTTAACGGTACGCAAGGTGCTTCTAACGGTGGTTTGACTTGGGGTTATACGCCGTCGGGCGGTTCGGCCATTGCTGGCTTGACCATTTCCGACAGCTACCCGGTCAACGGCCCAACCTTTACCTACTAAGGTTTTATCTTCTCTTTTCTTCCCCTCCCTTTATGGGAGGGGCTAGGGGAGGGCGATACACTTAGTGTGGTCTAAATGGACCCAAACCCCCCGCCCATTTGGGCGGGGGGTTTGATTTATTGGTTTGCTTATTTTAGTTACTTGCCAAAAAATTTGAATAAATTTATACTATATCTACATTGTGCAGATTGCCTAAGGCACGATGGAACTTTTAATCCACTTACCCGGTATGCTAGGCTGAACATATTAATAACACTTACATTCATGGATAAAGATACTAAAAAGGAATTTGAGGACCTCAAAAAATTTCTGCGAAAGTACATGGTCACCAAAACGGAAGTGAAAGCTGGTTTGGCCACGCTTGCCACCAAGGAACAGGTTAACAAACTGACGAATTCTGTTGATAGCTACGCTAAGCAATCCAAAGATTACTATCTAGAGATGAAAGTTTTGCGTGCCCAGGTACAATCTATGCAGCAATGGATTAAGCAGGCCGCGCCAAAGCTTGGTATAGAGTATAAGGTGTAAAAGTCTAACCGTTAGTTAAGAAGGAGTATCTTTCGTTTTAGTTTGGTCTATTTTATTCTTATGGTCTATATAAAAGGTGCAACAATACACGCTGCCCTGCGAGCAAC
>ORMF010954704.1_pt1 | contig 13399 bp, 7 predicted proteins | sample 1779871 | NCBI WGS metagenome assembly ORMF01 (sample SAMEA104232316, study PRJEB22302) | groundwater metagenome | biome: forest; feature: aquifer; material: groundwater | place: USA | collected 2011-08-07 | depth 5.4 m | reverse complement strand
CTAGCACCTAGCACCCAGCACCCAGCACCCTATTTGTTTGTCCCCCACCAGAACGGCCGCGCCAGCGGCTTCTGTCGCGGCCAGATCTGGTTGAGCGTGTCCCCCTCGTACAGCTCGCCGTTCTTCATCACGTAGCGGACCGAGTTGGTGTTCCGGATGTTCTCGAGCGGGTTCTTGTCGAGCACGAGGATGTCGGCGAGCTTGCCCGCTTCGAGCGACCCCACGTCCTGGTGCATCCCGATCGCCTCGGCGCCCACGATCGTGATCGCCTTCAGCGTCTCGTGGTTCGTCAGCCCGCCCGAGGCGAGGTTCCACGTCTCCCAGTGCGCGCCGAGCCCCTGGAGCTGGCCGTGGCTGCCGAGCGAGGCGCGGCCGCCGGCGTGGACGATGTCGGCCACCTGCCTGCCGAAGCGGGCGTGGCCGTACTCCTCGGGCAGGAACCACTGCGCGCGCCGCCGCACCATCGTGTCGAGCAGTTCGTTCGGGATCCACCGCCGCAGCTTTGCGTCGGTCGCCACCTGCTCGGTCTCGAAGTAGTAGTTCTCCGTCCACGGCGCGCCGTAGGCCACGAGGATCGTCGGCGTGTAGAAGGTCTTCGTCCGCGCGACGAACTGGACGACGTCGTTGTAGAGCGGCTGGATGGGGAGCGTGTGCTCCTGCCCCGAGTAGCCGTCGGCCATCTGCGTCAGATCGAGCTTCAGATCGAGCGACCCTTCGATCGTCGCCGTGATGCCGTACTCCTGGCAGGCCTCGATGATCCACTGTCGCACCAGCCGGTCGCCGGCGACGTACTGCTTGATCGTGTTGGTGCGGTACGCGTCCTTGTAGCGCCTGACGAAGCGGAAGGCCGACTCGCGGTCGTCGATGCCCGAGGTCGAGAAGATGCCGGGACCGGTGGCGAAGACGCGCGGGCCTGGCATCATGCCGGCGTCGATCATGTCGGCGTACGCGAACACATCCGGCGTCGATGTCTGCGGATCCCTCGTCGTCGTCACGCCGTAGGCGAGGTTGGCGAGGTGCTGCCAGACCTCGGTCTGGTGCAGGCCGCGCGGCGCCCACATGTGCGAGTGGACGTCCACGAAGCCGGGCATGATCGTCTTGCCGGCGACGTCGATCGTCTTCGTGCCGGCCGGCGTCTTCAGCGTGCCTCTGCGGCCGACGGCGGCGATGCGGTTGTCGGTGACGAGCACGTCGCCGCGCTCGATCACTTCGTTTCCCTTCATCGTGATGATGCGCGCACCCGAGAGCAGCACCGAACCCTTCGGGCGCGAGCGGGGCAGTTCGACGACGACGTCCGTCTTCTGCGGCTCGGCGGTGTCGATCGCCTGGCGGAAGAACTGCGCGCCCCAGGCCCAGGTGACGCTCCGGCCATCGGCCGTCCACCCGAGGTAGTCGCCGCCTTCCTGCGACATCTTCTTCACCGGGACGATGCTGTCGCCGCCCTTGATCGAGATCTCGACCGTCTCGCGCCCCGCCACCGGCACCGAGAGCAGGTAGTGCCGGTTCTGCAGGCTGACGAACGCGCGCGTGCCGTCGGGCGAGAGGCGGATCTCCTGCGCCGCCGGTGGATTCGTGCCCGGGCCCTGGCCGGTGATGCGCAGGTGCGTCCGCCGGTCGTAGCCGTCGAGCGTGATCGACTGCAACCCGCGGTTCGTCGTCAGGTAGACGCGCGCGCTGGTGCCCTTGGCGAAGTGGAGCCCGCGCCCGTTCTGCGCCGCGGCGACGAGCGTCTGGTCGCCACCGGCCGCCGGCATCCAGCGGATCTCGATCGTGTTCGGCGGATCGATGCCGCCGATCTCGCCCGGCGCGCCGTCCTCGTCCCGATCGTCGGGGGGCGGCGTGTCGAGCAGGATCGAGTAGAGCTGGTCGGCCGCGGCGCCGGCGAGGAACGCGAGCTTGGAGCCGTCGGGCGTGTAGACCGGGTCGAGGTAGTAGCCTTCGTGACGCGTGAGCGTCTCGGGCGCGCCGCCGGTGGCGGCCACGCGCTTGATGTGTCCGCCGGCCGTCGTCCAGGTGACGTAGACGATCGCGCGGCCGTCGGGCGACCACGACGGCATGAACTCGCCTTCGTCGGCCGAGGTGAGGCGGCGCGGCGTGCCCGCGGGGAGGTCCACCGTGTAGAGGTGGTTCATCGCGCTGAAGACCAGGCGCGACCCGTCGGGCGACACCGCCGGCCAGCGGATCAGCCGCGCGCGCACCTTCGGCGCATCGTCGATGCGGACCGGTGTGTAGACGCGCGGGGCGATCTCGGCTTCCACCTTGGCCGTCATCGGGATGATGCGCGACGCGCCGGTGGCGAAGTCCACGCGCGCGAGCTTGCCGCCGATCGGCACGACGAGCGACTTGCCGTCGGGGAGGAAGGCGTAGGCGGGGAGCAGGTCGCGGGTGCCGCGCGATTCCTGGTCGTCGCGGGTGACCGGCGTCACGAGCCAGCGTTCGGCGCCCGTCTTGAGGTTGCGCACGCGCAGCGCCGTGTCCGTCTTCCAGCGTGTGCCGTAGACCAGCCACGTGCCGTCGGGCGAGAGACGCGGGCGCATCGCGCTCCCCTGGGCGTTGGTCACCTGTGTCACGTCGCCCGTCTCGCGGTCGTGGCGGTAGATCTGCCAGATCGGGAAGCGCGCGTTGTAGGTGAAGGTGCCCGTGCGCTGGGCGAAATAGACGAAGCGGCCATCGGGCGAGACCACGGCGCCCATCCGGTTGGTCGGCGGCGGAGGCGGCGGCCCTTCGGCGTCGGGGGCGCGCTGTGGCGGCGGGGCCGGGCCGATGCGCACGCCCGTGCCGCCGTCGCGGTGGTAGAGGAAGAGGCCGAACGTGCCCGGCTCGGGCGGGCGCGACTTGGAGACGACGAGGAACGATCCGTCGGGGGTCCAGGCCGGCGAGACCATGATCTGCGGCCGGTCGTGGGTGATCCCGTCCTTGCTCACCGCGCGGGGGTTCGTGCCATCGGCGTTCGCGATCCAGAGGTTCTCGACGCCCGTGCGGTCCGAGAGGAACGCGATCGACGTGCCGTCGGGCGAGAACACCGGCTGGCTCTCGAACGACAGGCCGCCGACGATCCGCTTGGCCTCGCCGCCGTCGATCGGCAGCGTGTAGATGTCGCCGAGGATGTCGAAGACGATCGTCTTCCCGTCGGGCGAGACGTCCACCGACGGCCACGTCACCTCGCCGGTCGTGAAGGCGATCGTCTCGGCCGTCTTGAGCGCCAGCTCCTGTGGCTTGGCCGCCGCGCCCTCCTTCGAATCTTTCTGCTCCTGCGCGCGGACGCTAGCGTCGTAGGGCAGGCCTTTCAGGCCTGCCGTGCCCAGACACACCGCGACGACGACCGCGAGATGGCGAAGACGGAACATGCGCTTCCTCCTTGGACCGGGGGATTCTACCTTGAGCGCGGCGTGCCGGCGGCCGGCGTTAGCAGTGGGCCTGCGGTCCAAGAGCCGGCGCCGATGCGGGGGTGCTTCGCACCATGGGGGATGTAGCAATTACGCGTGGCTAGAGACGCGCGCGGTGGGAGTACATCCGTACTGAGCCGGTCGCCGTTGAACTTGCGAGAAACAAGAACGCCCCTGGGCTCGCCGGCGAGGAGTATCATGCAGCCGACGGCGCGGAACTACGCTCCACTTGCTTGAGGGCGAAGCCGCCCCGATGGCACGGGTTGATGCGCCCACCTCGGTTGCGCCGTCGGGCGCGAGAAGCGACCTAGATTGCCACTGAGCGGCTTGAGCGCATGTGCCCACGCTGAAAGGGACCACGATGCTGGAGACGACCGCAACTCAGAGAGTCGGACCAGGCCGTTTGGTGACCGTCGCGTACCTTAAAGCTCAACTCGATGAAGGCAGCGATCACCTCGGAATCTTCATGCCCCTTGTTCTCGATGCGTTCGCGAGTTTTGCGGCACGGAGCTTCGCCGCTAGCGATGTACAGGAGGCTCTCGCCCAGATGCACGACGTGGCGATGCCTCAGCACACGGTCGTTACCCTCCTGAATCGAGCGGTCGCCAAGAAGCAACTCCTCCGCGAGGCAGGGCGGTACAAACGCAACCTAGCGGAAGAGCTGCCACCTTCGAGTGTTGTCGAGCGCAAGGCGCAAATCGAAGTGGATCAACGGCAGCTGGGAGAGGCGCTGCGCAAGCACGCCGCGCAGCGGGGACTCCCGCTTCCATCGGCAGAAGCTGCCCTCGAAATCCTACTCAGATTCCTTGAAGACGAGCAGGTGGGAATGCTGTTGGACGGTATTCCGCGCTTGCCAGACACCGGCGAGGGCGTGGCGCGAGAGCGGTCAATCGTGGCGGAGTTCCTCTCCGACTTCGTCAAGCATGACGCCGCTCTGATGGCCGCTTTGCGCGGAATGCTGGAAGGCTTGGTGCTGTACCACGCAGCGTTCTTGCCGGATCTGAGCACGGCAACACGCCGGTTCAAGGATTTGAGCGTCGTCTTTGACAGCAACGTGGTCCGTCAGACTCTCGGATACGAAGGCGCCGCCATGAGAGCTCTGATGAAAGAGACGCTCGACGTGCTGAAGGCCAATGGCGTTCAATGCCTTGTGCTGGACAAGACAATTCACGAGATCCAGCGAATCCTTGCGATGTACGAGGTGCGGCTAGCGACCGCTGATGGCCGCAGTTCCTTGCGCCAGGTCCCCATGGCACGCCATTTCTTGACGCAGCGATACTCGCCGAGCGACATCCGCGAGATGTCCGCCCTTTTGGACCGAGAGGTGCTCGCAGCAGGCTTCCAGGTGATGCCTGCGCCGAGAAGGGTGCGTGAGTATACCTCTGGGGAGCGTACGCTTGCAGCTAGGTTAGCGGACCCGTCCACGAAGGACGAACTTGAGCCGAGAGTTGTTCACGATGTGGATTGCGTGGCCGCCATCCTCACACTTCGCCGCGGTCGACGGTCTGCGAGTCTAGACGATGCCCGTGCCGTCTTTGCGACATCATCTCCGCTCGTCATCCGCAACACCCGTCTGTGGTGGGAGGAGGACGAGCATGAAGGTGGCGTTCCTCCGATTGTGCACATTAGAGCGCTTGCAAATCTAGCTTGGCTGAAAAGGCCATCCCTTTCCCCTGACCTCAAGGTGCGGGAACTCGTTGCTTTGTGCACGGCTGCCCTCAGGCCGTCTCAGATCATATGGAATCGCTTCCTTCGCCATCTGGACTCGCTGCAGAAGTCGCAACGAGTCAGCTCAGATGAGGTGGCGGCGATCCTCGTGTCCGCCATGTCTGACCGCTTACTGAAGGATGTTGAGATCGAGCAGAGCGACCCGAGCGACATCGATGCTGTTTCGTTGGACGAAGTCGTGGATCGGGTCCGCGCATCGTACGCGACCCAGGCCGAAGAACGGATTCGTGCGATCAGCGACGAGTACAACCGCAAGCTAGCGGATCTTCAAGCGAGCGAAGACCAGGCCGTTAGGCGTGCCAACGAACTGCAACGTACCACCGCGGAGGCCGCGCGTCGCCGAGACGTGTTGCTCGATGGTCGCGCTCAGCGATTGGCACGACTCGTCGCTGGGAGCGTAGAGGGGGCGATGGTACTTGTCGCCTGCGGTGGTGCGGTCGCACTCGTCGTGGGCCATCCATTTCATGCCGGTTGGCCCGGAATCGTAGTCGGCGTCGCTGTGGTTTGCTTCGTTGCATTGGAACTCGGCGGGATCCTGCGACACGTCCGCGGCCTGCGGGCTTCGACCGAGACAGCCTTGAGGAGACGATTCAGAATCTGGCTTGAGGGAGAGGATGTGGGACCAGCGGCGCAGTAACCGCCAGGGCCAAGCAACGGCCAAGCTCGACAGGAACCTCCAGCGTGAGGTGGCACGCATCCGGTCGTGCGCAATCTGGCCGGGCGCTTCGGCTGATGGCCTGACGTCCGCCACCGGCGACCTGAGATAAGAGGGCCGTTGCCAGCGGCGCCCCGCCTCATCCCGCTTGAAGATTGTTCAGATCCCGTCGGCGCCCGCCTGGCTCTCGGCGAGGGAAGCGGTTCGCGCCGGTCGAACGGTGCCGCTGGCGGACGGGGGATAGACGCCAGGATTCAGCTCGATGGCCGCCGCGCGCGATCGCGGCTCATGTTCGACGATTCGCCGGTCCACGATCGGCTGAACACGCAGTCTGCGGCTTCATGGTCTTCCCGCCGGCGGATCGAACTTCCCATTTCCATCCCGGTCGATCCAGATCGGGTTGGTGACGGCGAACGGCGTATTGGCCCGGCCCTTCCAGCTCGGCAGGACAGGATCCATCGGACGGCGGCCGCGCACCGCCACGATTACCCACGCGTCCGAAGCTGAAGAGAGTTCCACCGTCACGTCTGCCGGCGACTCGATCCCCGCCAGGGGTATCGCTTTCACCTCGGTCCCATTGGCGAACACCTGCAGCGTATCCATGGCCCCCATCCATTCAGGCCACTGCGCCCGAATCCGCAGTGTCACGTCGCCTTGGCTGGCGGGAGACGTCAGCGTGTCCCCGATGCTCGATTGCGCTCCGGCGGTGAACGCCACGAAGGGGCCGTTGGACACGACCACGCGATGGTGCTTGATCGCCCGGACCACCGCGTCCTCGCTGGTCTTGCGGCGGTCCGGCCGGTTCATCCCGCGAACGGTCGCGGTCTCTCCCAGGAAGACGTAGTTGCGTGGATACCCCACTTCCTGCGTGGCCACCGCGTGCGAGTCGGAGTTCCCCACGGCCGTGAAGGAATAGCCGCGATCCAGAAGGGCAAACCAGTCTTTCAGGATCAGTTCCGTCGCGAAGTAGTCTTCCCCGCTCCACAAACCGTTCATGATTTCCAGGGCGTCGAAGTCCAGCGAAAGGCCGCGCGCCTTGGATTCCTCGAGATGCGCGACGTCCAGTTGCACGCTGTCGAAGTAGGCATGCTTCTGGTACGGCCATCGCGGGTGGTTCACCTGGATCACCTTGTCTCGGCCCTCGTCCTGCGCGCGCGCCTCGGCGAAGAACGCGTCCGGCGATTTCTCCCGCAGCGTCATCGCTCCGCCCCAGCGGCGCTCCGGATGGTATTCCAGCGGATAGACGTTGAAATGCCCCCATTTGACCGTCGTCAGTTCATCCCCCGGCAGCGAGAAGAGTTCCGAGGTCAGGCCGAGACGGCGAATGGTGGAGGAGTAGTCCGAGATGATGTTGTGATCGGTGGACGCGACGATCTGGATGCCCTCGGCGGCCAGGCTGGTCACGCGATCGCGCAGGGTGACCGTGCTGTCGTCGCTGGGGTCGGCGTGAACGTGAAAATCGGCGGTGAACCAGCCGGGCGCGGAGACTTCCCGGCGCAACGCGAGGCGCAACATCGCTTCCGCGCCGCCGTCGATCTTGACCTCGCCCCAGGCCACCGAATAGGCCAGGCCATGCGTTGCGGCGATGCGGTAGAGGCCCGGGGGCAGCCCGATGACGCCTCTGCCGGTGGCGGTGAATACGTTGTTCAGCGCCCCCTCCGCCTTGTCGGGGCTTCCCAGGTACGGGTTGGGGCCCTCTCGGGACTCGACCACGAGCTTGGCCGGCAGGAGTGCGCCGGATTCCGCGTCGCGCACCTCATAGCGCACGACTCCCCGCGCTCCGATGCCGAAGTCGGCCGAAGTCGTCCGGCCGGGCTCTACGATCACCTTCTTCGGCTCGCTTGCCGGTCGGCCGGGCGCGGTTGCGGACACGTCATACGCGCCAGGCGGTACGCGCGCCACGTAGTGCCCCTCGCTGTCGCTGATCGCCGTCAGAAAAGGGGCCATCGCCTCCGTGCCGAGGATCACGGTGGCCTTGCCGATGGCCGCGTTCGTCCCTTTTTGTCGCAGATAGCCATCGACCGTCCCAAGCGCGGCGTGCGTGCGGGACAGCAGCACCTCCACCGCGGACGCGACGCCGCCAGTTCCCACCGACAGGAATCGTCTGAATACGTACGCTTGGTGCGGTCGCAGCGTGATATTGCGGATATAGCTGTCGGTCCAGGTCGAATGGTTCATGGACTCGAAGGAATCGGCGTCGATGGCGTAGGCATAGCTGATTCTCTCTCCCTGCGCGGCCACCCAGGGGAACGCCTTGTTCACGTTCAGCAGTTCGTAGCCGGCGCCGGGCGCGAAATTGTCGGCGACGCCCCATTGCACGGCGTCGCCGACGGCATACCCCTCGACGGTACCCTCGCTCTCGTTCGTGACGGTGCTGACAATGGTGAGGAAACGGTCACGCGGTCCCAGTTGATACTCCGTCACCACCTTGATGCGTGGGGCCTCCAGATCGTGTCCCGTGGCGCGGACCACGGCCATCCGGCCGTCGCGTCCGTCTTTCGCCACCTCGACGTTCGTGTAATGCGCCTGATTCGGCCAATACGTGCTCAACAGCGTATAGAAATGCGTAAAGCCATCGTAGTTCTCCGCCGTGCGCGCCAGGTCCAGGAGGTTGCCTCCCGAACTCGAGAACGCATAGGCATAATCTGCCGAGGAAATCACCGCCTTGATCTCGGCGTTCATCAGCAGAAGATGGCCCACCTCGCCCTTGGTCTCCGGTCCCTGGCACAGCTCGGCTTTCCTCTCGATCCGCTTCGCGATCAGGACGGCATGCGCAGCCGGTCTGCTCTGCAGCGCCGCGACGATGATGAACACCGCCAAGAGGGAGATGACGGCCAAGGCGAACCGGCGGCTGCTGCGCTGGCGGATGTCTGTGATCACGGGCCTGGCCTCCGGGCCGGATTGTCCACGGCAACTGTTTCTCACTTTCGAACGGTGCGCGAGACCTTATGCGAGCGCCTGTCGCTTGTCAACGCGCGCGGCCGGCCTGCCAGCGCGGTCTCGCGGTATGGAAGAAGGGGACCGAGCGGCTGCTCGGCGAGATTCTCGGGACGGACCCAGCCTCCTCGACGAAAGGCAACGTTGAGTATGCGCCGGCTGCCGGTTCATGCTAAACGCTGCGTTTATCATACGGTCGCATGAGCCCAAGGTGAGCGCATCGCATCACAGGAAGACGGGAGCGTGATCGAAGGTCCGAAGCCACGGTCTCGAACCGCGTCGAATCGAGAACCGGCGCGCGTCCCGTGAATCCCGTTCCCTGACTCCGTCACCCCTGTGGAGGTCCTGCCGATGTCCCGTGCATCCGCCCGTCTCGTGTCGGTCGCAGTGATAGTTGCCGCGCTGTCGGCCGCGGGATGCGGCACGTTCGATCGGCCGGTCGCGACGGCGCGCAGCACCGAGTACGCCGACCTGGTGTCGCTCTTCGCGGAGTGGCGCGCGTTCCAGAAGCCGACGCCGGTGGACCGGGTGCCCGACTACACGGCGCGGGCAATGGCGGCGCAGCAGCGCGCGCTGCCAGCCTTCCAGCGCCGCCTCGCGGCGATCGACCCGGGCGGGTGGCCGGTGGCGCAGCAAGTGGACTGGCGCCTGGTGCAGGCCGAGATGCATGGCCTCGACTTCGACCACCGCGTCCTCCGGCCGTGGGCCAACAACCCGGCGTTCTACGTCACGGTGTTCCCGGATCGCAGCGATCAGCCGGCGCGCGAGGGGCCGCACGCCGAGGGGGCGATCGAGCTGTGGGCCGAGACGTTTCCGCTCGCGCCCGCACGCGCCGAGGCGATCGGCGCCCGCCTGCGCGCGATCCCGGCGCTGCTCGAGCAGGCGAAGACGAACCTCACCGGGAGCGGCCGGGACCTGTGGATCTTCGGCGCGAAGGACATCCGGCAGCAGAGCGCCGACCTCGCGGCGCTGGCGGATCGCGTGCGCGGGGGACCGGACACCATCGAGGCGGACGTCGCGCGCGCGAAGGCCGCCACCGATGCCTTCGCGGCCTGGCTCGATGAGCAGGCGTCGTCGAAGACGGCGCCCTCTGGCATCGGCATCGACAACTACAACTGGTACCTGCGGCACGTACAGCTCGCCCCCTACACGTGGCAGGACGAGGTCACGATCATGGAGCGCGAGCTGGCGCGCGCCCACGCGTTCCTGGCGCTCGAAGAGCAGCGCAACGCGGCGCTCCCGCCGCAGGTACTGGTGGCGAGCGCCGAAGAGCATACGCGCCGGTTCAACGACGCCGTCACGGAGTACATGGCGTTCCTGAAGGACCACGACATCCTCACCGTGCGCGACGAGATGGAGCCGGCGCTCCGCGCCCAGATTGGACACTTCACGCCGGGCCCGCGCGAGTTCTTCACCGAGGTGGACTACCGCGACCCCGAGGTGATGCGCACGCACGGCTACCACTGGTTCGACCTGGCGCGGATGGCGGCGACGCCGCACGCGAGCCCGGTGCGGCGCGCGCCGCTGCTCTACAACATCTTCGACACGCGCACCGAGGGGCACGCGACGGGGTGGGAGGAGCTGATGCTCCAGGCGGGGATGTTCGACGCGCGGCCGCGCGCGCGCGAACTCATCTACGTGCTGCTCGGCCAGCGGGCGGCGCGCGCGCTGGGCGACCTCCGGATGCAGGCGAACGAGTTCACGCTCGAACAGGCGGCCGCGTTCGCCGCGGCGAACACGCCGCGCGGGTGGCTCCGCCTCGACGCCAATACGGTCCGCTTCGAGCAGCACCTCTACCTGCAGCAGCCGGCCTATGGCACGAGCTACGTCACCGGCAAGATCCAGATCGAGACGCTGCTCGCCGAACGGAAGCGCCAGCTCGGCGACGCCTTCACGATGAAGCGGTTCATGGACGAGTTCGACGCGGCCGGACTGATCCCGGCCTCGCTCCTCCGCTGGGAGCTGACCGGCCAGATGCCCGCCGACGTGGCGCGCATGCTCGCGCCGGCGCCGTGAGCTGACGCGAGGCGGGCGCCGTGGAAAAGGGGCCTGTCCCCAATTCCGCCCACCGCCTACTGCCGACCGCCGTGCGCGACGAGGAGTATCATGCCGCGATCGCGGCAACAACGAGGTCGCAGCAGGAGGCAAGCATGAAGAAGCTCATCGTTCTCACGGCCATCGTCGTCGTCGTCGTGGGCTCGGTTCTCCCGGGCAGCAGCTCGGCGTCGTCAGCGCCGCCGACCGGGTGCGCCACCATCAAGGACGGCGGTCTCACCGACACGCTCGGGAATCCGATCCGGCTGGGATTCGACCCGTTCGGTTACAACTACCAGGCCCACGAGTTCAACGGCACCTACGACAGCGCCGATCGCGTGCTGGACGGCAAGTATTACGGGCAGACGGGTGACTACGTGGATGACCGGCTGCGGATGAAGTGGTCCGACGACTGGCTGGCGAACAGGGACTGCAACGGTGACGGCAGGCTGGATCGCGGCGCGCCTGGCTCAATCGGCTCTCCGATCATCAGCCAGGGCTGGCTGACCAACCAGGTCGAGGGCGACTACGACTCGGATGGCGATGGGACGCAAGACGCCCACTACACCGAGTTCATCAAGATCGTATGGGTCGGGCCGGGTGGTTCGCTCTGGGGGCAGTACGAGATCATCCAGGAGGTGCTCAACGATCCGGTCGGCGGCGTCCATGGCCTTCGATCCAAGGTGGCCGCGCCCGGTCTGGGCCTGAACGACCAGTGGACCCGGTGATGCGCGCGTTCGAGCGGCGCGGTCGTCGCTGACGGTCGTCATCGAACGCTTCTCGATCGAGGCGTGGTACGCGGGCGACGCGTACCACGCCGACCTCTTCCGCCGGCGCGCGTCGTGAGCCCACAGCCCGCTGCCGACCGCCTGCTGCCTGCTGCCTGCTGCCTACTGCCTACCGCCTACTGCCGTCAGTGATTCGCCCTCTCACCCCTGCGCCAGAATCGCTCGCAGCGTGTCGGCCACCGCACGGCTTTCGGCGTCGGCGGTGACGATCTCGATCGCGTCCGGCCCGGCCGCGCCGAGCTTCAGCTCGACGGCGCGCGCCATCTGCTCCTGCTCGAAGATCTTCCGGCCCATGATCGCCTGGTTCGCGCCGAGCGACTTGAGCACCGCCAGCCCCACGGCGTCCACGGCGACACGATCGTCGCCTGCAATCATCACGTTGCCGGCCTTCAGCTCGCCGCGCGACGGGCCGCCGTCGGTGAAGGCGTGGATGCCGTCGAGCACGATCAGGTTCGGCCGGTAGCCGGTGTTCAGCTCCGCGATCATCCGCCGCATGTCCGGTGAGCGGTGCATCGGCCGGCGGATGGTCTTCGGCGTCAGCCCCACTGACAGCTTCAGCGACATCGTGAACACGCCGCCGGAGCCGTGCGTCTTCAGGCAGCAGGTCGAGACGAGGTACTCGGCGTTCACCACGAGGCGCGGGAGCGCGAAGCCTTCCGGCCAGTGTGTGCCGGCGGCGGGGAACGCCACCCAGTCGGCGTCGGTGTTCTCCTCGAAGTCCACGATGTCGAAGCGGTGATCGCGGGCGAGGTCGAAGATCCCCTTCTGCACCATGACGCCGTGCGTCTGCGGTGGCCCGCTCGACTCGCCGAGCGTGACGCTGCGGGCGCCCCGCTCGTGCAGCGCCTCGACGAGCGCGACGAGCGTGTCGTTGTGCGTCGAGCCTGGCGTCTCATCCGCCGAGTTGAAATTCGGCTTGAGGACCACCCGCTTGCCGGCGATGCCGGTGGGGTTGACGAGCTTCAGCACGGCGGCGACGCCCTGCGTGCGGTCGGTCGTGCGGACCAGCGCGACGCGGCTGCGGCGCGGGCCTAGGGCCTGCGCCAGGCCGTCGGAGCCGAGCGCGGGCAGGAGCGCCAGGCCGGCGGAGAGCGTGCGGACGAATTCGCGGCGGTCGAGTCCCTGCGCGGACTGGAGCATGACAGTCTCCTTCACGATCGCGCGGGGACCTGCGCCGATCGCCGCTAGTCTACACCCGGGCGCAGGCACCTTGAATCGGGCACGCGGCCATGCCGGTCGAGGAGTATGATGCGCCTGCGGCGCGCCACAGACGCCCGCTGAGGCCGAAGGCAGAGGACCACGAGAGGACGACCATGGAACTGCTGCGTCGCGCGCTGCTGGTCGGATGCGTGCTGCCCGGGCTGTGGTTGCTCCGCCTCGCGCCGCTCGACCCGCTCCTCTCCATTGTCCCGATTGATTTCGCGGCGCGGCAGAGGCAGGAAGCGGCCGCCATCCCCGACGAGGCCAAGACGGATGCCCAGCGCCGCCTGGCCGAGATCCCGCTGTCGGTCTACGTCGAGGAGGTGGTGCAGTACAACATCTTCCCGGCGACCGGCGCGGAGTGGGAACGCTTCCTCGAAAGCATCGATCGACGGATCGCGGCCGGCGGCGCGGGCACGCGGATCTTCCTCCGCCAGGACGAGGACCCGCTCCCCGTCATCGCCGACCGGCTGGCGGCCGCGGGCGGGATGACGCACGTGTCGCTGTCGCGGCCGGGCGGCGACGTGCACTACCAGGTGGTTCGGCACACGTGGACGCGCGGCGACTTCCAGCCGGGCGCCGGCTTCACGGGCAGGCCGACGCCCCCGCCGGCCCTGATGTATCCTTTCCGCGCCGTCGGCTACGCAGCGATGGCCGCCGGCGTCGTCCTG
>ORMF010664242.1_pt1 | contig 13399 bp, 15 predicted proteins | sample 1779871 | NCBI WGS metagenome assembly ORMF01 (sample SAMEA104232316, study PRJEB22302) | groundwater metagenome | biome: forest; feature: aquifer; material: groundwater | place: USA | collected 2011-08-07 | depth 5.4 m | reverse complement strand
GCCGTCCAGGACGTAGGTGATGGTCTCCATGCCGCGGTGCGGGTGCCAGGGGAAGCCGCGCACGTAGTCGTCCCGGTTGTCGGACTGGAAGCAGTCGAGAAGCAGGAAGGGGTCCAACTGCGGGATTTCATGGAAGCCGAAGACCCGCTTGAGGCGAACGCCCGCCCCCTCGATGGTCGGAATGCTCTTCCACACTTTCTTGATCTGGCGCATGGGATAGAAAAGCCCGGCGGTGGGGTTACGCCCCACCGCCGGGCGATAAGTAAACTACCGAGCGGCCTTGTCGCCGGGCGGACAGTTCATGGTGCAGCCGGGATGGCCGGCCGGGCAGGCCGCCATGCCGCCGATCGGCTTGCCGGTGAACGGGCAGTTCTTGCCGTACATCCCGCCGCCTGTTCCTCCCTGGCAGGCCTTGACCGCGTAGTAGGTCTTGCAGGCGCCGCTGGCCAAGCTCAGCACGATGATCAACAGGCCGAGGTACTGCCCCAGCGTTTTGATCCGCCCTTTCTCCTTGCCCGCCGAGGTAAGGGTCCAGTAGCCGACCGCCGAGGTGATCAACAGCATGCTCATTCCGTGTCCTATCATCATCCTATTCGCCTCCCTTGGGTTAACCCTTCGGCAACACGCCGAAAAACGTCATCAGATACGCCGCGGTCTGCATGAGGAGGAAGGCGGCGGCCCAGTAGACGCCCAGCCACCAAACCCTAGTCGCTTTGTCCTGATACTGCGAGCAGACCAGCCGGACGCCGATCCACCCGAGCGCAGCGTAGAAGAGGGAGAAGAGGATCCGGTGGTTCAACTCCAACGGTCCGCTGATCGCCCCAGGCCAACGGACAGACCATGCCGGCGGCAAGACGAGCAGCATAAGCCGCACCTGCTGGCGGACCACCAGGAGGTCCGCCAGGTACCAGGCGCCGGCGGCGCCGGCCTTGGCCGCCAGCGGGACGATCCAGGCCGGAAGCACATACCACGCGATCGACGCCAGCAAGAAGAGATAGTAGCCCATTCAGCTTACTCCCATTCGATGGTGCCGGGCGGCTTGGAAGTGACGTCGTAGACCACCCGGTTGATGCCGCGCACCTCGTTGACGATCCGGTTCGCCGCCCGCTCCAAAAGATCCTGCGGGAGCCGGGCCCAGTCGGCGGTCATGCCGTCGGTGCTGGTCACCGCCCGCAGCGCCACGACATTCTCGTAGGTCCGCTCATCCCCCATGACGCCGACCGAGCGGACCGGCAGCAGCACCGCGAAGGCCTGCCAGACTTTAGAGTACCATCCGGAGGAGCGCAGCTCCCCGATAAAGCGGGCGTCCGCCTCCCGCAGCAGGTCCAACCGCTGCCGGGTCACGCTGCCGAGGATCCGGATCGCCAGCCCCGGCCCGGGGAACGGGTGGCGGCCCAGCATTTCGGCCGGAAGACCCAGCTGCCGGCCAATCACCCGCACCTCGTCCTTGAACAGGAACCGCAGCGGCTCCACCAGCTTGAACTTCATCCCCTTCGGCAAGCCGCCCACGTTGTGGTGGGTCTTGATCGTGGCCGAGGGGCCACCATGCGGGGAGACCGACTCGATCACGTCGGGGTACAGCGTGCCCTGCCCCAGGAACTTGGCCTGCCGGTGCTTCCTCGCCTCCTCCTCGAAGCAGGCGACGAAAAGCCGGCCGATCCGGCGGCGCTTCTCTTCCGGCTCCTCGATCCCTTTCAAAGCTTTCAGGAAGCGGGCTTCGGCATCCACGACAACGAGCGGCATCTTGAAGTGGTCCCGGAACATCCGGACCACCTCCTCTCGCTCTCCCTTGCGCAGCATGCCGGTGTCCACGAAGATCGGGACCAGCCGCTTGCCGACCGCCTTGTGGACCAGCAGCGCCGCCACCGAGGAGTCCACGCCGCCGGAGAGGCCCAGGACCACGCCGGCGCCGGAGGTCTTCTCCCGGATCTCCCGCACGCTGTTCCGGATAAAGTGCCGCGGCGACCAGTCGCCCCGGCAGCCGCAGACGCCGTAGAGGAAGTTCCGGATCACCTCTTTGCCCCGCTCGGTGTGCATCACCTCCGGATGGAACTGCACGCCGAAGCGTTTGGAGGAGGGGGATCCCATCGCGGCGATCGGGGTGTTGGCGGTGCGGGCGATCCTCTTGAAGCCGGGAGGGAGTTTGTTGACGTAATCGCCGTGGCTCATCCAGCAGGTGAAGCGGCCGGAGAGCCCCTTAAAGAGGGAGTCCTGCTCCGTGATCCGCAGCCGGGCCTTGCCGAACTCCCGGTGGGCGGCTTTCGAGACGCCGCCGCCGAGCATCTGGCCCATCAGCTGCATGCCGTAGCAGATCCCCAGCACCGGCCGCCCGGTGCGGAAGACGCCCCGGTCCGGCTTCGGGGCCCCCTTGGCCCAGACGGAGGCCGGCCCACCGGAGAGGATGATCCCTTTCGGGTTTTCCCGGGCGATCTGCTCGGGCGAGATGGTGTAGGGGACAATCTTGGAGAAGACGTTGAGCTCCCGGACCCGCCGGGCGATCAGCTGGGCATACTGGGAGCCAAAATCGAGGATGAGCACCGTCTCTTGCGGGTTCTTTTCCATATCGGGGTAGCCCTATTTTACCTCTGTTGGCGTCTCATGGCGGAGGCGAAGTTGGCCGCAGGCCCCCTCGATGTCGAGGCCCCTCGAGGTCCGCAGGGTGGCCACGATCCCCTTTTCCTGCAGCTTCTTCTCGAACGCCCGCATCCGCTCCTCCGGCGGGCGGCGGAAAACATCGGTACCAGGTACCGTTCCGGTACCCGGTACCATTTGTTTTATCGGGTGGCAGGGGATCAGGTTCACTTTGCAGAGCAGCCCCTTGAGGCGGCCGGCCAGCTCCTCGGCGTGCTGCGGCTGGTCGTTCACGCCGTCAATCAGGATGTACTCAAAGGTGATCAGCCGTTTCGTCGCTTTCACGAAGGCCCGGCAGGCGGCCATCAACCGGACGATCGGGTACCTCTTGTTGACCGGCATCAGCTTGCCGCGGATCGCGTCGTTAGGGGCGTGCAGCGAGACCGCCAGCTCCAGCTGCAACCCTTCCTTGGCCAGCCGCTCCATCATCGGGATAAGCCCCACCGTGGAGATCGTGATCTTGCGGGCGCCGATCTTGAGACCATCGGGGGAGTTGATGATCCGGATGGCCTTGATCAGGTTCTCGTAATTGGAAAGGGGCTCCCCCATCCCCATAAAGACGATGTTGGAGACCCGAGATCGGTACCTGGTACCAAGAGGTGAATCGGTACCAGGTACCGATTTTAAGGTTTGGTCCACCCGCGCCACCTGCTGCACGATCTCGCCGGCGGTCAGGTCCCGCAGGAAACCCTTCATGCCGCTGGCGCAGAAGCCGCACTTGTAGGCGCAGCCGACCTGCGTGGAGACGCAGACGGTACGCCGCCCCTCGGCCGGGATCATCACCGTCTCGACCGACTGGCCGTCCGGCAGCTTCCAGAGCCATTTGACGGTGCCGTCGGAGGAGGTCTGCTGCTGGATCGGGAAGAGGCCCGGCGCGGGGAATTCCGCGGCCAGCTCATCCCGCATCGGTTTGGGCAGCGTGGTCCAGGAAACGGGGTCGGATTGGCCGTGCTGGTAAAGGGCTTCGAGAATCTGCTTGGCGCGGTACTTGGGCTGGCCCCGCCGCGTTACCCATCCCTCTAACTCGGAGGGAGAAAGGTCATAAACGGAACAGGCCGGCGACGCCAAACGGGCTACTTCCGGGTTTCCTTCGGGAGATCCTTTCCGTAGCCGGTCAGCGAGCGGGGCGGAGACCCCGTCGTGTCCTGGATCGTGCGGAAGATCGGCATGTTCGCCTCGGTGGCGACGTAGATCACGTTGGGGTTCAGGTTCAGCGTGTTGACCCAGAGGTAATGGAGGTACTGCTCGGTGAGGCTCTCGTTGATGATCCCCTGCGCGTCCCGGATGCCGGCCGCTTCGATCCTCTTGCGCTCGGCTTCCTGGCTTTCCCGCTGCAGCACGAATTTCATCCGCTCGGCGTCCTGCTCCGCCTTGAGCTTCTGCTCCACGGCGTCGCGCACCGTGGGAGGCAGAGTCACCTTGCGCAGCAGAACCTTCTCGATGACGATCCCTCGCGGCGAGACCATCTCGCTCAGGTGTTTCTCGAACCGCTGAGCCATCATCTCCCGCTCGGAGGTGTAAAGCCCCTTGGCCTCCTCTTCGGCGGTGACGCCCCGGACCACCGAGCGGTACTGCGGGATCAGGATCACCTCCTGGTAGTTCGGGCCGACGGTCCGGTAGACCTCCACCGCCTTCTGCGGCTCCAGCCGGTAGAGGACGGAAACCTCGAGCTGCACGGTGAGCCCTTCCTTGGAGGGGACCTCCATCGTCTCCTTGTCTTCCTGCGTCCGGATGGAAATGGACACGATGTTCGCCAACGGGTTCACCAGCTTCAGCCCCGGGGCCAGCGGCTGCTCCGCCACCTGGCCGAAGACATCCACGACCCCGACGTGGCCGGCCGGGATCACCCGCAAGCAGGAGAGGAGGAAACCGGCGGCGAAGCCCGCCGTCAGGCAGGCCGCCAGCCGGACAGGGTAAAACTTTTTCTCGCGGATGCTGAGGGCCAAGCCGATCACCAACGAAACCGCCAGGGCAGGAATCAGGTACATGGGTCAGTCTCCTTTAAGGAAGCGCGCCGTCATTTCCCCATCCCGACGTGCTGGGTGCGCTGGGCAAGTTTGCCTTCGGTCTGGATGGAGGGGGCAATGATGATCTCCGTGAGCTGGAATTCTTTCATGTTCCGGGCTCCGACGGAGCCCATCGAAGTGGTGAGGGCCCCCATCAGGTTCTGCGTGCCGTCGTCGGTGCGGGCCGGGCCGAAGAGGATCTCTTCCAGCGTGCCGGTGACCCCGACGTGGATCCGGGTGCCGCGCGGCAGGTTCGCGTGCGGCGTGGCCATGCCCCAGTGGTACCCGCCGCCCGGCGCCTCTTTGGCGCGGGCGAAGGGGGAACCGATCATCACGGCGTCGGAGCCGCAGGCGAAGGCCTTGCAGACATCGCCGCCGGTCCGCATGCCGCCGTCGGTGATGACCGGCACGTAGCGGCCGGTCTGCTTGAAGTAGAAATCCCGCGCCGCCGCGCAGTCCACGGTGGCGGTCACCTGCGGGATGCCGATCCCCAGCACGCCGCGGGAGGTGCAGGCCGCACCCGGCCCCAGACCGACCAGGATCGCCGAGGCGCCCGCTTCCATCAGCTCCAGCGCCACGGGGTAGGTGACGCAATTGCCGACGATCACCGGGATCTTCATCGTCTTGCAGAATTTCTTGATGTCGAAGGTTTTGTACTCGGTGGAGAGGTGCCGGACCGTGGAGACGGTGGACTGGACCACGAAGAGGTCGGCGCCGGCCTCCTGCGCGATCGGCCCGAACTTCTCGGCCCGCTGAGGGATCGCGGATACAGCGCAAGGGACCTTGGCCTTTTTGATGGTCTCGATCCGCTTGGAAATCAGCTTTTCCCGGATCGGCTCCCGGTAGGCCTTCTGGATAAACTCGGTGGCCTTGTCCCCCTGCTGGGACTTGACGATCTTGGCCAGGATCTCTTTGGGGTTCTCGTAGCGGGTCTGGACCCCCTCCAGGTTGAGGACCGCCAGACCCCCCAGCTTGCCGAACGCGACCGCGAAATCCACGTCCACGACGCCGTCCATGGCGCTGGCGAGGATCGGGACGCGGTAGCGCTGGCCGTCCAGCGGCCAGGAGGGGTCCACCTCGTTGGGATTGACCGTGACGGTGCCGGGGACTAAAGCGATTTCGTCGAAGCCGTAGCAGCGCCGGGCCTTGCGCCCGCGCCCAATGAACTCACCCATATTGAGTATTTAGCACAGGGCCTCCGGGGAGTCAACCCCGGAGGCCCGCGCATTCCTTATGAGATCCCTCGCTTTCGCTCGGGATGACCCTAAAGGGTTACTTGATGACCGCGAGGACGTCGTCCTGCTGGATGATCAGGAATTCCTTCCCGTCCAGCTTGACCTCGTTGCCGGAGTACTTGCCGAACAGGACCTTGTCGCCCGTCTTCAGTTCCGGCGGGACGACCTTCCCGTTCCTCAGGACCTTGCCGGAGCCGACCGCCAGGACTTTCGCCTCCTGCGGCTTCTCCTTGGCATTGTCGGGAAGGATGATCCCTCCCGCCGTTTTGTCCTTGGCGCCGAGCACCTCCACGATCACCTTGTCGCCGAGAGGCTTGAGGTTCATTAATAATCCATGCCTCCCATGCCGCCGCCGTGGCCGGCCGGACCCGCGGATGCCTTATCCTTTTCGGGGATATCGGTCACCAGGGCCTCGGTGGTCAGCAGCAGGCCCGCGATGGACGCCGCGTTCTGCAGCGCCAGCCGCGACACCTTGGTCGGGTCGATGATGCCGGCCGAGAGCATGTCCACGTACTCGCCGCTGTCGGCATTGAAGCCCTCGTTGCCGCTCTTCTCCGCCTTGACCCGCTGGGTCACCACGGAACCCTCGCCGCCGGCGTTCTCCACGATCTGGCGGATCGGCTCCTCGAGCGCCCGCCGGACGATCTCGATGCCGACCGACTCATCGTGGTCCGACGTTTTGAGCTTATCCAGGGCCGTGAGAGCGCGCAGGTAAGCCACCCCGCCGCCCGGCACGATCCCTTCCTCAACCGCCGCGCGGGTCGCGTGAAGCGCGTCCTCGACACGGGCCTTCTTCTCTTTCATCTCGGTCTCGGTCGCGGCGCCCACCTTGACCACGGCCACGCCGCCGGAGAGCTTCGCCAGCCGCTCCTGCAGCTTCTCCTTGTCGTAGTCGGAATCGGTCTTCTCGATCTGCGCCTTGATCTCGCCGATGCGGCCGTTGATCGCCGCCGTCTTGCCGGCGCCCTCAACGATCGTCGTGTTCTCCCGGTCCACCGTGACTCTCTTGGCCCGTCCGAGATCGGAAAGCTCCAGGCTCTCCAGCTTCCGGCCGAGATCCTCGGTGATGGCGGAACCGCCGGTCAGCACCGCGATGTCTTCCAGCATCGCCTTGCGGCGGTCGCCGTAGCCGGGGGCCTTCACCGCGGCGGCGGAAAGCGTGCCGCGCAGCTTGTTGACCACCAGCGTCGCCAGGGCCTCGCCCTCCACCTCTTCGGCGATGATCAGGAACGGCTTGCCGGTGCGGGCGATCTTCTCCAGCAGCGGGAGCAGATCCTTCATCACGGAGATCTTCTTCTCGTGGATCAGGATATACGGGTCTTCGAACACCGTCTCCATCCGCTCGGCGTCGGTGACGAAGTACGGGGAGAGGTAGCCCTGGTCGAACTGCATGCCCTCGACGACCTCGAGCGTGGTGTCAATCCCCTTGGCTTCCTCCACCGTGATCACGCCGTCCTTGCCGACCTTCTCCATCGCGTCGGCCAACAGCTCGCCGATCTTGGAGTCGTTGTTGGCGGAGATCATCGCCACCTGCGCGATCTCCTTCTTGCCCTTGATCGGTTTGGAGAGCTTCTCCTTGAGGTAATCCACGACCGTCTGCACGGCCGTGTCAATGCCGCGCTTCAACCCCATCGGGTTGGCGCCGGCGGTGACGTTCTTCAACCCCTCGCGGAAGATCGCCTCAGCCAGGACGGTCGCCGTGGTGGTGCCGTCACCGGCGGTGTCGGAGGTCTTGGAAGCGACTTCCTTCACCATCTCGGCGCCCATGTTCTCGTAGGGGTCGGCCAGCTCGATCTCCTTGGCCACCGTGACACCGTCCTTGGTGATGGTGGGGGAGCCGAACTTCTTGTCCAGGATCACGTTCCGGCCCTTGGGTCCCAGCGTCACCTTGACCGCTTTGGCCAGGGTCTCCACGCCGCGCAGGATCGCGCGCCGGGCTTCATCATTGAAAAGCAGTTGCTTTGCCATTGCTCAAAACCTCCTGTTTAAGTTACTTCTTCTCTTTCAAGACCGCTAAGATGTCGTCTTCCCGGAGGATCAGGAACTCCTTCTCCTCGTGGTTGACTTCGGTGCCGGAGTACTTGGCGAAAAGGACCGTGTCCCCCACCTTGATCTCCAGGGGCTTGACGGTCCCATCCTCAAGCAGCCGGCCCTTGCCGACCGCCAATACCTTCGCTTCCTGGGGCTTTTCCTTGGCCGTGTCCGGCAGGATGATGCCGCCCGCAGTCTTTCCCTCTTCCTCCAACAACTTCACTAAGATCCTGTCACCCAGGGGTTGAATAGCCATGAAACGGTGAACCTCCTCAGATTCAGATCGAGTTTAACTCAGGAACAGCAGAATTGAGTTAGCAGCCGGTGCTGCAGAGTGCTAATTCTCTATCTATTCTATCCGGAGATAGGAGATTGTCAATCTATTTTTGCTGGTGGTAGTGGCTCCATTTGCCGTCATTTCGAGGCGAAGCCGAGAAATCTCGTTTTAAACCAAGATTTCTCCTCGCTTTGCTCGTCGAAATGACCCACTATCTTGTTGGTAAGTGATCTGGAGCCCCTGCAGCGTGAGGTCGGGGTTCACGGTTTGAACAGAGTGGCAGTAAGGGGCCATCAGCCGGCAGTGGCCGCCGGTGGCGATCACCCGGGCCTTCGGGGCGTGGCGGGTTTTGAGCTTGGCCACGATGCCATCGCAGAGGGCGCCGTAGCCGTAGAACAGCCCGCTGAGCATGCTCTGGCGGGTGTCCCGGCCGAGGAACTCCTTAGGCGGGGTAAGCCCGACCTTCGGGAGGAGGGCCGTCCGGGAGATCAGCGCCTCCAGCGCGATCCCCATGCCGGGCACGATCAGCCCGCCCAGGTACTCCCGCCGGGCGGAAACCACGTCCAGCGTGACCGCCGTCCCGAAATCCACGATGATGGCGGGCCCCCCATAGAGGAAGTAAGCCCCCACCCCGTTGACCAGCCGGTCCTGCCCCACCTGGGAGGGGACCCGGTACCGGTTTATGATCGGGGCGCGGATGTTCTCCCCCAAGATCAGGGGTTTGAGACCGAGCTGTTTCAGGGAGCGTTTGAGGGAAACGGTGGCGCGCGGGACAACGCTTGAAACGATCACGCCGTCGAGCTGCCGCGGCGAAACTTTCAGCGCCCGCAGCAGGGACCGCGGGGAGCCGCGGGTGGGGATCCGGCCGCGGGCAACCAGCCGGGCGCCCCGGAAGAGGCCGGCCGTGATGGTGGTGTTGCCGACGTCAACGGCCAGAAGCATGGCGGCCTTTACTCGATTGGTACACAATCGCCAGACCCAACACCACCAGATACCCCGCCACGGCCATGCACAAGGCCAGGAGCACGTTGCCGGCGATCGTGGTCAGCCCGATCCGGATGAGCTTGTGTTCGGCGACTTCATTTCCCAGCAGCCACCGCCCCAGGAAGAAGCTGCCGGCGTAGACTAGCGGGGCGGTCAGCGGGTTGGTCACCAAGGCGCCCGCCACCGCCAAGGGGACGCTGAGCCGCAGCGCGGTGGCTACGCCCGCGGCGACAATGGCCCCGGTGCCCGGAAGGATCCCCAGCAGGATGCCCAAAGCAAAGGCGAAGGCCAGCCGGTGCGGAGTGTCCGGAGTGCCTTTGATGAGATTGGAGAGCTTCATTTTATTTGTGCTATGGTATTGAGTCATGGCCCTCACAAAATGCCCCGTGGACCAGTCGGAGATGCGCCAGATCCAGGACAAGGGGATCGCCTTGGATTGGTGCGACCTGTGCGATGGGATCTGGCTGGACCCCGGAGAGCTGGCCCGCCTGAGCCGCACCACGGTGGACATCCCGAACCTTCTGCCGAAACCGGCCCCGGCCCGGACGCATGAATCCTCCAAAACCCCGCAGTGCCCGCGATGCAACGTCCCTCTTGAGGAAATCCTCTATGAGCAAGCGGGGTCTCTCCAAGTAGACCGCTGCCCCGGCTGCCACGGGCTCTGGCTCGAGCGGGGGGAGCTGCAGGAGATCTATGATGCCGCGGGCAGGAAGCTCAGGATGTCCGGCTCCGGGGAGCCCGCTGCCCCCGCAGACAACTCTTCCGATTCCCTCGGCACGACGGTCCTGATCACCGTGCTGATCCTGCTGGCCGGGTTAATCGCGATACTGGTTATTTGGATCTTTCAGCGGCCCCTTTGACCGCTTCGCTGAACGGCGCCAGCAGGTTCGTCAGCTCGGTCGGGATGAGGAGTTTCGTGGAGGGGCTGGCCCCGATGGACTTGAGCGCCTCCAGGTATTGCAGCGACATCGTCTTTGAATCCACGTTCTTGGCCGAGTCGAAGATCTTGGTGAGGGCCAGCGCGTAACCCTCGGAGTTGAGGATCGCCGCCTGCCGGTTCCCCTCCGCTTGGAGAATCGCCGACTGCTTGGCCCCTTCCGCTTTCAAAATGGCCGATTGCCTCTCCCCCTCCGCCACCGTGATGTTCGCCTGTTTCTGCCCGTCCGCCTCGAGCACCGCAGCGCGCCGGCCCCGCTCGGCGGCCATCTGCTTGTTCATGGAATCCTGGACATCCTTCGGCGGCGAGATCTCCCGGATCTCCACCGAGGTCACCTTGACGCCCCAGCGCTCGGTGACCTCATCCATCTTGGTGCGCAAAACCGTGTTGATCTGATCCCGCTTGGCCAGCACGTCATCCAGCGGGATGTCCCCCACCACGGCGCGCAGCGTGGTGGTGGCCACTCCCATGGCGGCGCCGGCATAATCCCGCACGTGGACCACGCAGGCAATCGGGTCCACCACCTTGGAGTAGATCAGGAAATCAACAGAGATCGGGGCGTTGTCCTTGGTGATGCAGGTCTGCCGCGGGATCTCCAGGAAGGTTTCGCGCAGGTCCACGCTGACCGGCTGGTCAATGACCGGGATGATGATGACCACCTTGGTCTTGGCGCCGATCACTTGCCCCAGGCGCAGGATCACCAGCCGCTTATACTCCGGAACGATCCGGATCATCGAGACCAGCAGAAGAACAGTTCCCAGAACCAGGATCAACAGAACGATCGGGCCGGCATCCATCAAGCGCTCTCCTTTACTTCCTCAACATGAACGGTTAACCCTTCTCTTCGAACCACCCGTACCCGCGCCCCTTTTCTCACGAAGTGGGTCGTCCGGGCCTGCCACTCCTCACCCTTCACATGCACCAGCCCCAGCGGCTTCAAATCGGTCTTGGCCGTCCCTTCCGAGCCCACCAACCCCTCGATGCCGCTGGTGACTTTCTGCCGGAGAGCCCGGATGCCGGCCCCCACGATCCCCAGGAAAAAGGCGGCCGTCAGCAGGGCCGAAGCAATGATCGTGCTCCAGGGCAGCTTGAGCGGCGCGATCCGGACGCCCGGGAAAAGGACCGCCGAGCCGAACGCGAAGGCGATGATGCCGCCGGCGGTGAGGGCGCCGTAGCCGGGCAGCTTGATGTCCGCGATGAAGAAGACCACCGAGAGGGCGATCAGCGCGATCCCTCCCCAGTTGACCTCTAAGGTCTCAAGGGCCACAAGGGCCAGCACCAGGAAGATAGCCCCCACCACGCCGGGGAAGACCGCGCCCGGCGTGGCCAGCTCATAGATCAGCCCGTAGATGCCCAGCAGCAGCAGGATGTAGGCCAGGTTCGGGTGGGCCAGCTGGTGCAGCACTCTCTCCATGAGAGTGGCCGGCAGCGTCTGCAGCGGTTTCCCCTGCAGCGCCAGCGTCGTCATCCCAAAGACGGTCTTCACCTGCCGCCCGTCCGCCTGCCGGACGAGATCCTCCATGTCGCGAGCAATGAAGTCGGCGATCTTCAGCTCCACCGCCTCCTCCGCGCCGGAGGAGCGGCTCTCCCTCACGGCCGCCTTCACCCACTCCAGGTCGCGGCCCCGCTCCAGCGCGATGGAACCCAGGTAGGCGGCGGCATCGTTGGTCATCTTATCCTCCATCACGGAAGAGGTTTTTTCGGAGGAGCCGACCTGCACCGGGTGGGCGGCGCCGATGTTGGTGCCCGGAGCCATGGCCACCAAGTGGGAAGCGACCGCGATGAAGGCCCCGGCCGAGGCAGCCCGCGCTCCCGAAGGGGCGACGTAGGTGATGACCGGCACCGGCGAATCCAGCACCGCTTGGATGATCTTGCGCATCGAGCCGTCGAGGCCGCCCGGCGTGTCCATCTCCAGCACGACGGCCGAGGCCTGCATGCCGCGGGCCTCCTCGAGGCCGCGCGTCACGTAGCGGGCCACCGCCGGATCAATGGGGCCCTTCACCTCGAGGATCAGGACCGGGCGCGCTTCCTCGGCGGACACGCAGAAGGCAGAAAGCAGTAAGCAGAAAGCAGCAAAAAGACTCCTGCCTACTGCCTTCTGCCTACTGCTTTCTATCTTTTTCATCTGACCAGCAACACCTCCCCAGCTGACACCGATTCTACCAGGCCGGTGTCCATGCGGACAAGCAATGCTCCGCTTGGGTCCACATCGAGCGCCTGGCCGTCCAGCACCCGCCCCTCCACCGCCACCCGCACCCGGCGGCCCAGGAACCCGGCGAACCCCCGCCATTGCTCCAGCACCGGGGACATCCCTTCCTTAATGAACTGGGCGTAGGTCTTGTCCAGTTGCGCGAGCAGCTGCCGGGCCAGCTCTAGCCGGTCCACCTTTTCACCCAACTCCCGCATAAGCGAGGTCCCATGGGCCGGCAGCTTATCGCCCGGCGTGTTCACGTTCATGCCGATCCCCACCACCACGTAGTTGACCCTGTTGAGCTCCGCGTTGAGCTCCGTGAGGATGCCGCATAGCTTCTTACCGCCGATCAGCAGGTCGTTGGGCCACTTGATCTCCGGCTTCAAGCCGGTCCCTTGCTCCACCGCGCGGGCCACCGCCACCGCCGCCACCAGGGTGATCTTCGAAATCTCGGTGAGCTGCAGCTGCGGCCGCAGGATGACCGAGCAATAGATCCCCTTCCCCTTCGGTGAGATCCACGTGCGCCCCATCCGGCCCCGGCCGCGCCCCTGCCCCTCGGCGAAAACCACCGAACCCTCCGGCTCCCCGGCGGCCGCCAACCGCTGCGCGACGTCCATCGTGGAGTCGGTGGTGTCGTAGCAATGGATCCGCCGGCCGACCTTGGCCGTCCGCAAATTCCAGGAGAGCTCCTGCGCCGTCAGCCGGTCGGGGATACCGACCAGCTGGTAGCCGCTGTGCGGCTGCGCCAAGATTTTGTACCCCTCGCCGCGCAGCTTCTCAATCTCTTTCCAAATCGCCGTCCGCGTGACACCGGCCATGCGGCTCAACTCCTCACCGGATACAAACTCCCCCGGCCGGGCCTTCAGCGCGTTCAATATCGCCTCCTCCGTCACCGGCGCTTCCACCTCTTCGCTCCGCCGCGGCGGGCGGGGGCCGGCTCGGCGCCGGCCAAGCTCTGGATCCCCTTCTTGCGCAGGTCGGCGATCTGGTCGCGGATCGCGGCGGCCCGTTCGAAATGGAGGTTACGCGCCGCCAGCTCCATCTCCTCCTCCATCTCCGCCACCGCCTCCTCGACGTCGGACTGCTCGGGGCTGAAGCCGGCCGCCT
>ORMF011250345.1_pt1 | contig 13403 bp, 10 predicted proteins | sample 1779871 | NCBI WGS metagenome assembly ORMF01 (sample SAMEA104232316, study PRJEB22302) | groundwater metagenome | biome: forest; feature: aquifer; material: groundwater | place: USA | collected 2011-08-07 | depth 5.4 m | reverse complement strand
TCGCCCGCCGGGCCACGGAGCACGTAGCTGCAACACTCGGTCAGCTCGGAATCATACGGGTTGATCTCGATCAGCTCGCCGCCACGCTGACGGATGGACAGCGGGAACTGCGCCGCGGGGTACACGGTCGCCGAGGTGCCGATTGCGATCTTGCAGTCCGCCCGCGCCGCCTCTTCGAAACACCCCTCCAGCACGTCGGGTGGAATCGGCTCGCCAAACGAGACGGTATCGCTCTTGAGCAGACCCGCACAGTGCGGGCAACGCGGGGGTAGCTCGGCGAAATCGATTTGCGAGCGGGCGAAGCGAGCGACGCACTCGAGACAGCGAATAAGCGTCGCGTTGCCATGAATCTCGAGGAGCCGCTGGCTTCCCGCCAGGCGGTGCAGGTTGTCGACGTTTTGCGTGATGGTGGAGCGCACGATCCCCATCTCTTCGAGCTCGACCAGCGCCAGGTGCCCCGGGTTGGGCCGCGCGGCGGTGAGCGCCTCCCACAGCGCGCGCATCGGACCGGAAGGATTCAGACGCTCCTCCCAGGCCCGCTTCGGATCGGCCAGGAATCGTTGGTACCCGTCGGGCGGGGGCTCACCGTGCTTGGTCCACAGCCCACCTGGACCGCGAAAGGGCGGGATACCGCTCTCGACCGACAATCCGGCACCGGTGAGAGCGATCACGTAGCGCGCGCGCACCAGCGCGGCGGCCGCCTGATCCAGGACCTCGCTGTCGAAGGGTCCCATGCTTCTGCCGACCTTCTCTCGCCACCCGCGTACGGGTGTCAACCGGGGGCGTTGACATAGCGCCCTTACCCGGTGTTGGCTCGCGACTGTGATGGTAACCGGTGTCCTGCTCGCCGGTGGTCGCGCCTCGCGCATGGGGGGGCGCGACAAGGCGTTCGCCGCCGTCGGCGGTGAGCCCATCGCGGTCCGCACGATCCGACTCTTCCGGGGTTTGTTCCCGCAGGTCCTGGTAGCCACCAATCGGCCTGATCGGTTTCGCCACCTCGAGGTCGAGACCGTTCCCGACCGCTTTTTCGATTGCGGCCCGCTGGCGGGCGTTCATGCGGCGCTCCTCGCAAGCCACCACCCCCACGTGTTCGTCGCCGCCTGCGACATGCCCGGACTCGATCCGGCGGTGATCCGCTACCTGGTCGCGCGCATCCGACCCGGGGTCGACGCGGTGGTACCGCGCTGGGAGAACGACATCGAGCCGCTGCACGCGGTGTATGCCGCGCGGGCCCTCGGCACGATAGAGGAATGCTTGCGGAGCGGCCGCTGTGCCTTGCGCGACTTTCTACCCCGCGTCACGGTCGACTATGTCGATGAGGACGTGTTACGGGCGATTGGCCCGGCGGCCCGCAGCATGACGAACGTCAACACCCTGGAAGAGCTTGCCGCCGTGGGCGGTCGTTTCGAAGAAGCGTGAGCCACGATCCCGGGGCGGAGCTGGTGGACGTCGTGGACGACGACGGTCGCACCGTCGGCGTCGTCACACGCCGCGAGATGCGCGTGCGCCGCCTCCCCCATCGCTGCGTCTACCTGCTCATCTTCAATCGCCGCGGCGAGTTGCTCGTGCACCTGCGCACGGCGACGAAAGATCTCTTCCCATCCCACTGGGACGTCGCAGTCGGTGGCGTGCTCGCTGCCGGCGAGTTCTTCGACGACGGTGCCCGACGCGAAGGCTGTGAAGAGGTCGGTGTCGAGCTCGAATGTGAAGCGTTGTTTCCGTTTCGCTATGCCGACGACGCGACGGTCGTACACGGCATGGTGTATCGCGCCTGTCACGAAGGGCCCTTTCGGCTTGAGCCCGAGGAAGTCGTGCGGGCCGAGTTTGCGCCCGTGCGTGAGGTGCTCATACGCGCACGCAACGAGCCTTTTTGTCCCGATGGTCTCGCGGTGCTACGCGCGTACAACGAGCGCTACGCGTCGTAGAGCTACAGTTGGACGAGCAGAACCTGCCCTGGCTTGATCATGGACGAGCTGATGCCGTTCGCGACGCGGAGGGCACGTGTGGTGACGCCGTGGCGGCGCGCGACGTCGTAGAGGGTATCGCCGGATCGCACGCGGTACTCCACCATCCGTCCCGGTGCCAGCTCGGGGAAGTAATGCCCTACATGACTCGCGACGTGGGCGGCGGCGAGGAACATGGCGTAGTAGTTCCGTGCCGAGAAACCGAAGCCCGGACCATGATAGCGCATCACGAGCTCGCCGAGGTCGTCTGAGCCAACCGCTCGGCGGGCGCGTTCTACGCCACCCAGGCCATGATTGTAGGCCGTGAGAGCGAGCGGCCAGCTGGGCAGCGTATCGCGGAGCTCGTGAAGATACTGCGCGGCGGCCTCGCTCGCCCGGGCCGGATCACGCCGCTCGTCTACGGCGTCATCGACGCGCAGATACTGCTGCGCTGTACCGCGGGCCAGCTGCCACAGGCCCACTGCGCCGGCATGCGACATCGCATCGGGGTGATACGAGGATTCGATCAGTGGCAACGCGGCCAGGATGGAGGGCAGGCCCTCCCGCTCGAGCGCGGCATTGACGATCGGATGGTAGAGTCTCTGGGCGGTCAGAGCCTGCGCGAAGGCTTCGCGCATACCGTGCTGCAGGCGCACCTGATCGCTACCGACCAGATCAGTGCGGGTGGACGGTTTCAACAAAACGCCGCTGATTGGGTCGGGGCCCACGATGCTGTTCAGCAACAGCCGGTCCCCGATCTGGCGTGCGTCGCCTGCGGGGTTACCACCACGCCGCACCACCGCGTACACCATTTCCGGACGAAGGCGGTCGTGCACGAGCACTTCGTCCTGTGCGTAGTGAGTGAAGACGTCGGTCCAGAATCGGACTGCCGGGGCGAGCTTCACCGGTACCGGGAAATCCCGGCTCGCGGCGGATACACCACTCGCGCCGAGCAACTCGAGCGTGGCCACCAAGGCCACGAGAAACCCACCACAGCACCACCGCCCCGTGATTCGGTGTGTCAAAGTCACTGGCACCCCTTTCGGGAACGCGGGTTCGGGCGAGAGAAGTCATAGGCTAGGGTGGCGGCGGCGCGCAACCGCCATTGCCGGCCCACCTGGGTCCTCATCTGCTGCAGCGAAATCCTTGACTTCTATTGGAAGCGGTTCCTATAACCCGCCGCCTTTACACGACCGTTGACTGCGGAGGCCGACCATGAAGACGGCGTTGTGGCGATGCTCGATCACCGCGATTCTCGCGCTCGCGTGGGTTGGGCCCGCGCGGGCGATCGTTCTCGATGATCGCGGGGAAATGAAGATGAGCATGCGCACGTATACTGACGTGCGCATCGGCACCGAGGCCATCGGCAGCAAGGAAAATCCGCAGAACTTCCCGCACTCGGCTTTCGGGCATGTACGGCAGCATCGCTACTTCCTGGATCTCAAGTTCAACCACGACTTGAAGCGGCTGGCGCACGCGGGCTGGGGCCTGGCGCGCTCGTTCGAGTGGATGAATCCGGATCAGCTCTCGTACACGCTGCACTACCGGGGCGAAGGTGAAGGGCTCTACGACTACGGTCCCAATGAGTACCACCACATCGAGGACAAGTACCGCGCCATACGGCTCGACCTGCCGAAGTTCGGTACGGTCACCAGCCCTAAGGTCCCCGAACAGTATCTGCAAGATAAGATACGCCGGCTGCGTCGCATCGCCCGCATGCGTAATCGCTTCTTCCTGGGCTACCTCGACTACGAGAACGGGCGGTTCTTCATGCGTGTCGGGCGGCAAATCCTCGCCTGGGGTGAAACCGACGTCTTTCGGCTGCTCGACAACATCAATCCGCTCGATGACTCGTTCGGCGGCTTCTTCATCGCCCTCGACGAGCGGCGCCTGCCGCTCGACATGGTACGTAGCAGCTACCAGATCGGCTCGATCGGGCCGTTGCACGACATGTTCATCGAGGCCTTCGGAGCGCTCGGTAACAAGGACGCGCAGCAGCCCGGCACGCCCGATGGATCACCCTGGCGACCCGGCGGGCTCGGCTACCCTCGCCCCCAGCTCCGCTACGGCAACAATGTGCCAGGGACGTTCGATTTGCGTGGCGGTGCGCGCCTCGTCTTCACGACCGCCGACACCACCGTTACGCTCGCCCACTACCACACCTATTTCGATATCCCTGGCGTCCGCTTCATCGTTCCGAAGCCGAAGGGCGGCATCCCCGCAGCGAGCTACGCGAACCAAATCATAGCCGTGCAGACGTTCCCACGCGTCCCGGTGACCGGACTCGCCTTTACCACCGCCCTCCCCAGCCTCTACAGCATCTTGCGCGGCGAGGCGGCGTATTTCCAAGGCGAGCCGACCAACCGCCAGGGCATCGGGCAGTCGATCGACTCACAAGCGCTCCCCGGCACGCCCGGCTACAACCGCCTCGTCAACGCGCACAACACCGAGGGCGGGCTGGACCCCTTCGTCTATCCGCGCTTCTTCGACGGCACGCGCAAGGGACCGATTACCGCCAAGCTGCTACAGCTCGACTCGTTCAACACCTCGGTCGGCTGGGACTTGAACATCTTTTTTCGCCCGCTCAACCCGGCGCAGAGCTTCTTCATCACGACGCAGTTCTTCTTCAAGCACATGTTCGACTCGCCGGGCGATCTCATCCTACCGGTCGGCTACCGCAACATTGCGGTCGACAAAGGGCTGTTGTTGGTCGGCACCCCCGGATGCCTGCGCCCGAGCGGGAATCGAACCCCGTGCCGAGCGCGCCCGCGTCTCTACCACTTGGCTGACGACCGCCTCCTCCACACCCTGCTGATCACCACCTCGTACTTTAGCGGCAAGGTGACGCCGTCGGTCGGTATGTTCTACGACTGGCAGGGCGGGATCGTCGTCCAGCCGGGAGTCGCGCTGACGCAGGATCCCTTCCGCTTCATCGTCGACTACACGCGGGTGGCCGGCCCACCAACCGGCCAGTTCGGCACCGTTCGCGACCGCGACAACGTACGTGTCCAAATCGAGTACGTCTTCTAGCGAGTGCGCTTCACGCTCATCCGGACACCCCTCCTTGCTGGTCTAGTCGCGCTTTCCTGCGTTGGGGCGCAGGCGTTCTCGCTCGACGATCGCGACGAGATGAAATTCTCCCTGCGCGCGTACTCCGGCGTGCGCCTCGCCACCGAGAGCAAGGGTGGCGAAGAAGATCCGCTCTCGTATCCCCGCTCGTCGGCCGGCCACGTGCAGCAGCACCGGTATTTTCTCGAGCTGAAGCTCGACCATGACATTCTTCGGCTGGCGAGCACCGGCTGGGGATTGGCGCGCGCCTTCGATTGGCTTCAAGCGCGCACGCTCAAGTACGTGCTCCACTACCGGGGTGAGGGTGAGGGCATCTACACCTACGGCCCGCACGAATGGAGCCACGAGCGGGAAGACCTCGAGGCCGTACGATTGGATGTTCCCTCCATTCCGCCGCTGGTAAGCCCGGTGCTGAGCCAGGGGTACATCCGACGGCGCCTGCGCCGACTCGACCGCCTCGGGGACCAACGGCACCGCCTGTTCCTCGCCTACCTCGATGTCGAGAAGGGTCCGCTCTTCGTTCGGCTCGGGCGGCAAATTCTCGCCTGGGGCGAGACCGACAGATTCCGTCTTCTCGACAACATCAACCCGCTCGATGACTCGTTCGGCGGCTTCTTCATCGCCCTCGACGAGCGCCGGCTGCCGCTCGACATGCTGCGGGCGAGCTACCAGATCGGTTCCGTCGGGCCTGCGAGCGACGCCTTCGTCGAAGCCTTCGCCGCCTTCGGCAACCGCGACGCGACGCAGCCGGGCGCGCCGCTTGGATCACCGTGGGTGCCGGGCGGCCTCGGGTTCCCCAACCCTGCGCTCCGCTTCACCAACGAGGTTCCTGCCAAGAACGCGACGCGCGGCGGCGCCCGGCTCGTTTTCAACGCCGCCGACACCACCTTCACCCTCGCGCACTACTACACTGCGCTCGACGTTCCGGGCGTGCGCTTCATCATCCCGCAGCCGGAGAACGGGCTCGGGGGAGCGAATTTCGGTCGTGAGATCATCGCCCGCCAGGAGTTCCCCCGTGTCCCCATCACCGGTGCCTCGCTGACCACCGCGCTGCCGTCGCTGTACAGCGTGCTGCGGGCGGAGGCCGCGTACTTTCAAGGTGAGCCGATGAACCGCCAGGGTCGCGGCGATTCGTTCGACAGCTTCGTGACACCCGGGACACCGGGATACCTTCGGCTCGTGCGCCAGCACAACACCGAGGGCGGACTCGATCCGTTCGTCTACCCGCGCTTCCTCGACGGCACCCGCGAGCGACGTGTGGTGGGGAGCTTGCTGCAACGCGACAGCTTCAACATGGCGGTCGGGTGGGACGCGAACCCGTACGTGCGCTGGCTGAATCGTGCCCAGACCCTGCTCGTCACGACGCAGTTCTTCTACAAGCACGTGTTCGACTCACCCGGCGATCTCGTCTTGCCGTCCCCCTATCGCGTCATCGGGGTTTCGCCGAGCATCCCCATTTTCGGCAGTCTCTGCGGCGGTGGGACACGCCCCTGTCGGCTGCGTCCCAGACTCTACCATCTCGACGACGACCGCTTTCTACACACCCTGCTCATCACGACCTCCTACTATTCGGGCCGGCTGCTGCCCCAGATCGGTGTCTTCTATGACTGGCAGGGCGTAGTGGTCCTCCAGCCCGGGCTGACCTTCGTGCATGATCCCTACCGGGTGTTGATCGACTACACGCGCGTCGGGGGTCCCCCGACGGGGCTGTTTGGCGCCGTGCGCGATCGTGACAACATCCACTTCCAGCTCGAGTTCGTATTCTAGGGGGAACGGTCAAAGGCAGCGTACGTTCGGCCTGTAGAGCCGTTGACACCCAAAAGACTGCCACGGTAGAGCCGCGAGTGAATGCTTGCTCACACCCCTGCCCGCGCCGACACCAAGCGGCCTGAGATCGAGCGCGCGGCCTTGGAGCTGTTCGTGACCCGGGGGCTCAAGGGGACCACCATCCGGGAGATTGCGACCCGCGCTGGGGTCGCCGAAGGCACCCTCTATCGACATTGGCGCAGCAAGCGTGAGCTGGCGCGTTTCGTGTTTCAGGGGTGCGCTGCCCGAGTTGCCGGCGAGCTCCGTCAGGCCGCGGCTGGGGAGGCTGACCCCAGCGCTAAGCTGACGGCGGCCGTGCGCGCACTTTTCCGCTGCGCGCGCGAAGGCATTCTGCTCTACGAGGTCCTCCTCGTACCCCCCGGACGCGATATCGAAGACTTCGTCGAGATGGCAAGCAGCCCGGCAACCGTGCTGGCCGAGCTGTTTGCAAACCTCACCCCCGAGCTAGATCCGCGGCTGGCGGCCGAGGGCGTGATCGGAGCCGTGAATCGCGTCGCGGCCTACCGGCGCCTGGGCGCCTTGCCGCGCCGCCTGTCCGAGTACGAGCATGACATCGCTGCGATGGTCGCAAAGATAACGTCCACTGAACCCGTGAGGAGCTCTGCATGAAGCTGTCTGGTCCGACACTTGTCATCATCCTGGGGCTCCTCGCTGCCCCCGCCAGAGGGGGCACGCCCGTCCATGGAGACGTGCATCAAGGCCTCTTCGGCACCTGCTTTGCGAACGAGCGCGAAGGCTGGGTGGTCGGAGAGCTGGGACGTATCTTCCACACCACCGACGGCGGGGTTACTTGGGAGCGCCAGACGGTCGACACCAAGCGGCCGTTCTTCACCATCAGCTGCCTCGACGCGCGCAATCTTTGGGTCGCCGGCAAGGAAGGTATCGTCTACAACACTACCAACGGAGGCGAGAGCTGGACGGCGCGGCCAACCGGCTCGACGCGCCACGTTTTCAACCTGCAATTCGGGCCGCAAGAGCGCGGCCACGGTGTGGGCGACTTCGGCACGATGATCCACACCGAGGACGGCGGCAAGCAGTGGGCCGTCATGCAGGTCCCGCCCGAAATCACCCTCCCCGAGAGTGCCGCCGACACCGGCGTCGATCCGGGTGACATCAACCTCTATGGGCTCAGCTACGCCGATGCCGATCACCTCTGGGTAGTGGGCGAGTTCGGCACCATCATGGCAAGCGCCGATGGAGGTCGAACCTTCCGCCAGCAGCACGGGCCGTATGAGACCACCCTCTTCGGTGTGTACTTCACCACTCCGGAGCGCGGTTGGGCGGTGGGGATCGACTCCGTGATCTTGCGCACGGTCGACGGCGGCGCGACCTGGGCGCCCGTTCCGGCTCCCGTGGCGCAGCGTTCGTACTACGATGTGATGGTGCGCGGCGATCGCGGCTGGATCGTCGGCAGCTCGGGCACGATCCTGCGCAGCGATGATGGTGGCGCCACCTGGGCGGGCGAGAAGCTACCCATCGAGTTGGCGGTGTATTGGATTCGGTCGGTGTTTCTCACTCCCAGCGGGACTGGACTGGCAGTCGGCGCCGAGGGGTTGGCGTTTCGCATCAACGGCACCGAGCTGCAGCGAGTACGGTCTTCGGATTCGGGGAGGAAATCATGATTCCGCGGCGACTTATCGAAGCGTATTTGCGCTTCCTCCTTCGCCGCCGCATGGCGGTGACGATCGTCGTGGCGATCATGACGGTTTTCTTCACCTGGCAGTTGCAGTTCATCAAAGTCGTGCCCCAGTTCCTCGACTTCTATCCCGGACCGCTCAAGCTGTCGCTCTTCGGCAAAGAGGTTACTGTTCGCGAGGGCCATCCGTACATCAAGATTTACAACGACTTCCGGCGCATGTTCGGTAGCGCCAACATCCTGCAAGTGATCCTCGAGGTGAAACACGGCGATATCTACAACCCGACCACCTTGCAGAAGATCGACGTCATCACCAAGCGGATCGTCGAGACGAAGGGCGTGGTGCCGTATCAGATCATGTCCATCGCGCACCCCAAGATGAAGAGCATCAGCACCTATGGGGGCGCGATTCAAATTCGGGAAGTGTTCTTCCCGGGCGTGCCGCAAACACAAGCCGACGCCGAGCGCGTCAAGTTCTCCGTCTACGCCAACAAAGGCATCCGCGGTCTCTACGTCTCGCTGGACGACACCGCCGCGTTGGTATCTGCGGGCTTCTGGGAGGAGGAGCTCGACTTCAACTACCTCTGGGATCGCATGATGCAGCTCCAGCAGGACGTGCAGGACGAGAACCACGTCGTGTACTTCACCGGCTTCCCGTGGCTTTACACCTGCATCCAGCGCTATGTCCCGCAGGTCTCGCAGGTCTTCGTGCTCACAGTCGCGGGGCTCGCCTTCCTGCTGTGGAACTACTTTCGCACCTGGACAGGGATTTGGGTGCCGATGTTCTCGGGTCTATTGTCTGGCATCTGGGCGCTCGCCTTCGGTCCGCTGCTCGGCTTGAACCTCGATCCCCTCGTGCTGGTGATCCCGATCTTCCTCACCGCGCGCGCCCTCTCCCACTCGGTGCAATCGATGGACCGGTACCACGAGGAGTACCATCGTCTGGGCGACAAGCATCAAGCCATCGTGGTGTCCTATTCGAGCCTGTTTCCGCCCGCGATTGCTTCGATTCTCGCCGACGGCTTCGGCATCCTCGTGGTGGCGATCGCTCCCATCCCGCTCATTCAGAAGATCGCCTTGTTCTCGAGCTTTTGGGTGATCTCGATCTTCGTCAGCGTCGTCACCTTGCACCCGATTCTCCTCTCCGTCATTGATCCGCCGGGGGTCCACACCAACCGCTACCCCCAGCCGCTACGATGGCTCGGGCGTGGCTTGCTCCTCGTCATCGGCGCCTATTGCGCTTGGAAAGTCCTGCCGATTGCGCTCGCGCTACTGGGCCCGTGGAGGTTCGGCGTGATGATCGCCATCGCCGCCGTGCTCTATGTGTTCCACGCGCCGATCTACAACGGCGTCACTAAGGCAGTGATCGTCGCGAGCGAAGGCAACCGGCGCTGGATTGTGGCCGGCCTATCGATCGCCTTGATCGTGCTTTGCCCGGTCTGGGGCTGGCGTCTCAAAGTGGGTGATATGACGCCGGGAGCCGCGCTCCTGTTTGCAAATCACCCCTACAACGTCGCGTACGCCAAGCTGAACGACAAGTTCCTCGGCGCGAGCCAACTCTTCATCATCGCTGACACGGGTAAGGAAGATGGCATGAAGGACGTCGGTCCCCTCACCTCCTTGGAAGAGATGGCCGACCACATGGAGACGACGGAGGGCGCGGCAGTATCGGTTACGGTGATCGACATCGTCAAACAGTTGGCGCGGCTCTATCACGAGGGCGAGCCCAAGTGGGGCTTCGTACCCGACAAGAAGAAGTACATCGCCGAGCTGTTCTACACCTTCACGCAAACCGGATCGGCGAGTGATCTCGACCGCTTCCTCTCACAGGACATGCGCTACGGCACCGTGGTCACGCTCTACCGTGGCTACTCGCACGACATCATCATGAAGGCGATCAAGGCCGGGCAGGATTGGGCCAAGCAACACAGCGAGGGCGACGTCCAGTATCTTTTCGCCGGGGGTCTCTTCGGCATTCTCGCCGCCGTCAACGAGACCGTGGAAAGCTCCTACTGGATCACGCTCGCCATGATCATGAGCGTGGTCGCGGCTTGTCTCTACTTTACCTACGGCTCCTTCGTCGCCGTCGGCATCCTGATGATACCCGTCGTGCTCTCTCAGTTGGCGTGCGAAGCGTTCATGTATCTCTGGCAGATCGATCTGAACGTAAACTCACTCCCGATCGCGGCCGCCGGTGCCGGCGTCGGAGTCGACTACGGCATTTACCATTTCAGCCGCATGATCGACGCCTTCGACGAAGGGCGGACGCTCGACGAAGCGGTCGACTACGCCACCGCGACCACCGGCAAGGCGATCATCTTCACCGCCACCACGATGGTGGCGGGGACCATCTTCTGGTGGTTCTCGGATCTTAAGTTCCAGGCAGAGATGGGTTTCCTGCTCGCCCTCCTCATGGTCTTCAACACCGTGGGCGGTCTCGTGATCGTGCCGGCCTGGATGAAGATCATCCGCCCGAACTTCCTCTTGAAGCGGCGGGCTGTACCGCTGGCGAGCGAGCCGGCACGGGTGGCGGTCGGGTGATCACGGCCGAGCATCTCGTCAAGCGCTTCGGAGGACACCCCGCCGTCGCCGACGTGTCCTTTGCCGTGGCGCGGGGTGAGGTGGTCGGCTTCCTCGGTCCGAATGGTGCGGGGAAGTCGACCACGCTGCGCCTGCTCGCGGGTGTGTTCCCGCCCGACGCCGGGCATGTCGTCATCGATGGATGCGATGTCGTGAAGGCTCCGCTCGCCGCACGCCGCCGGCTGGGCTACACCCCGGAGCAACCGGCGCTCCATCCCGAGATGACCGTCGGTGGGCTGCTCGAGTTCGTGGCCGCAATGCGCGACGTCCACGGACGCCGGGCGCGGGCGCACGCCGCGGCGGTCGCACTCGACGCCACGGGACTCTCCTCCATGCGGCACGTCAGGATCGAGACGCTCTCGCGTGGCTATCGCCAGCGCGTCGGTCTCGCGGTCGCGCTCGTCGGTGATCCCCCGGCGCTCCTCCTCGACGAGCCGGCGGCAGGTCTCGATCCCGAGCAGACCGCAGAGATGCGTCGACTGGTCAGGAGTCTCGGCGAGCACCACGCCGTGCTGGTCTCCAGCCATGCGCTCGCGGACGTCGAGGTGTTGTGCGACCGAGTCATCATCCTGCACCGCGGCCGCATGCTGGCCGAAGGGCGGCCAGCGGAGCTCGCCGCTCGCCTGCGGCCGGCGTCGCGCCTCGACGTCGAGGCGATGGCAGCGCCGGCAGCGCTCGAAGCGATACTGACGAGCGTTCCGGGCGTCGAACGGGTCGCGATTACCGCACGCGTCAATGGCCATTCCCGCTGCCGCGTCGAGGCCTCACCGGGCGTCGACCTGCGGGCGCGCGTGGCGGACCGCATTCATGCGGCCGGCTGGGACCTGCTCACGCTCGCGCCCGTCGAGCCGACGCTCGAGGAGGCCTTCCTCGACATCGTCGCACGCGAAGAGCTGCCATGAGAAAGGCGATCATCGTCTGCCGCCGCGAGCTCACGGCGATGTTCAGCGGACCGCTTGCGTACGTCGTCGGCGCGGTCTTTCTCTTTCTCAGCGGCTATTTCTTCTACAGCGATCTGACCTTCTTCGTGCTCTTTGGCGGAGCCAACCTGCCGGCGGGCCTGTGGCGCTTCGTCTTCCTCGACTACCGGTTGGTGGTCCTCCTGGTCGTGCCCGTGCTGACGATGCGGCTCTTCGCCGAGGAGCGGAAGCTCGGCACCCTCGAGCTGCTGTGGAGCTTCCCGGTTCGAGATTGGGAGGTGCTGGCAGGGAAATTCTTCGCCGCGCTGGTCGTCTATCTCGGACTTCTCGCTCTCACCGCGCTCGGACCGATGTTGCTCGCCCTGCTCCACGGCGTGAGCCTCTGGCCGGTGCTGGCTGGCTACGTCGGGCTCGTGCTCTTGGGTGCAGCGTTCACCGCGTGCGGCACCGCGGCCTCGGCGGCAACCGAGAGCCAGGTCGTGAGCGCGCTGCTTACCTACGGTCTCCTGGTATTTGCCTGGTTCTTCTCGTGGAACGAAGGCGCCATCGGGGCCAGCATGGCGCCGGTTCTGCTCCAGCTCTCGCTCTTCGATCATTTCTACGGTTTCGCGCAAGGGGTGATCGACAACCGCGACGTCGTCTACCTGTTGTGCTTCGCCACCTTCTTCTTGTTCGTGGCCATGCGCGCGCTCGGTAGCCGCGCCTGGCGGGGGACGCTGTGACGCGGCGACCCTCGCTTCTGGCCCTCGTCCAGATCGTGGCCGTGGCCGGAATCCTCGCCTGCGGCCTGGCGCTGGCGGCACTGCACCCCTGGCGGCTGGACCTGACGCCAGAGCGTCGATTCACGCTCTCTCCCCGCACCCGAGACGTAGTGGTGCGGCTCACCGAGTCCGTCACCGTGACCGCCTTCTACTCCAGCCAGGAGGGTGCGATCCGGCGGGAGATGGCGGACCTACTGGCACTGTATCGAGAGGCGTCACCGGCGCTGCAGGTTCGTCTGTACGATCTCGATCGCAGCCCAGGGCTGGCCAAGCAGCTCGGCGCAAGCTCCTACAACACGGCGGTCGTGGTGAGTGGCACGCGGCGGGAGCTCGTCGAGATGGTGAACGAGGAGTCCCTCACCGCGGCCCTGCTGGCGGTGGCCGGCACTCAGCCGGTGGTGAGCTATTTCGTCGTTGGCCACGGCGAGCACGATCCCCGCGACGACGAGAGCCGCAGCGGTGCCGCCGATGTGGCCCGCAATCTGCAGAACGAAGGCTTCCTGGTGCGGACCTTGGCCGGCACCGCGGACATCCCGGCCGATGCCGGGGTGCCGGTGCCCGCTGGCCCACGCCGTGAGCTTGCGCCCGAGGAGCTCACGGGTCTCAGCGCATACCTCGAGCGCGGCGGGCGGGTGCTCGCGTTGTGTGACCTCGATACCCCCGCCTC
>ORMF010671726.1_pt1 | contig 13408 bp, 15 predicted proteins | sample 1779871 | NCBI WGS metagenome assembly ORMF01 (sample SAMEA104232316, study PRJEB22302) | groundwater metagenome | biome: forest; feature: aquifer; material: groundwater | place: USA | collected 2011-08-07 | depth 5.4 m | reverse complement strand
GAGGCCGGCGGTGGCGAAGAGGGCGGCGACGAGGCCGGCGGTGGCGAAGAGGGCGGCGACGAGGCCGGCGGGGGCGAAGAGGGCGGCGAGGGCGTAGAGGGCGGCGGGGTCGACGAGGAGGCCGGCGAGGGCGACGAGGAGGGCGGCGAGGGCGACGAGGAGGCCGGCGAGGGCGACGCGGGCGAAGAGGAGGCTGGCGGGGAGGCCGGCGAGGGCAACGCCGAACGGGGCGTACAGGAAAATCGTGAGGACTTTCCTCCGATACCATCTCATTAGATTGCCTCCGCCGCCGGTTTGGGGTTAGGGGCCTCCCTGAAAGCGCGGGCAAGTCGATTCGCTCGGAAATCGAGATACCTCACAAGGGCTCCGGCCCTCAGACCGCCAACGGCGTACACCTCGCGGTTCTGGCGATATGTCTTGCCATGAGGTGCAGGCACCTCCACTTCTCGCTCGCCTAGCGACACAACCAACCCATCCTGCATCATGCGCAACAAGGCGTAATGGAGTGTGGACGCATCTAGCGACCTGCGGGGCAGGCCAGTGGCATCTAGAAGCGCAGTAACCCGCCTCGTGATTTCGAAACCCGGCAAGGCTTCGCCACCGGCAGCCACCAGGACGCGCAGAATCACCTCGGAAGGCGTACCCATCCGGCTGGCTATCTTCTCAAGTTGTTCGTCGGTTGGAGCTTGCTCAGTCATCGTACCTATTGGAACATTCAAGATATTCCTATGGTAACCATACCCATTGAACCTGTCAAGGGGTATTGCCGCTGACATTTGGCCGCCGGCCGGGCGCGCCGGGGGACCGGGCACTCAGGGCGTCGAGCGCGAGTACCGCCGAGCGCGACTGCTGCACCGGTTCAGGGAGAAGGTGGGGCTGTCTCAACTACCTGCGGACGACTCAGTCTTGGGCCGGTCATCACCCTAGCCCATCGAGGGAGAGGGTTCGAACGAGGTTCCCCGCCCCTGGGGGAGGGATTGAGGAGAGGGAGCGAAGGGGAGCGATTTACGAACGAATTATCGTGCCCCCGGGGTGACTCGAACACCCGACAAACGGTTTAGGAATTCGTTCCCTACCCTCCGCTGGGCTCCGCAAAGCGCCGTTTCGTTCCTAGCATCCGCCGTCAACCTCCGCCGTCGCCCGCCCCCTTTCGCCCCGGTTGCTATCAGCGTTGCTATCAAAATCCGTTCGTAAGTTGTTCGTGAACAGGGCACCGGGAAGCGGCCCGTGAAGAGAACGCCGGACTCCCCCACGCCAGCGCTTTACTCCAATAGCCGTGGGATGTCCACGCCCAGCGCGTCCGCGATTGCGCCAAGGACTGAGAGACTCGGGTTGCCCAATTTCCGCTCTAGCATCCCGATGTAGGTCCGGTCACAACCCGCAAGGTCTGCAAGCCGTTCTTGTGACAGGCCGCGTTGCCTCCGCAACTCTCTCAGGCGGATCGCGAGCGTGTTCCTGGTCCTGATGAACCCGTGGCTTTCTGGCCTCATTGACCAGAACCCTACGGCGTTGTAGAGTCAGGGTCTACGGAATATATTCATCACATCAATGCGGCGGTGAGTAGCCCGCGGCGGGCCTGGCGAAGGGGTGTGAGGTGGTGTGAGGTGGAGCGGTTGCGGTTCGCCATGATGCCATTCGGCATGGGCGTTTGGGCCGGGATGACGTTCCCTCCTGGTTTAGTCGCTGTGGTGTTCCTCGGTAACAGCACCTACCTTCAGTTAGCCTTCTCAGAGCCGATGCGGAAGTATTTCTGGTTGGGAGTCGCTACCGGGTTGGCCTGCTCGTTTGCCCTTGTTGTGGTTGGTAACACCGTGCGTGCTGGTCGCCCTCGGTGAGAAGGGAATGACAATGCGGAGTCCAGCGCTTCTCATGTTCGCCGCGTTCCTCGTCTCCTGCGGCTGGCAGTTAACGCCACCCCCGCCTGCCGGTGCCCCATCACCGACCGCGCCTGCCTCCCCGGCCTCTGCGGCGCCCGCTCCCACGGCGACCCAGACGCCTTCCTGTGAGGGGAAGATCAAAGGCAACATTTCTTCCACCGGCGAGAAGATTTACCACATGCCCGGCCAGCGGTTCTACGACCAGACGATCATCGAACCGAGCAAGGGTGAGCGGTGGTTCTGCACGGAAGACGAAGCCCAGCGCGCGGGCTGGAGGAAGTCTCGGGTTGAGGACATCCGCCCGGGCGCGCTGCAACCTGCGCTCGTGCTGCGGGTCATCGATGGCGACACCATCGAGGCCGATGTTGACGGGACGGTAGAGCGGGTCCGATACGCCGGCATTGACACGCCGGAGAGGGGCGAGCGGTGCGCCGACGAAGCCACGCAGCGCAACGCCGCCTTGGTGGGCCGCTCGGTGTTCCTGGAAGCAAGCCACGATGACCGGGACAAGTATGGACGGCTGGTCCGCTACGTGTGGACGGAGGACCGCCAATCGGTTGACCAAATGCTGCTGGCCGAGGGCTACGGCCATGCGTGGTACGGCCCCGGCCCACACCGGGCGGAGCTTATCGCCACGGCAGATGAAGCCAACGGGTTGTTGGTGGGCTGTCTGTTCGCCCAACTCGCGGTGGTCCCGCCTGAGCCGTCGCGGCTGGGCGCCATTCGACCCGAGGCGCACAGGTGCCCTTTGGAGGATGTCCAGGGGGCGCGCCGAGGGCCGCCAGAGCGAGACTGGCTGGCCATGGCTGCGGGGGATGATGAGGCCATCGAAAATCTGGCCGCCGACTACATCCTCAAGTGGGGACAGTGCGAGTACAACGCCCAGGTGTGGTGCAAGATGGCCTCCCGCAACCCGGAAGCCTATGGAACCATGTGCCGGTGGAAAGCCATGACGACACTTGAAACCGCGCTGACCTGGCTGTTCGGCTCGCTCCTGTTCGATCTCATGCGTAATGCGACGGCGGCAGCACGATGACCCGGCTCCCGGCGTTGGTCCTCCGAGGGATGGTCGCCGCCGCGTTGATTGCGCTGGCGGCTTCGGTGGCCCAGAACGTTTGGGCATTCGTGCAGGCGGGGAGCGTCGTGCTTCCGGGTGGCGCGATTGAGGTACGGCGGTACCCGGGCCCGGCCCCCACCGCGACCCCAGGCAAGAGCCTAAGGGAATTGCGCATTGAGTGCGCGAAGATGCCGACTGAGTGGGGGGTCGACGTGTGCCTGCAGAATACAGCGCCGGCCAACACGCCGGTTGCGACGCCGACGATTGGGTCGGCTCAGGTGCCGGTGCGTCAGCCAGCGACGGCGACCGCAACGCCTTTCCCGCGCCAGTTCCCCGCGCGCCAGCAATGACCATCACCTACTCGGCCCGTGTGCTGACCGGCGCCGTGCCCTGCGATTGCTGCCCCATTCCGGTGCTACGCATCGTTGGAGATACGGTCGTGATTGAGTCCACCCATCCACGGCGGGCGGAGGGGCTATCGGGGAAAAGTTCGGCGGGGCGGCCGGGCCTCGGTCAGTCCGGCGCCACCTGGGCCAGGTACTGGCGCATTGCCGACGGCCATGCCGCCGACTCCTGCACCCCCTGGCTGATTTGCACCTCCGCCGCGTGGCGGGTTTGGTCCGCCATTGAGGTTGCCGCCGCCTTGCGTTCTGCCAAGGAGAGACGGCGAAACGACTGGGGGTCGCTCGTTTTCAGGCAATACAGGGCTTCCGCTTCCAGGTCCGCTTGGCTCGGTGGATACTGGGGCATTTTCGCCTCCAAAGAGTGACGGCTGGGCCGCTCCTGCCTTGTTCAACGACAAGGCTTCCTCTATACGATACAACTTTCTCAGATCATCCGGCGTCGGCGCCGTGTCGCCATCTTCCCTTCCGTTACCGTCGCGCCCACCGGCTCAACGCCCGTTGCCTGCGGCCCGCCTCATACGCAGCCTCTATCCGCGCTGCCATCGCGTCATTGCGCTCCTCCAGCCGGCGCAACTTCCAGACCCCCTCGCTGGTGTGCCGGCGGGCGCGTTTCTCCGCCGCAGCGTGGCGCCGGAGTAGTTGCAAACGCCTGTAGGCGAGCACCTGGCTGTACAGGTCAGGGTAGTGCGTACGGACCCGATGCAAGTGTTGCTTGAATGCGCCGGGCGACATGCGAGCCGCGCACGCCGCCTGCTCGTACGTCCGGCCAACGCCGCCGCCATCTATCAGCGCGACCGCCGCCACAAACTGCTGCTCCGGCAACGTTGCAAGCATGTCCCTTAAGAGCGCCCTCAGATCTCCCTTTATGGTGTTACCCGCTTTCAGTCTCTCCGGTGTTACATGCGTTGCACGGTAGCGCCGCACCGGATATCGGAAGATCACCGCCATGTCGCGAAGAGCGATGGTGTGCCCCTCGTAGACCGGGATGCTATCAAATTCACCAACGGCGATCGCATCAACCACTGTGAGGGCAAGCGCGTGACCGGTGGCGAGAAATTCAGCAATTAACTTGTTCTCGGCCATTAACCGGCACCCCCCGCAGGACGCACCCGTTCATCTGGATCAAAGGCGAAGCTTCCGCACTTCGTGCAAACGTACCCGACCACCAGCCACCGTCCGGGTGTCCCCAGCCGCACATAGGCGTTCACGTAGCGCCCCCCGCATTCATGCCTCTCTGATCGGCCCATTCGTCTACGATTCCCCTTGAGCAAAAACGCGGTGTGCCTGAGCGCCGGGTCTAGGACATGTCACAAGCGCTGTAACGCAGGTTACAACCTGTTGCAACACTGGCGCCGACCCGTTCAGCGGCATGCGACACGTTCCCTGTCTCGGCTATGGCTTCCAGCGTGGCCTTCACCACGTCCGCCGGGGTATGGCCTCATGACTCCCTCCACAGATGCAACTAGGCGCGCTTCCTTACAAACTAAACCACAAACAGGGGGCGCACACCAGCATGGTGCTTTTTGTGATATATCCATTGGCATACAACGGGGGAGGAACGCCATGCGTGCACGTTGGGTCGTAGTTGTTGCCGTGCTATCCGTGGCGCTGGGCTTTGGGGCAGGATATTGGACATCCTGGATTGTCATGGCGGACCGCTTTGTGCAGGCGACCTCCGCAGCGACGGCAGCAGCCAACGCCGCAGCAGCACCCAAGCCGGTGGATAAGACGGAACAGAAAATGCGCTGCTACGCGTTGGCCAAAGGCGGCGGGTCCGGCGTTGCCACAAACCGATGTCTGAGGGACATAGGCGAGCCCATGCTGTTCCCTAACGCGGGATACTGACGCAAGAGTCTGACCCCCATGTGGCCAACCCCTGAAAACTGAACTCGAAAATTGGGGCCGCGGTGTGAACAGGCACCGTCAACGTGGTCAGGCTTGCGTGCAGGAACGCCTCAATGGCGTCGGTCTGCCTAATCTAGGCAATTGTCGGATGGTTCATCCGTTCTGCGGGCTCGCAGTCTCGTGTTTGCCAAAAAACCCTGAATTGCTCAACGTCAAGCGGCGCCAATTTCAGGTCCCCATCCCGGCGGACGAACTCGCACGCGGCAAGAGGCGAATAACAGACAAGCAATTGTCGCCAAACGACTTCCAGGGCATCCAGTGTCCGCTCGCCCTGTTCAAGGATGTCTGAAAGCCCCAAGCCCGCGGCCTCTAGGCGATCCCGCACGTTTGCGATAACATCCACGGGGAGCGGAAAGTGGGCCTGGTCGCTGATTTTGCTGACGTTCCATTGAACGAACTGGTAGGGTGCCCAGTACGAGATCCGGCACCCCTTCTCCAGGCCGCACCGCGGGCACTCCATGTACTCCGGCCACCCTGGAGGGATGAAGCTCGGCCATACAGGTTTTCTATCATCAAGGGCCTGGGGAATATACACCGATATGGGGAAATGCCCTGGCTGCGTCCAAAACGGGTTCGCCCTTCGTCCCTCCGTTCGTTCTTGTTTTGCTTTTGCCTGCGCCTCTAGCTGCGCTACACGACGCATCATTGCGGCTTGCCCTCTTCCAGCCGTCTAACCCGCTCTTCCAACTCGCCGCTCGTGAGCACCCGCACCATTGCCCCGGCCAGTGCCGCCATCGCACCCCCCACTCTTGGCTCTAATGCACCCTTATGCACTTCGTCGAGCGCCGTTTCCAGAGCGTCATAGACTGACATAAGCCTGGGCGGGACCAACCTCGCCAGCCGTGCTTGCTTCGCCGTGGCTGCGCCGCCTCTGGCCCTAGCCTCCCGTCGCTGTTCTGCCAGTGTTGGGTCGTGCGCCCAACAGTAGGAACCGCTAGGAAGCGCTAGGGCAGCGCAAGGAGCACCGTCCTTCCGTTTCGCGCGGCAGCGCTGGGCTTTGCTGGGGGATGCTGGCTTGCTAAGTGCGGTCACGACTTGCCGGCCAGTTGTCGTAGCGCCGGATCGGGCCGGAGCGCCGCCTTGATTCGGTCCACCGGATGATCGCCGAAATAACGCGTCAGCCGTTGGTAGCACGGGAAATACCCGGAGTGCTCCTCGGCACGAACCATGTACGCGCTTTCCCAATCCTCGAAGGTCTGGTTGCCCCGCAAAACCGCGCACGGCAAAACGACCTCAGGGTTGGAGCACATCGAGAACGGTAGCCCACTGCCGTGGCTGCCCGAAACCCCTTGCAATGGCCCGCATACGCCGCCACCGAGAACCCAGGCCACCCACTGCCGCGGCGTGGCACCCTTTAGCACCCGCAAGAATTCGATGGCCGGCCGCCCGCCAATGGTGGCGTCGGTCATGTTGCCCTCACCGTTCCAGATGAAGGCAACCCCGTCGGGTTCAAGCTCGAAGGTAAATCCCGCTTCGACCAGGGCATCGACCACAGCTTTCATAGACGCCCCCTGTTGATAGGCTCCAGCACTACGGGTGGTTTCAAAACCCCTGAAACCCCTGAAACCCCCGTATCCGTGCCTAATTCACCACCGGGGTTTTGCCCTGAAGCGCTGGGGTTTTGTGGGGTTTTACCGGGGTTTTGGGGCCCGGTTTCACCAAAACCCCCGCGGCCATTCGTGCCTAAAACCGGGGTTTGCGGGGTTTCAGGGGTTTTGTTCCGGCCCCCGGCACCCGATAGCTGGTGCAGCTGGTGCTGGGCGGCGCCCGTGCGCCCATCCTGCCCTGCGGCCAGGATGCGGAAACCACCGTGAATGCGATCCCGATGAGCCTTGAGCGCGTGGCCGATGCGCTGCAGGCCCGACAGCTCGGGCCGTCCGGCCCAAAGGTGGGTGAGTAGCAGGCCATCCCGGAGCAGCGTCGAAACCTCGCGGGCTGTCACCGGCAGCTCGCGATGCTGTTGCCACCAGCGCCCCATGAGGGCGGACCACTCCTGCCCTTCAGCATCAGCGGCGTCCCACATCTCATCCCGGTTGCCGAGGAACCCTTTGACGCCCGCCACGCCCAGGATGCCGCCCATCACCTCCACCCATCCCTCGAAACGCCCCAGCGTGCCGCTACCCTTGGGCCGTCCGGCATCGATCCATGCTCGAACCAACGACAGTCCGGCAGTAACCAATTCGCTGCGGTGTTCTTTGGTCCAGGCGTTCAGGTTGGGATGCCGCCAGCCGGTCCGTTCCTCGGGCCGCTCTACCTGGGCGTCCAGCCGCGCCAGCACCGTGCGCCGGGCCATTTCGTCGGACAGCATGACGTTGTTCCCTGTGACAATCCATGTCGCGGTGTTGGGAACCTGTACCATCTCAGACTTCCCCAGCCGGCGCCCTTGCCAAGTGGTGGCTGTAAGAACCGCCGCCAAGGGTGCCGCTCGCAGAATAGTGGCGTTGTCGAGCAGCGCGATAGGGTGCCCGGCCAGCAAGAACGACGTGATGCGTTTTTCCAGTTCGTCCGTATCGTTGGTGAGGCTCATCACGGGGGCATCACGTCCGGTTGCGACGACTGCCATCACATCAGCCAGCAGTCCCTTTCCCGTCCCACGGGATGGTGCATCGAACAGGTGCAACGGGGTCGGCCCGGTGATCATCTGCCGGGCGAACGGCAATATGATCGCTGCCACGGCGTGGGCGCGGCTGGCCTCATCCACGAACGGGAATTCACCCAGTAGCTCACCCAACAGCAGGTCCACGGCATCGGCCACCGGCATATCAGCGTGGACACCCTCCAGCCCGCCAAGGGAGAGGTAGGTTTCAGTCTCCCGGTCGAACCCCTCCTGGGCGAGCAGTCTGCCGTCGGGGGCAAACGTGGGAACCCCTGAAACCCCCGAAATGCGGGGCAACCCAGGGTGCGGTAGGGTGAGCAGGTCCCGCACCAGGTCGAACGGGGCACGGGCCGGGGCGGCGCCGGTTTCCCGGACGGTGACGAAATCGGCGTAACGTTCCAGGATGCCGGGCAAGGACTGAGGGGTCAGCCCTTCAAGCCAGGCTCCGCCTGTTTGGCCGTCCTCTCGCAGCCTGACCCACTCAGAACCCCGTTGGAAGATACGGGGCGCCGGACCGTTCACCGTATGGATCGCCTCAAGGGCGTCATGGGCGATGTCCCGCAGGTGGCGGTTGTTGACTTGGATGATGGGCAGGGCGCCGGGTATTGGTTCCGGGCGCCGCAGTTCCTTGGCGGTGAGCCCGAGCAGCGCATCAATGGTGCCGCCCGCTGCAAGGAAGTCATCAACGCCAACCTTGTGACCGTCATCGTCCGGCAGGTAGCAGTACCAAACCTCGGCGCCCTTGGCTCCCAGGAAGGCCCCGAGCCGTTCTAGGGCCTTGGCCACCTCGGCCTTAACCATCACATCGGAGTCGAACGCGATGATCGTCTGCCGGCCATTCAGCGCCACATGCTCCCAGTCGGGCAGCGCGGTCTTGCCGCCCTGGGGGTTGGTGCCCCGCCAATTCCAGACGCCCAGCAGAGCGATCGCGCACTCGCCATGGGATACCAGCGCGTCACCCTTTTTGATGCCTTCGGTGATCCACAGCCGGCCGGACGGATCGCCCAGGCGCTCCCGCATGGCGGGATGTACGTCCAGCACCATGCGGGAGCCGTGGGGCGTCTCGTACTTGACGATGCTGCCCGCCTTGTCCTTGCGCGGGGTGTCCGGGCGTAGCTGATGGAGCACAACGCCGCCGGCCACGCCATGAACTGGAATCAGCAGGGCCGGGGTCATCGCCTGTTGATTACTGAAGCCCAACGCTTCCAGGTCTGCGGGGTCGTCAATGGTGCGATACGCTCGGTCGGCGATGATTTCATCGGTGAGCGCCGATGCCTTGAGCATCAGCTTATGTGCTTGACTCAGGATGGCTTGGGCCGCTCCGCGATCCACAGCGCCCCCCCCACCTACCGGCCCCCCGCGGCCTCGGCCTGCAGGCGGTCAACGTAGGCTCGCAGGCTTTGGGCCAAGTACAGCTTGCGCCGCCCGAGCCGGACCGGGGTGATAAACCCCTCGGCTTCGAGCTTCCCCAACAGCGTTTTACCGATCCCCAACGTCGCCAGCGCTTCCGGCTGCTCCAGCAGTAACTTTTCCATCGTCCGCCTCCGGTTCTTGCCGCCGCATTCTGTACATAGTTCGGCGGTTCTGATAGAATGATGGCAGCACTTCACACGGCGTGTCCAGGCGCTATATTGCGGCGGTTCGCCATATGAAATGGGAGGTAACTTGCCAGCACCGAAAGTCGCTCAACACTGGCGCGACAAAGTCTTCACGCTGGTTGCGGAGCAGCCAAATCTCTCGGCAGCGAGCATCGAAGCGAAGCTCCACGAACAGGCGAATGTAGAGGGAATAGAAGAGGAGCCACCTTCCGCACGCACTATTGGGCGGATTCGGGAGGAATTCAGCCGGCTTAGCGAGGCACAGCAGGGCGAGTACGCCTATGCCCGTTGGCCGGAGTCTTTCCAATCAGGCGCACTCCCCTGGGAAGCCGGCCGGCTAGTCCTGGATCTAATGGCGGAACTGCGCCGGCTGAGTCAGCCGCGGCCCCTCCTACGTCATGCGAAATGGTACTGGCGTATCACCCAGGTGGCTCCTGATCTAGGCATCATGTACCGTTGGCGCATTGCGAACCACGCCGCCGTCTTGGAGACTCAGGGGAAGCTCGCCCAGCCTGAGGACACACGGCGGATCGAGTGGTGGCTCGCCTTCAGGCCCTGGAGCGGGCGAGAACCCACCTTTGCCCACCAGCACGAGGTTCTTCTGACTCGACTCATGCAGAACGTGAACGAGAAGAGGTTGAGCGAGGGGCGGCGCCCTCGGTACACGCTGGAGCCAATAGAGGACCTCGAACCCTTCACGGAAGAGCCGCCCTGGTTTGCGGCTGCCGGCATTGCAGATCGCTTTGGCGTGGCCGTACCGGACACGGCGGATGCGGATGACCTTCATGACCTGCTGAGCATGAGGGGACTCCGGTTGGGAGTCGACACACCGCTCTCCCCCAACCCAGGAGAAGGGGAGCGCTGGGAGGAACACGTCCAGGCACGCTCTGATTACGCAGCGATGTGGGCAAGGCGGGTTGAAGGCATAGCAGACGGAGGATCGGAAACGGAGGACGGCAATGGCAGGTAAACGTGGGAACAACGAGGGGAGCGTCTACCGGACGCAAGACGGCCGCTGGGCGGGTGCGCTCACGCTGGCGGGGTCCAAACGGAAGGTGGTGTACGGCAAGACCCGAGCGGAAGCGTCGGCGAAGCTGGTGAGCGCCATCCGGGACAAAGATAAGGGATTGCCCAGCGTCAACGAACAAAAGACGTTGGGGCACTATCTCCCCGAATGGCTCGCCGCGGTCAGGTCCACGGTCCGGCCGGGGACGTGGGTCCGCTATGAGCAATACGTCCGGGTTCACCTGATACCGGGCCTGGGGCGCAAGGCCGTTGCCAGGCTCACTCCGGAAGACCTTGAAGCGCTGTACCTCCAGAAGGTCGAAGGTGGCTTGTCGCCCACCACCGTGCATCACATGCACACCGTCCTGCATGCCGCCCTGGGGCTTGCCATGGAACGGGGCCAGGTGGCCCGCAATGTTGCCACGCTGGCGAAGCCGCCCAAGCTGGCCCGCCCCGAGATGCAGACCCTCAACCCCGAACAGGCCAGGGCCTTCCTCGCGGCCGCTGCAGGCGATAGGCTGGAGGCCCTCTATGTGACAGCCCTCAGTACCGGCGCCCGTGAGGGCGAACTCCTGGCGCTTTCCTGGGCTTCCGTAGACCTGGACCGCGGCACGATCCAGATCAAGGCGAACGTGCGCCGGGTCAAGGGGGCATTCGTGTTCAGTGAGCCTAAGACGCCCCGCAGCCGGCGCCAGGTGTCTCTAACGCCCACGGCGATAGACGCGCTGCGGCGCCACCACGCACGGCAGGCGGAGGAACGGCTGAGCCTGGGGACGGCCTGGTGCGACATGAACCTTGTGTTCGCCAATGAAGTGGGCCGCCCCATCGAACCGCCGAACCTGTTGCGCCGGTCATTCTACCCGCTGCTGGCGCGGGCCAAGACATCAGACGGGAACCCCCTGCCCCCCATCCACTTCCACAGCCTCAGGCACACCGCCGCGACCCTGCTACTGGCACGCGGCACCCACCCCAAACTGGTGGCCGACATGCTGGGCCACAGCCAGGTTTCCGTCACTCTGGACCGCTACAGCCACGTCACCGCTGGCATGCACCAAGCGGCCGCAGCGACCATGGAGGCAGTGCTCCAAGGCTAGTTTCGCTGGGTTGCTATCAGGGTTGCTATCAAAACGCCCCCGGCGGACCGTTCAAGGTCTTCCGGGGGCGTATTTCGTGCCTAAAAAGTGGCGCCCCCGGGGTGACTCGAACACCCGACAAACGGTTTAGGAAACCGCTGCTCTATCCGCCTGAGCTACGGGGGCGCGTAGCTCAAGTATAAGACACGCCGGGAGGGAGGCACCATTCATTCGTGCGGTCGTACGATTTCAGTGGTCGGGGTCGGACAGGGGGGTGCAGGGGGCGAGGCCATCCTGCCGGGGGCCTGGGGGTGTTCCCACAGGAACAAAAAAACCTCTCTTTTTCCTTGGGGGTGGGGGAATGATCGAGAAGTAGCCCTCATGTCTCCCTTGAAAAGGGGCTGCCCAGCGATGCCTTCGACGGGCTCAGGCAACGCTGACGGACGCATGTGGAAACGGCAGTCTGGGCCTCAGACCATGATGCTGACTTACTCGCCTTTTCATGGCCCGGTGGTGTCCCCTGGTCATGGGCGTCTGAACACGTACGTTCGGTCGGGGAACCGGGGGATCCCAACAACAACCCAACCGGGTGGGTGGGAGCACAACAAACCGGTTGTGCAATGATTCGGCCGGGTGAGCCGGAGACAAGGCCAGCCCCGGGACCTGAGCCGTCATGAGCTTGGGAGCCGGCGTGGACGTGACGTCCGCACCGGCTGTTGGCACGCCCGGCCGCGCTCCCGAACCGGCGTCAGGGAAGCAATTGGGCTTCCCGGTGCGTGCCGGCCCTCACGGGCACCTCCAAGTGTTCCGGCGGCTCCAGCAGCGGCTCACCGCGCGCCGCCCGTTGCTCGGCCTGCTCGAACGCCTGCTGCAACTGTACAGCGATACCGCTGAACCGGTCCCAACTCTGCTGTAGCAGCATGCCGGTGAACTGCAGGGAGCCCCGCACCTGCCGCTTTGCATCGTACGAGCGATCCTCCTGAGGCAGATTGATGACGTCGTGCGGCTCCCGGTACACCTCCATGGGGTCGAGCCCCCGCTCGACCCGCCCGATCTGCTTCTCCAGCAACTCGCGATACAGCATCAGGCCGACGTCCGAGACGCCCAGGCGCTCCTTGTCACGCTCTGCGATGGCGCCCTGGCTGGCCCATGCGAAGTAGTCCTGAACCAGCACCACCTCGGTGAAGAACTTCCCGTGCTCATCATAGAGCGGCAGCTCGTACACCGGGACCGAGGTCTGAGGCGGCACGGGAATGCCCGGCCGGTAGGCGTTGTAGATCACGTGCAGGGTATGGGTATCGTCCACCGGCACGCGGTACTGGAAGCAGTAGCTGCCGCCGCCGCCAACCCGCAGGATGTGCGGGAAGATGATGGGATGGCCCACCTTCCAGGGATCATCCTGCTCGCTGTTCCCCTCGACCACCCGCCGCTTGATGATCCCGTGCTCGAACCGGGTGAAGCCGATCTTCTTATGGCGTCCGGCAAACCGCTCCGAGTTCACCACGCCCTTGCGGCCCCACACGTAGTCCATATAGTAGCCGTGCAGCCACTCGACATGAACCGGGTCCAGCGAGTTCTCCATCGCCTGCACGTAGTTGCAGGGGAGCATGGTGAGGCCGATATGGCGGATGCAGTTGTCCCACACGAGCAGGTCATAGCGGGGCAGCAGCGGCGCCGGCGCCGGGCCCAGGTAGGCGAAGACCAGGCCGCCCAGCGCCTGCACCGGGTAAGACCTGATGCGTATCTTGTCCTTGAAGGTGCTGTTCCACGGTTCGGCCGGCGTCTCCGTGCAGGCGCCCGTATGGTTGAACAGCCAGCCGTGGTAGGGGCAGCGCAGCCCCTCCGGCTCGGGGATGCCGTACTCCATGGAAACCCGCCGGTGGGGGCAGGCCT
>ORMF012678768.1_pt1 | contig 13409 bp, 19 predicted proteins | sample 1779871 | NCBI WGS metagenome assembly ORMF01 (sample SAMEA104232316, study PRJEB22302) | groundwater metagenome | biome: forest; feature: aquifer; material: groundwater | place: USA | collected 2011-08-07 | depth 5.4 m | reverse complement strand
TTGCCCGCGGTGAGCCGGTCATCATCATTGACCCCAAAGGCGACCACGGCCTTGCCGAAAACGCCCGCAGGGTGTGTGAGGCCCTTGGTCAGACGGATCGGTTCATTTATTTCCATCCGGCGCATCCAGAAAAGTCTGTCTGTATCGATCCTCTTCGCAACTGGAACCGGAAGACTGAGCTGGCCAGCCGTATCGCCGCCCTGATCCCCTCCGAAACTGGGGCAGATCCCTTCACGGCGTTTGGTTGGAAGGTTCTCAACGACATCGTGAATGGGTTGATTGCCACCGGGATTCGGCCGAACCTTGTCCAGTTGCGTCGGTATATCGAAGGTGGGCCGGACGATCTTCTACTCAAGGCGCTGCGTCTCCATTTCAAGCATCACGTACCGGACTGGGAGTCCCGGATCAGCAGTTTCATCAAGCAATACAGAGGGAACCAGCTGCTCGCCTACATCAGTTTCTACAAGCAAGTCGTCATCCATGACACGCAGTCAGTCGATCTGGATGGGCTGATCTCAACCTACGAGCACAACCGCGAGCACTTCCAGAAGATGGTGGCCTCGCTGATCCCGATCCTCTCCATGCTGACCAGCGACCCGCTCACCGAGCTTCTGTCCCCCAATCTTGATTCTGGGCACGAGCGGCACGTTACGGACATGGCACGTGCTATCCGGACCGAAAAGGTGCTCTACGTCGGACTGGATTCGCTGGCCGATGCGACTGTCGGTAGCGCCATTGGCTCCGTTCTCCTGGCAGATCTCGCCGCCGTGGCCGGTGATCGCTATAACTACGGAATCAACGCCCTCAAGCCCGTGAACCTGTTTATTGACGAGGCGGCGGAGGTCATCAATCAGCCGACCATTCAGTTGATGAACAAGGGGGGCGGTGCCTTGTTTCGAGTCACGATCGCCACCCAGACGTTTGCCGACTTTGCCAGCCGGCTCGGGGATGAGAACAAGGCTCGGCAGGTACTTGCCAACACCAACAACAAGATTGCCCTGCGTGTTCTCGATGCCGAAACACAGAAGTACATTGCCGACGGGATACCAAAGATCAAGGCCAGGGTGATGATGATTCGCTATGGCCATAACGTCGATTCCAGAATCCATGATGAATACACCGCGTCCTATCAGGAACAGGCGACTGAAGAAGAAGCCGATCTCATCCCGCCGGCCATCCTCAGTGAATTGCCTCCTCTTCACTTCTTCGCTCGCATGTCGGGGGGACGAACGATCAAGGGACGTATCCCGATCTTGAGGTGATGTGTGGCGCGACCGGTCAAGAAGCAGGGAGAGTGGGGCGCCTTTGTGACCATCATCCTGATGGTGGGCGTTCTGGTCTGCTGGGCGCTGATTCCGGCCAGGGTGCTTGAATCGTCCTGGCGGACTGAGCAGGAGAAAATGGCTCTGTGGGCTGGGGACAGCACTCATCGCTGGATTGGCGCCGAGGCAAGGGACGTACTCAATCAAGTCGCCAGGGAAGGGGAACGTGCAGCCAGTGGTCTTGGGAGCAGCCAGATCGATAATTGGCTGATGGGCAGGGTCTATGTCACCCTGCTATGGGCCAGTTTGATAGTTTACCGGGCCTATGCGCTTCTGATGTGGGGACTGATCGGGATTCCGTTGATCCTGGCAGCAGCGGCCGACGGATTTTTGATTCGGGAGATTCGCAAGCACTCTTTCGTCTCCCAAAGCCCGATTCGTCACAAGATCGGCATTCACTTCTTTCGCCTGATCACCGTGGCGATGGTCGTCTGGTTGTGTCTTCCGGTTCCGGCGCCGATCTTTGTCGCCCCTGCGGTGATTGGGTTCATGGCATTCTCGCTCTGGCTGTGGGCGAGCAACCTGCAGAAGAGGCTCTGAATGATTTCGCAACTGGGCCGAGAGCAGGCGCGATCGGTAAAGCAGGATTGAATGGAAATGTGGTCTTGTCTGTATTGGTGTTGTTGCTTCGAATCACGGCCTGCGGCTGCACGTTGCCCAGGAAGACAATACTCTGCCATGAACGCTGCCGTTGGCTGGCCGCTGCCGATGGGTAGAGTATTCCGATTGCGTGATCGACAAGCGCCAACAATTCCGTTCCAAATAGTATTGGGTTAGCATAGCGTCTTCACCATCACCATCAATGGAGTTCATCATGGCCCGCAAGAAAAAACTCGATTTTTCCGACATCTCGACTACCCGCAAGAAAGAGAACTTCAATCAGAAGGATTTCTGGGTACGGTACGGCGTCACCCAGTCAGGCGGATCCCGCTACGAATCCGGCCGCAATATTCCGAAGCCATTGGCTATCCTGCTATGGCTTCATCGGTCGGGGAAGGTGACGGACAAGGATCTGGCGGAGGCGGTGAAGTAAGGATCAAGGACAACTGATCCGGATGCGTCCTGAAGGCCTTGAGTTGCTGGTCACACGCGTCATGCCCTTGGTCTTGAGTAGAACCAACCGAAGTAGATTGCTAACACAAAGCCACCAACGGTCGAAATGCCGAGAATTGGCGGCGACATCACGAATTTATAGCGCCTTCGGATCAGACCAGTCATAGTGCTTTCGCTTAAGGATTGACTCGCTGCCCTTCATACTTGAAACTGCCGAATAAAATTTGAACTCATCCAACACAGTGACCATATGTCAGGAGCTGATAGGTGTTCGAGAACCCATCAAGCGCAAATAGAACTGGGGCGCCGTCTGCGTCCATAAGTACATCTGTTCCACCGACTACCGGTCCTCCTCGCTTCCGAGAGGCGTTTCGCTGAATGACCGCGTAAGCGTCCATCGGAGTAACGTTTGGAAAACGCTTGCGAAAGCCAAGTGAAGTCACAAACCTATGCACCGGTTCGCCGTTTGGCCCTTGCCCGATGTCCGCATGGTGCGGATGCTGACTGATTAATCCGAAGATAGATGCATCAGGATCTCGGTCTTCTACAAATCGCCAGAAGGTGGACGTCAGGGTGTTGCCGTAGCGAGCCTTCAATAGCTTAATGCTTTCGAACGTGGGCTGACAATCTCGTGCTTCTTTGCCGAAAGTGTCGCCGAAGAAAATCAGTCGCCCGGCACCAAAGTTGGCTTCAGCTTCGATTACGGCACGACAAGTTGGGTCAAGCGTAAGTTCGTCGTCCCCGAGCAAGAATTCAGCGTGCCACGGTACGAAACTGTGGGTGATTTCGTGGGCTTCGATCCACCTGTGCTTGGCCACCGGGACCTCTTGGTCAATGAAGATTCTGCGATGGTCCGGTAGCCATAGGCCGCTGAGCTTTGCTTTCTTGACTACATCGAGGATAAGAGATGGCCGCGCGACCAGTTGCTTACCTGCGACTTTGATTCGATGCGCAAATGCCGCAAGAGGACTGATGTCGGTCGAAGAGTAGTAACTGAGGTCCAGCGTGAGTAGATCTCTGACCAGCTCTAGGCGCAATGGAGGTTCTGGATCACCCAAATCACGAATGATCTTGGCAACCAGTAACTCGATGTCCCGTTGTTCCTTGGCTCCGACGAGTTCTTTCAAAATAGCTATCTAGTGATTTTCTCTTAGGAACTCCACAAACGATTGGAGCAATTGCTGTTCTTCTCTGCTGAGTGCTCCCATGTCGTCTGATTTCGCGGCAAAACGCATCGCCTTCTCGACGAAACGCTCATCGTTCGAAGCGGCCGCTCCCGCAAGTTTCATCACTTCCTTTGCCGGTAGCCTAAAGTGCCGTGCAATGCCGAGGATCGTTCGTGGCCTTGCCCTGTATGCAGGATCGTGCTCAATGCTGCGAAGCTCTTCCTCTTCTATATCGAGAATCTTTGCCAGTTGAGCAACGGTCAGCTTACCGTCGCGCCGCTCTAGACGCACAAGCGCGCCGAAGGCTAAAACAGTTGGGGCACCTCGATTTGCCTCATCCTCTTCCGGAACTGCAGGTGGGCCAATGAGATAGTCATGATCGGCCATTGCAAGGATCTTGCGCCGGTACCAATCTGCACTAGGGCGAATTCGTTCTACCATTTGAGTCTCCAGTTCGATTCGCTTGGCTAAGGGCCGAGGAGCTCGATAGCTCGCTCGCTGGGCATCTCAAAGTAATGGAGCCCGTGGTAGTGTGGATCCGGGCCCAGTGACACCATACCCCACTGAGTTCGATAGAACTCAGCAGCTCGAGGCAGGGCGTGCAGACCAATACGGCCAACAAATCCCTCATCCTTACTCTGCAGGATTGCCTCCGTCATCAGAATGCCGCCCACTCCACGGTAAACAGGGTTTTGAGCTAAGTTCGGACGGTTCCACGGTGCGGTTGAGAGTAGGTCCACATACACCATGTGCTCATTCAACTGCGCGGCCAGACGGCATCGGCGCAACATGTTGACGAACATGAGCCCTTGAGTCCGCCCAGCACAACGTATGGAGTAGGAACCCCACTCCAGTTGATGCGCGCGGTCGTGCGCCTTTGCGGGCCATTGCCAATGGGCGTCTTCGACGTTATGTGCACTAATACCGTCCGGCGTGTACTGGTCCGTGCGTTTTAGATCCTCTACCTTTGCCTGCAATACCGGCAGCCATTCCGATTCGTAGCAGTCAATGTCATCTTGACCTATGGGTGAGATCACGTCCGCAGGCTCTTCCTGCCCGGTTTGGCGGTTGAGAAGGATAGTCATTTGGCAGCTTACAGCAACATTAGTTCTGCCTTCTCTTTGCTCTTCTCATTCTCAAAGTAGATCTTCTCGCCACGTAACTGGCGGGCGTCAACTGTCTGGTAAAGCCTTAATGCCTGACGCAATACAGCTACCTTGCTGAGCGACCGCTTGCTGGAGAGTGACTCCAAAACGTCCATTTCAGCATCACTCAATACAAGTGTTAGCGTCTTCTTGCCGGCCCCGCCAATGCGTGTATCTATGCTCATGTCTGTCCTCTCATACGCTTGACTAATAGCTAAAGCTTAGCGTTTGAACGACAAAAAGTAAAGGCGAAACAAACAAAAAAACACCATTAAAAAACTACTTGTTATGTTGTTTTTATTGTGTTATAGTTGTATTTGTAATTAATTTTAATGGTTGTAAACAGCTTATATTGCAACAATAACCACATCATAAAGAGCTAATCCAAAGGAAATCAACATGAACGAACAGGCGCATTCCCACCATAAATTCTTCTACTTTGTTGGCGAAGACAAGTATGAAACGGATCAGGAATCGATCACTGGGGCGCAGATCAAGGCCCGCATTCCGAACCTCGAACCTAGCATGGGACTCTCGCTCGAGGGCCAAGGCAGCGAGCCTGACCGCATGATTGGTGACGCTGACTCCGTGACCTTGGAGATCGGTCATGGCGATGGTCCTCGCCGTTTCACGCTGGTGCCGCCTGCGACGTTCGGCTGAAGAACGTGGGTCCGCTTGAAGTCCACGTCCAGCGACTGCTTGAGCGCGTGGCTGGCGCCAACGTACAAGCAGTCGCTAATACTGGCGTACTCGTTAGTATTCCCGACCTGTCATTGCCTGAGGGTTGGAACAAGCAGTCGACCACAGTGCATTTCTTCGCGCCTCAGGGCTACCCGTTTGCTCGGCCTGACTGCTTCTGGGCCGATGACGATTTGCGACTGGCCTCGGGTGCGGTTCCGCAGAACGCCGCCGTAAACAACCCGATGCCGGGACTCGGCAAATCAGCATTGTGGTTCTCGTGGCATCTTCAGACTTGGAACGCGAGCCGCGACGACCTCACAAGTTGGCTCGCATCCATCAAAGATCGCCTAGCGCGAGCGGTGTAGCCCTCATGCTTTCATTCATTCTTGAAGAACTTCAATCCTTGCAAGCGGCTGCCCGCGAGCGCCCCGTCGAGACTTGCGCCGTGGGATTTGTAGCGCCGGCTGGGCGGCGCAACGGGGTCAACCGTTTCGTCGTTCGTGGCCTGCAAGAGGTGCCCGAGGGTGCTTATCAATGGCGTACTGAGGTCAATGCGGTGCTCGCTCCAGCTTACTGCATGGAGGTCGCGAATGAGGCAAGGGCGAACGGTATGGGAGTACTGTTCGCGCACACCCATCCTGGAACCAATCCACTTGAAGGCTTTTCCTGTACGGACGACCAGGGCGAAGTTGCCTTGGCCTGCTACTTTGATCGCCGGCTTCCGCTGAGTACCCATTTCGGCGCAGTGATCACGTCCAGGGGTATCTCCGCCCGGCAGCTCGGTATGCTGCAAGAAGTCCCAGTGACGGCTGCCGGGCGCGACTTTGTGCGTGACGCAAGGGCATCTTCGTCGCTTGTCGAGCAATACGACCGCCAGGTACGGGCGCTTGGTCCCGAAGGACAGCGGATGTTACAGGGCGTCAAGGTAGCCATCGTCGGCTTGGGCGGAACTGGCTCAGTCGTAGCGCAGCAACTGGCTTACCTTGGAGTTCGCGACTACGTGCTCATAGATCCAGACTCAGTCGAACCGACAAACCTGAACCGGCTGGTAGGTGCGACACATAACGACATCGGGCTTGGCAAAGCCGATATGGCGGCACGACTCATATCATCCGTAAACCCCGCCGCGACATGTACGGCCATCGCGGGCGATGTCGTGAACGAGGATGTCGCGGTTCGCCTCCTCGAGGTTGACTTCATCTTCGCCTGCACCGATTCGATGGCCAGCCGTGCCGTGATGAACCAATTTGCGTACCAATACCTTATCCCCTGCATCGACACCGGTGTGGCCATCGGTGTCGCCGATGGCCATGTGAAGTACGTCAGTGGGCGGACGCAAATGCTCGCCAGCGGTCTACCTTGTCTGGTGTGCACCGACCTACTTGACGGCGAGCAAGTCCGCGTCGAGATGCTCAGCGAAGAACAGCGCCGCCGCGACCCGTACATCCTCGGAGGCAGCATTCCCCAGCCAGCAGTCATTTCTATCAATTCGAGCATGTCTTCCGCCGCAGTGACCATGTTCCTATCGGCTGTAGCGGGCCTGCCGTCTGCAGCCCGGATGGTCATCTACGATGGCATTCGCGGATCAATGAGGCCCACCGTGATGGATCAGCGGCCGCAATGCATCGTATGCTCGCGCGAGGGGGCGCTCGCAAGGGGTAGTACCTGGCTCTTGCCCACACGACATGAAGCCTGCAATGGATAGTCGTCCGCAAGTGGTATGGTTCGGCAAGCGGCCTCAGGACGCCGATATCCAAGAAGCCAAGAACCGTGGCCTAGAGATTCACCATGTGGCGTCAGGCGCCTCACCTATGTTCCGTCATGCCCGCGCAGCTGTCTTCTGGGCCACTCCGCCGTACCTGACCACGGCTGCCGAGCAGCTCAGCTTTTACGTCAATCAAGCATTGGACGAGGGCCTGTATGTGCATATCGTCGTCGGCGACGAGGGAGCCCACGACGTGATGAAGTCTGTACTCGCAGAGAAGGTTGCCACCAGTCCAGTTATCGATAGAACTCGAATCCGTATCGGTTCCGCCGGCGCCCACGAAGCGTTGGAAAGTGCCGCCCGACATTCTCCTGGCCCTGGCGCGAATGACGATCTCATCATTTCTCTCCCGGAAGGCATTGCACTTCGGCAAGACCAAGTATTCATTCTTCGCCGTGCGTTCAGCGACTGCAAGGCAATCACGCTGCAGCTTCTTACGGGAGGAAAGTCAGGCGCGCTCACGTTCTATGTCGACGCAGTCCTCGCCAAATCTAACGCCGGGCCGCGCCCGATGCCATACTTTGCAAAGTTGGACCGGCCAAGTCACCTCGCCAAAGAGTTAGCGTTGTACGAGAATTATGCTGACAACCACATTGCGTGGCACTTGAGGCCTAACTTCCAACCTAGCCGGTGCATCTACGGAGTCGATCAGGGAGTATTGGTGGGCAACTTCGTCGAATCGTCCCGGTCACTATGGGACATAGCTCGCGCTGGTCAAGGGCCAAGGTGCATCCGCTCGCTCTTCGAGGAGACGCTGGCTGGCTGGAGAAGTCAGGCAGAGCAACGTACTCTCCAACACTCGGGTTCTGTGGTGTCGGCCCTGAAGGATGTTTGCGACCACACGCGCATTCCCAAGAGATGCGTGACAGGATCCGAGACCTTCGGCGAGGTGGCGAAGCCTCGTGCGCTTTGGCTGGGATTGCTGGATCTCCCACATGCCCCCTGGAGGAGCTCACCGATGCATGGCGATATGCACGGCGAAAATGTGCGTGTGCGCAAGGGCGACGCCATCGTGATCGACTTCGCAAAAGCGACCAACGGCCCGATGTGCGCCGACTTGGCTAGCCTCGAAGTGTGGCTTGCGTTCCAGACCCCGGTACTGAGTTCAGAACGTCCCGATAAAATGGCGTGGAAGGATTGCGTCGATGCTTTGTACCATCCCAACACGATCACCGACACTTTCGATTCCGCAGCAGGTTATACAGCCGGAAGCTGGATCGAAGAATGTGTATGTGAAATCAGACGAATTGCAAAGGGAATCTGCCAGAGCCCAGATGAGTACATGCGAGTTCTAGCCGTTTACCTGCTCAGACACGCGTCCTTTCAAGCCGAGCCGGCTTGCCAAGATGAGGACGAGTTCCGCCGATCGTTCGCATACTGGCTCGCTAATCGAATGGTGAAAGGCCTGGCCGAAAATTATTCGCAGTTGATGGAGGCGGCATGAGTGCTCGTGCACACCGGGTTGTATTGAAGGGTCAGGTCACACAGCGCCACGAGGCGAATAGTTTGGTGACGGAACCTGGATCGGCTGCCTTAGTTTTCAGAGGGGTCGCGCGATCATTGGTCATGGCATGCCCGGATGGCTGCGGGGAGCAGCTTACTATTAATCTTGACTCTCGTTCAGGCCGGGCCTGGCGGTTTTACGGAGGGGATTCGCAAGCGGTCTCACTGTATCCGTCAGTGTGGAAAGATACGGGGTGCAGAAGCCACTTCATCGTTTGGCGTTCTCGCATCTACTGGTGTGATTGGCACGAAGAACTCGATCAAACGCAGGAGGACTTTCAGAATCACGTCCTGGCAGCACTAACCACTGTGTTTGCTTCTTACGTCTCGATCGCGGAGTCGCTTGAGACCGTCCCGTGGGCAGTGCTATCGGCGTGTAACCAACTGTGCCGTATAGGACTTGCGGAAGCAGGCATCGGGAAGAGTCAGGGTCATTTCCGGCGCAAGACTACGAAGCCATCAACCGTTATTTCGTAGGCGCCTATTTGAGGAGGAAATCAGCCTAATGTGGTTCGACAAACTCGACGCTGGTAAAAAGTGGAGTTCCCTCTGGTATGGCTTAGTTCTATGCAGCTGCGGCGGTATCCGGCGTTTCGACAAATGTTCGGTGTGTGAGATGCAGTTCGATTCAACGCCGGTCCGCATCGAAGTCTCCCCAAGATACTTTGAACACATCCCCCCATCTCTGATGGGCGGTGAAGGCAGGTACGAGGATTGGCTCTATCTAGATTTGATAGAGCGCGAATGGAAACGGCCTCGCCAAGACGTTAGCGTGGCAAACGCTGGCATCGCAGACCATTCCATGGCCGACCGAGCCAGCATTGTGCTACTGTTCTGGACGTATTTCGAAAGTCGGATTGAGAGGATCATCCGACTAGGGCTGAAAACGGTACCAGCAGCATTACGTGAGGATGGGATGATGAGGTATGCATCAGTCGGCGCTCGCATGGATCGACTGTACCAACTCATCTATGGGACAACCTATCACAAGGACTTGGAACACGTGGGGGCCGCCGAGGTGGCGACCCTTCTCCGAGAAGTGCAACGATGCCGCAATGACTTTACGCACGGCAATCCAGCGGCTATCACTGACGATCTCGTGGAACGTATAGTCGCAGCCCTCTACGAAGAACATCACGCTTGGATTCGCGTGTTCAACGTTCGCATCGCCGGCTTACGCCCGCAATGACGGTACTCTGGATATATACGTAGCCTCGCCGCTACCGCGCACGTAACTCCCGCGGAGCATGGTGGATCCATTCATCGTGGATCGTAGGTAACACCGGTGCATTAGCTGCTATTACGTTCGCCTTGCCTCGGAAAAGCTCCCAATAGGCCCTGAGTCATTTGGCATTCCACACGCCATAACTTATCGAGCATTGAACTTTTCCGCGAGCTTGACGAGCTTTTCCTGACGTTGCTGCTCCTGCTGCTGAGCCAGCAGCTGCGCCTTGTGTTGCTCGGCACCTTTCCTGAAGCGCTCACGCAGGGTGTCCATCGCCTGCTGCTTCTGCTCCGCGGTCACTGGGCCGGCAGCATTTCCATCGAGGTCGAACCGCATTTCGCCATTCGTGAGCGCCTTCAAGTAGCGCGCCGATGCGGTATGCATCCTCATCGCCAAACGAAGTTGCTGCGGATTGATGCCGGGAATCCGTTCCAATACGGTCTTGTGAATGCCGATCGCCAGGGGACGGCACTCCTGAAATACTGGAAACGTCGATCTCAGTGAAATCAGAACGGCATGATGCGGGTCACGCGGTTTGGAATCGGATCCGGACATTGCGCATCGAGGTAATTGTGAGGATCGAAGAATACCGCAAGCACAAGGCCATATGGCGGACTCTGGACTTCGGATGCCAATGAATTCATCGATAGAACGTCGTTCGAAGAGCAGCTCCTGGTCGCGGAATATTGAAACGGTGCACTTCTGTTTGCTTTTGACACCGGCTTTACGCATCTGAATTCATAGTATCCATGCCATGCACAAGCTTGCGTGGCTTCCTCTCTTTTCCGTTTTCGCATACCTCCCAGCACCGGGTCATGCCGCCTGCTTTGAGGAGGCGGCCTCGCGCTATCAGATGCCATCGGCCTTGCTCAAGGCTATTTCCAGGGTGGAGTCAGGAGGCAATCCCAACGCCCTGAATCGGAACAGGGATGGCAGTTTCGACATGGGTCACATGCAAATCAATAGCCGTTGGCTGCCAAAACTGTCGCATTTCGGAATTTCGCGGGAGCGCCTGTGGGAACCCTGCACCAACACCTTCGTCGGGGCGTGGATCCTGGCGCAGAACGTCCATCGCATTGGTTACTCCTGGAACGCCATCGGCGCCTACAACGCGACGTCAGCTGAGAAGCGCAATCGGTATGCAAGGAAAGTTTCAGAAGCCATGAAACGGGAGAGCGCACTTTGACCCAGCGTCCTGTTGCCATTTTGATTGTCCTGTCGCTCCTGTCTGGTTGCGCAAACGAGAAATCCATCAGCACCGAAGTTCCAAGGCAACTATCGCTGACCTGGGATCGCTCGGATTGGCGCATCTGCGACCAAGGGAAGTGTTCCAAGCCAACGTCGAAGACAGTCCTTCTTGTCGCGGCATCTCCCACCGTAGACACCGTTTTCAAGGAACCACCAAAACCCGTCCAGGTGGCAAGAAAGCTCGCTCCGATTTCGGTGACATTCCAGTTCGCCAGCGCGACCTTGTCTGATCTGGCCGAAATGGAGATCAAGAAAGCGGTCGCCCTAATTGAACCGGGTGATTCGATCCTTGTTGAGGGGCGAACGGACGACCTCGGATCTCAAGCCTTCAACGACCGCCTGGCCAGAAAGCGCGCAGAGGTTGTCGACGCTTATCTCAAGCGACTGGGGGTCAAGAGCCCGATTGAGATTCGGTCCCAGGGAAAGTGCTGTTACGCCATCGCCAACAACTCTGACGAGTCGCGGGCGATCAACAGGCGCGTCGATCTACATTTTTCATCTACCCAAAAGGAGTAAGCAAGTGATTCCGCGATCCAAAGAATCCATACGAGATTACCTCATTGCCAGTGCCTTCATGGCCCTCGGTTCCTTCCTGCCCGGCTCACTGCTCGATAAGGGATTCGAAGCCCACATCGGCGGTATCGCGCTTGGCATCGGGCTGGGCTGGCTCATCAAATCTGTCATCGACCATACCAAAGGAGTAAAAAGTGAATCGTAATCAGCGTTATGTAGTAGTCGCCGTCGCCCTTTCCCTACTGGCCGGAGGTGCCCTTGCCGGGACCACGGGAACTGAATTCCAGGCCCTCTATACGTGGGTCAACGACGTGGTCACCGGTTATTTCGGGCGGGCGGTAGCGGTGGCAGCCGTCGGTCTTGGCGCGATCCTTTCGATTGCCCGCGTCAATCCGGTTCCAATCCTGTCGGGCGCCGGCTTTGCGATTTTCCTGCAATACACGCCGACGATCATCACCGGCATCCTGACGGCAACGGTCTGAGCCGGAGCATCCCGCGTGGGTAACGACGAAAACGGCTACATCCCGAAGTCCCTGGATGCGCAGGAGCGCTTCCTGTGGTGGGAAATGGATCAGGCGGTGATCGCCATCATGCTGATCAGCATGGGGGTGATCTCCGGATCCATGCTCATGGGCATTGCCCTGGGCGCACTGGCGGCCTGGCAGTACGGTCGCATGAAGGCGGGCAAGCACCCGAAGTTCGCCGCTCACGCCCTCTACTGGTGGTTTCCCAGCGGGCTGTTCCTGAAGTTGCGAGCCACTCCGCCTTCCGACCAGCGCTACTTCCTGGGATAGGTGACAAATCGCGATGCTATTTCGAAGATACCTGTCCGAGCAGGCCAATGCCGCACAGGAAATCCGCTTCATGCGGATTCTCCTGGCGGGACTGCTCATGGTGATTCTGGTCGTCGCCGGTGTCGTGCTGAAACTGGTCGGCAATGAAAAAACCGTCCTCGTTCCGCCCGAGATCAAGCGCAGCTTCTGGGTCTCCGGCAACGCCGTCTCCCGGGAGTACCTCGAAGACATGGCCTACTGGTATGCCGGACTCGCCCTCAACATTACCCCGGCCGTTTCAACTTACCAGAACAGCCTGTTCCTGAAGTATGCGGCGCCGTCCGAGTTTGGACGACTGCAAATGGAAATGGGTGCTCGCGCGGATTTTCTGAAAAAGAACAACACCGCCACGCAATTCTCGGTTCGCAACATCACGCTGGACGAGAAGACGCTGCGGGTCGCCCTGTCGGGAACACTGTTTACCTGGGCGTCGGACAAAAAGGCCGGGGAGCGCCAGGCGACCTATCTCGTCGGATTCAAGCACATGAATGGAAGGCTCTATGTATCCGAATTCAAGGAAACCAGTGACCAAAATCCTTTTGACAGCGCTGCTGGCCGTTAGCCTCTCCGCCAGTGCAGCTCAGGTGCTCGTCGGGAAACCGGACGACACCTTGAGCGCCAGAGTATCTCGATCCGAACCGACCCTGATTCGGATCGATGGACATCGCGTTCGCCGGATCTTCGGGGCGGAAGGTGAGTTCGCGGTCACGGCCGATAAGGAAGCCGGTACCGCCTACCTCAAGCCGACCACGGACAAGCCGACCCTCAGCATCTTCGTTTCCGATGAGAACGGCCGAACCTGGAAGCTTCTGTTGTCGGTGACGGACGGCCCGTCGGATTCCATCACCATCAAGGGACGATCAGTCGCCGGCAGCGCTCTCACGCCGGGCAAGGATGTCGCCAGAAATCAGATGATCAAGCGCGTCCTGCTCTCCCTCCAGTCGGACGCCGACAC
>ORMF012557734.1_pt1 | contig 13414 bp, 11 predicted proteins | sample 1779871 | NCBI WGS metagenome assembly ORMF01 (sample SAMEA104232316, study PRJEB22302) | groundwater metagenome | biome: forest; feature: aquifer; material: groundwater | place: USA | collected 2011-08-07 | depth 5.4 m | reverse complement strand
TGACTCAAATCTCCAAAGCCATGGAGCAAATCCGCGAGAAGCAAGCTTAGTTGTCATCCTGAGCAAAGCGAAGGATCTCTGAGATTCTTCTCCTGCCTTTGGCAGGATCAGAATGACTTACAGTTTTCCGATCCAGGCGGCCTTGCCTTCTTTCATCTCAAACTTCCATTTCCAGATCGCATACACCGCCGGATAAACTAGCAGTTCAAGCACAAAAGAAGAAAATAGCCCGCCCATCATCGGGGCCGCGACGCGTTTCATCATGTCCGCACCCATCCCGGTCGACCACATAATAGGCAACAGCCCGATAAAAGCGGCCATCACGGTCATCATTTTAGGGCGGACGCGTTTTACTGCGCCATGCACAATGGCTTCATCAAGATCCTTTTCATTCCGCAATTTCCCGGCACGTGCCGCGTCATGATACGACATATCCAAAAAGAGCAGCATAAAAACACCGGTTTCCGCATCCAGACCCATGAGGGCAATCATGCCCACCCAGACCGCGATGGAGATGTTGTATCCCAGAATCCATAACAGCCACACGGCCCCGATCAACGAAAAGGGCACGGCCAGAAGGACAATCCCGGTCTTGACCCAGGACTTGGTGTTGAGATGCAAAAGGATTACAATCACCAAAAGCGTCAGCGGCACGACCATTTTTAGGCGTTCGCGCACCCGGATCATATTTTCGTATTGCCCGCTCCAAATCAGGGCATATCCCGGCTGCAATTTCAATTGCGCGGCCACGGCTTTTTTGGCGTCACGGACATAACTGCCGATATCGCGTCCCGCGACATCCACATAAACGTATCCGGCCAGCATGCCGTTTTCATTGCGGATCATGGCCGGACCGGTCACAAGCCGGATTTCGGCCAGCTGCGTCAAGGGAATGTGCTGGCCGGAGGCCGTCGGAATCAAAACACGTTTCAATTTATCAATATCATCCCGCAATTCGCGGGAATAACGCACGTTCACAGGATAGCGCTCGCGGCCCTCAATCGTCGTGGTGATATTTTCACCGCCAATGGCAGAGACGATGATCATCTGCACTTCGGCGACGGATAACCCATAGCGCGCCAATTCATCCCGCTTGAGATCAAAATCCACAAAGTACCCGCCTGCGACGCGCTCAGCATAAATGCTGCGCGTACCGGGAACATCTTTGAGAATCATTTCCAAATGAGTCCCGGTTTCTTCGATTTTTTTAAGATCCGATCCTAGAATTTTAATCCCGATCGGTGTGCGCACCCCCGTTGTCAGCATATCGATGCGATTTTTGATCGGCATGGTCCAGGCATTGGTGGTCCCAGGAATTTTCAGTTTTTGATCCATCTCGGCCACGAGTTCTTCCTGGGATATTCTTTCAGGCCAGATGCCCTGCAACGGCCATTTAAAAATTTCGGGGGCCCACGGAGAATACCAGCGCGTTTTTTTGCGCCAGGCTTCCCGTGGCTTTAAAACCACGACCGTTTCCATCATCGAGAAAGGTGCGGGATCCGTCGAGCTTTCGACTCTTCCGGATTTTCCGAAAACTCTTTCGACTTCCGGAAAAGTCATGAGAATTTTATCTTGCTTCTGCAAGAGCTCCTGTGCCGCCGTGACAGAAATCCCCGGAAGCGTTGTCGGCATGTAAAGCAAATCGCCTTCCCAAAGCGGCGGCATAAATTCGGAGCCAAGCTTGAAATAAACAGGAATCGTTGTCAGCACAAGCAGCAGGGCCGAAATAATCGTTGCTTTTTTATGTTTCAAAATCCAGCGGCAGACCGGCTCATAAACACCGAAAAGCACTTTGCTGACCGGATGTTTCTCCTCTGGATAATAAGTGCCGACAGCCACGGTGGTGGCGGCTTTGGCCAGCCATGACGGACGAAACGTAAAGGGCTGCATGCGGGTAAAAAGCATACGCATGGCAGGATCCAAAGTAATGGCCAAAATGGCCGCTATGAACATGGTCAAATTTTTGGACCAGGCCAGCGGTTTAAACAAACGGCCTTCCTGATCGACCAGCGTAAAAATGGGCATGAACGCCACCGCAATCACCAGCACCGAAAAAAAGACAGACGGTCCGACTTCTTTCAGCGCGCGCAGCCGAACTTCATGAAAATCGCCTTTGCGCCCGCCCTCATTCCATTGTTCCAGCCGTTTGTAGGCATTTTCCACCTCCACGATGGCCCCATCCACCAGCACGCCGATCGAAATAGCAATGCCGGAGAGGCTCATGATATTAGAACTCAACCCCATGAGTTTAAGCGGGATAAAAGATAGCAGCGCGGCAATCGGGATGGTCAAAATCGGGATGAGCGCCGATGGGATATGCCAGAGAAACAATAGGATGACAAGGCTGACCACGATCATCTCTTCGGTGAGGGTATGTTTCAGAGTCTTGATGGATTCCTTGATCAGCTCGGAACGGTCATACGTCACAACCAGCTCGACGCCGGGCGGGAAAGAAGCTTCTAATTCTTTGATTTTCTGTTTAACCCGGTTGATGACTTGGAGTGCATTTTCGCCGGAGCGCATGATTACCGTGCCGGTTACGACATCACCGCGTCCGTCGAGATCCGCCAGCCCGCGGCGGATTTCAGGGCCCAACGCAACGTTGGCCACATGTTTGACCAAAATCGGCGTCCCTTTAGCATCCACACCCACCACAATTTTCTCGAAATCTTCCACGGACTTGGCATATCCCCGGCTCCTCACCATATATTCGGCACCTGAAAATTCCAGGAGTCTGCCGCCCACCTCCTGGTTACCGTTCCGAATGGCTTCGACAATCTTGGATAACGGCATGTTGTAAGCTACCAACCGGTTGGGATCGATGGTGACCTGGTATTGCTTCACAAAGCCGCCCAAAGAGGCGACTTCGGCAACGCCCGAAACACTCTGAAGGTGGTAACGCAGCGACCAGTCCTGAAAGGACCGCAGCTCTTGCAAATCATGCTTGCCGGTTTTGTCGACCAAGGCATATTGGAAAACCCAGCCCACGCCGGTGGCATCGGGACCCAATTCTGTCTGGACGCCTTCCGGCAGCCGCGGGATGATTTTGTTCAGGTATTCGAGCGTACGGCTGCGCGCCCAGTAAATATCCGTCCCGTCTTGAAAGATGACATAGACATAGGAAAAGCCAAAATCTGAAAAGCCGCGAATGGCTTTGACCTTCGGCGCGCCGAGCATGGCCGTGATAATCGGGTAGGTAACCTGATCTTCAAGAATATCGGGGCTGCGGTCCCAGCGCGAATAAATGATCACCTGCGTGTCGGAGAGATCGGGAATGGCATCCATGGGAATGTTTTGCACAGACCACACGCCAAAGACAAGCGTGATGGCCGTCAGAATCAAAATCAAAAATTTCTGATGCGCTGAAAATTCGATGATCTTCTCGATCCAACCTTCTTTGCGCGGAGCTGTCGGATCTTGTTCACTATCAAGCGCCATGCTGATGCCCTCCCTTGCTCCCTATCCCCTCAAGCGCAGCTTTCAAACGGCTCTCGGAATCAATCAGGAAGTTACCGCTTGTAACAACAAGCTCCCCTTCTGACAATCCGCTGAGGACCTCTAAAAAGTCATCCGTTTTGATTCCTAATCCCACTTCACGCGGCTCGAAATTGCCGTCCGCTTTCGCCACAAAAACAATCTGTTTTTCTCCCGTTGAAAAAACAGCTTGTTCGGGCACCGCCAGTTTTTCTCCGGCCGCAATCAGGATCGTGGCATTCACAAACATTTCAGGTTTGAGTAGCCCCTCGGAATTGTCCAAAACGGCGCGGACACGCGCCGAACGCGTTTCTGGATCTAAAACCGAATCAATGGAACGGATTTCGCCCTCGAAGGCTTTGCCCGGCATGCCCGGCACTTCCGCCTTTAACCGATCCCCGGCTTTGACCAACGGAATTTCATATTCATAAATTGGCGCATACAGCCACACCTTGCCGCCGGCATCCGAGTAAAGCAGCGAACGGTCGGCTTTGCCGGCCGTTTCGATTTCCTGGATCAACTCCTCGCTCAATCCCAAAAGCCGCAGCTTGATTTTGGAGGATTCCACCAGTTTGTCCGCTTGCGCTTTGATTTCCGGTTCGGCAGCAGCCGCTTTTTGAGAAGCCCGGAGCGCCTGCAGGTATTCCTCCTGCGCCTGATAAAGCTCCGGATCGTAAGCCACACGGCCAACGGTCCGGATGGTCTTTTCAAGCGTTCTTTTCGTGACCGGTGCGGTTTCGATGCCGATAAGTTCACGTTTTTCGGCCCCAAGTTTGACCGCGGCGTATCCTGCCGGCATGGCCTCTTGAATCGTGACGCCCAAATCCTCGCCGCAATGCGGGCATTTGCCTAGGCGCACGTTTTCCTCCGTCAGCGCGATCATACACTTACCCATTTTGCATTTGTGCAGCAGGCAGATTTCGCCCGGCTGCATTTGAAGCAACTCCTGAACGGTAAAAGTGCGCAGCACGGGCATCGCATCGGAGGCAGGCTCGGTTTCCCTTTTTACCAGCGCCATGTTACAAATGGGGCAAGTCCCCGGTTTGTCGGCAGTGTAAGTCGGATGCATGGGGCAATAATAGAGTGCCGCCTCGTGCGTCCCGTGTTGGCGGAGTCCGTGCTTCAAATCCCGGCTGACCCACACCACGCCCACCGCAATCAGGATTATCACAATGCCGACGATCAGACCTTTTAAATTTTTCATCTTAATCCTCCGTGAGATCCAATCCGACGGCCTTTTGGATATCCGCATGACTGCGCAGGACCTCGGCATAGACTTTGATGTAAGTCAGTTTTGCGTTCAGATAAATACGTTCACTGTCCAAAAGATTTAAAAAATCGCCTTCGCCGGTTTCGTAACCCGCCTGATCGGAACTGAGCGCCAGATTGGCTTGCGGGATGACGGCGCTCTCATACAGCGCCGTGATCTTGGAGGCAGTGGTATAACGCACATAGGCCTCCCGGACTTCATAATAAGTTTCATGCTGCGAGTGCGTCAGCTTCGCTTCGGCGGCTTCCAATTCAGCGCCGGCTTCCTGGAATGCTGGAATCAGGCGATTTTGCCAAAGCGGAACATTGATCGTGAGAGGAAACATCCAGCTGTCCTTACCGTCTTCGGGATCCGTGGTCATGCCGGCACCGACCCAAGTATAGGTAAACCCGGCATTGAGATCCGGAATCCATTGCATGCGCGCCAAGGCCCTGGCGTGGCGGCTTTTTTCGACCATGGCTTCCATGCTTTTGATTTCCTGCCGGTTTTCGACGGCCAGCGTGATGAGTTCGGGCAAGGTTTTTTCCATGCGGGCTATCACCGGCTTTTCAAGTTTTCCGAGATCCTCCAGGGGCGAACGGTGCAATAAATAATTCATCAAAGCAACGAGCGCGTCTCGTTTTTGTTCCAGCATATAAACCTGTTCCAGACTCAAGGACACTTCAGCTTGAGATTTGGCCACATCGCGCTGACTTCCCTGCCGGTTGGAATAGCGCGCCTGCGCAACCCCTTCAAATTTTTTCAGTAAATCCTGGATTTCGGCAATCACCTCGAGGGAAGCGTCTGCTTCATACAAAGCATAATAAGCCTGGCGCAATTCGTTCAAGATATCGCGTTGGATGGCCAGATAACGCTGTTCGGCCGCCCGGCTGGCGGCTACCGCCAGGCTGCGTTTTTTCCATAATTTCAGCGGGAAAGGAATTTTTTGAGAAATCATGAAGCGATTTTCTTCGGGACCGACGCGGGATTCGGACATTTCACCCATAATATCGAAACCGGCCATCGGATCAGGCAAAGCCCAGGCCTGCACAATGCGTTTTTTCGCCGCCTGCCATTCGGCGCGCGCAGCGCGAATTTCAGCGTTGTTTTGCCGGGCTTCTTCTAAAAGATCTTCCAAACGTACGGACACAGACGGCGCAGCCGGCACTTCTGCAGACACACGGATCGGCATGGTCAACCCAAGTCCGATGCCGAAAATCACCATGCCAAATTGTCGTTTTAAGAAAAGTTTCATAACGCCTCCTGTTGCTTGCCTACTCCGGTGGTGGGACCGGTTCCGACACAACAAGAGAGTCTAGATCAGGAAGGTCTGGAGCGTAAGATAAATCGGCGGGGCGTACGAAGGCACACTCATACCCGGAGGGGCTTGCGCAGTGTGACGAAGGCCTGCGGTATGAGAAAACTTGAAAGCAAAAAACAAAAAATCGTTTTGGATATGCGGCGTCGCTTTTAGAAAGGAAAGCGCCCCGTTCTCTTCGAGAAAAAACTGGGAAGGCGTAAGAGCAAAAGCTTCGGCGTGACAACGACCGCAGCACTCTTCATGGTCCGGCGCCGCCGTTTCATGGCCTGCCTTCCGATGTTCACAATGCCCGGCTGCCGGTTCTGCCTGTACGGCCGCAAACTGGGCAAAGGCGCAGCCGCAGTTCAAGATAACGCTGGCGGATAACGCCGCGGCAAAACCCAGCATAAGCATGCGAAATCGTTTCATGAGCGCAGATTCTCCAAAAGACCGTAAATTTCGTTCAGCTTGGCCGCTTTTTCTTTCTGGGACTTCCCCGTAAAGGCCGTCTGCGCGCAAGCGTTCAAATGATCTTTCAGGATGCGCGATTCCACCTTCCGGAGCGCCCCTAAGACAGCGCCTGCGGCGTTTAAAATATCGACACAGTAGCGGCCGTCCTCGATCATTTTCTGGATGCCGCGTACCTGGCCTTCAATCCGGCGCAGGGCGACCAGTTTATCGCGATGGCAAGGGTAGGATTTCATGCTAAAAGCTAGCATACCCGGGAGGGGTATACAAATACTTTTTATGGCTCAAGGAAGCAGGAAAAAACCCCAGGCTAAGAAGAGCACAAAAGCGATCAGGGCAGCCGCTAGGGCATAAGGGAATTGGGTGCGGACATGATCCATGAGGGGGCAATCGGTGGCCAACGCGGACAACACGGTCGTATCGGAAATCGGCGAGGTTTGATCGCCCCAGACGCCGCCCGAGACAACCGCGCCGACCATTAGCGGGAGGGGCAACCCCAGGGTTTGCGCCACGGGGATCGCGATCGCCAGCATGATCGCAAAAGTGCCCCACGAGGTTCCGGTCGCAAACGAAACAAAACAACTGAGAAGATAAATTAAAACCGGGATGAGCTGCGGCATCACATTGGTTTGCAGCAAGCTGCCGATAAAAACACCGGTCTGAAGTTCGCGACAAACCATATTAATCCCGAACGCCAGCCATAAAATAAACACGATGTCCAACAAATGCCGCATGCCGGTGAAACAGCCCTTGAAAAAGGCTGCGGGCATCACAACCTTGCGCGCACCGTAATAGAAAAACATAAATCCGAGCGTGATTAAAATTGCATAAAGAATCGAACGCGCCCCATCGCCGCTTAAAATCCTCCCCTGCCCTGTCCAAGTCATAAAAATAAAAAGGCAGGACACCAAAAGCGCCAGCGGGATCAAAAAATCACGCGCGGACGCTTGAGCGGAAACGGTGCTTTTCTCGGCTTCATGCTGCCAAAAATCTTCGTGCGCATTGGCCTCTGCCGCTTTCATCGGACCCCAATCTTTGCCTGTGAGCACCACCCACCAGCACAATAAATGAATCAGAATAGGGTAAAAGAAAAAAGGCAGCGCACGCACCAGCACACCCGCCGGTTCCGCAACGTTGTTTTGATGCATCTGTGTGATCAAATAAGCGCCCCAGCCATTGAGCGGGATCAGGACTTTCATGGGCGCACACGTGGCATCGACCAGAAAAGCAATCTTGGCACGCGCCGTCCGGTAAGGACGAAAAAGCGGGTTGGCGACCATCGCCGTGATGACGACCTGCAAACTCCCTTCTATGAATAGAAGACTGCCCAAAATTGTGGTCAAAATGCCGGCCTTACGCTTGGAGTCTACCCTTCCCGGCTGCGCCAGAATATTGACGAAACCCTGCACGCCACCGGAGCGGTTGACCAAATCCATGACCGCCCCAATCAGGATGCTAAAAAGCAGGATGCGGACATTATCGCCGTCGCGCACGACGTCCGTCAAAACCTGCAGCGTCCCCAAGAGGCCTGGAATCACTTGACCGCGATGGAGAATCAAGGCGCCCGTGACCAATCCTAGAAAAAGAGAAGTTAAAACCCGGCGGGTTAAAAAAGCCAACCCGATGGCAACCAAAGGCGGGATGATTGAATAAACACTAGGTTCCAAAACAACTCCCCTTAAAAAACGCTCAAAGCATCCCGAGCTTGAGCTTGGCGGCATCCGACATCATGCCCTGGTTCCATTGCGGATCCCAGACGAGTTCGACGATGCAGTTTTTGATATTGGGAAGTTTTTCGATTTTGGAGCGGACATCCTGACGCAGGACATCGCCCATGCCGCAGCCCGGTGCGGTCAAGGTCATTTGGATGAAAACGTTTTTCCCCTCGCCGGATTCATGGTCCGTCACATCACAGCGATAAACCAGCCCGAGATTGGCAATGTCCACCGGAATTTCCGGATCGTAACAGGTTTTGAGCTGGTCCCAGATCAATTCTTCGGTCGACTTGGTTTTTAATTCTTCCTCGCTCGGCCCTTTGAGTACTTCTTTGCCGATCGCATCCCCGTCTTTGCCGTCAATGCGGCACATATACCCGTTCGGCGTGATCACCGTATAACTGCCGCCGAGCGCCTGCGTAATTTCGACCGCCGCGTCTTTGGGAATGGTGTATTTCTGGCCGCCGGGGACGATCGTGGCTTCTATATCCCGTTGTACAAGTGCCGGTTCCCGCATCATGATGGACTCCTATTCCGTGGTGACTTTGCCGCTGCCTTCAAGGCCGGCTCTCAGCGTATGCGAGGCGAGCGTCGCGCATTTCACGCGCGAAGGGTATTCGCAGACGCCGGCGAAAACCGCCAATTTGCCGAGTCCGGCCGTATCCACTTTGCCTTCAATCCCTTTGGACAGCATGTGATGAAAATGTTCGAAAATTTCCAAAACTTCCGGAATCTTTTTACCTTTGATCGTCGTCGTCATCAAAGACGCCGAGGCTTGAGAAATCGCGCAGCCCGATCCGACAAAACGCACATCGCGGACCGTATCGCCTTCCATATCCAGATAAACACTCAGCTTGTCTCCGCAAAGCGGGTTGAAGCCGTCGGCATAGTGCGTGGGATGTTCCAATTTGCCGAAGTTACGCGGCTTTTTATTGTGCTCCAGAATCATTTCCTGATAAAGATCGCGCAATTCATGGGTCATTATTTGAAGACCTCCATCACACGGTGCAACGCACGCACCAAAACATCCACGTCCTGTTTCGTATTATAGAAAGCAAACGAAGCGCGTGCCGTTGCCGCCAAACCAAACCGTTCCATCACCGGCATGGCGCAGTGATGGCCGGCGCGAATCGCCACGCCGTCGCGGTCCAGAATGGTGCCGATATCATGCGCATGCGCGGTCCCAAGGACAAAGGAAACCACAGCGGCTTTCTCTTTGGCCGTCCCGACAATGCGTAATCCCGGGATGGCCGCGAGCTGCTCCGTCGCGTATTGCAAAAGCTCATGCTCATAGGCCTGAATCCGGTCCATCCCAACGAATTGCAGATAATCAATGGCCGCGCCCCAGCCGATCACCCCGACGATGTCTGGCGTTCCGGCTTCGAATTTATACGGCAAATCATTGTACGTGGTTTTATCAAAGGCCACCGTGCGGATCATATCGCCACCGCCCAAAAAAGGCGGCATGGCTTCCAGCCACGTTGCTTTGCCGTAAAGGACGCCGACGCCCGTGGGCCCAAACATTTTGTGGCCTGAAAAAGCATAAAAATCGCAGTCCAGATCCTGGACATCCACCGGCACATGCGACACGGCTTGCGCGCCGTCAATCAGAACCGGGATTTTTTTGGCATGCGCGGCTTGAATAATTTTTTTGATGGGATTAATCGTCCCAAGCGCGTTGGAGACATGGCCGACAGAAACCAATTTTGTTTTTGGATTCATCATGCTCAGCATATCTTCCAGCAGGATTTCGCCCCGGTCATTGATCGGCGCCACGCGCAATTGGGCGCCGGTGCGCTGGCAAAGCATTTGCCAAGGCACAATGTTGGAATGATGTTCCAAATGCGAGATGAGGATTTCGTCCCCTGCCTTGATATATTTTTGTCCAAAGCTGTAGGCAACGAGGTTGATGCTTTCGGTCGTGCCGCTCGTAAAAATAATCTCTTTATCCGAAGCCGCATGGATAAATTTTTGGATTTTATGCCGCGCGCTCTCGTAAGAAAGGGTGGCCTTTTCACTGAGGCAAAAAACGCCGCGATGAATGTTGGCGTTTTCACGCGCATAATATTGGTTCACACGGTCGATGACGGCTTGCGGCTTTTGGGTCGTCGCCGCATTGTCTAAATAAACGAGCGGCTTACCGTAGACGAGTTCCTGCAGCACCGGAAAATCCTTCCGGTACTTGGCCGCGTCAAATTTTTCCGCACCCTGTTTTTTTGCCGACATCACGTCACTCTTCATTGGCCTACCCTCACATAGAGGGGACAGGCCTTAAGGTCTGTCCCCTGTGTGCCACTAAACGCCCAATTTAGCCATCAGCATGGCATCCAGCTCGGCGCGTACGGCTTCGAGCGGAATCTTTTCAATCACTTCTTTCGCAAACCCGTAACAAATCAACTGGCGCGCCCGCGCTTCGCCGATCCCGCGGCTTTTAAAATAAAAAATGGCCTCCGGATCGATCTGGCCGACCGTCGCGCCATGGGAACATTTCACATCATCCGCATAAATTTCGAGCTCGGGCTTCGTATCCATCGTGGCATTGTCACTCAGCAATAAATTCTTGTTGGTCTGGGTCGCCGCGGTCTTCTGCGCACCGGCATGCACAAATGTTTTGCCGTTAAAAACGCCCGTGGATTTACCTTCCAAAATGCCCTTATACAATTGGCTGCTGGTCCCCTGCGGTTTCCAGTGATCCACCAAAAGATGATGGTCCACATGGCGGCCTTCGGTCAATAAATAAAGACCGTCGCAAGCACAGGCCGCGCCTTCGGCATCCAGCGCAACATGCAAATCCTGCCGTGTCCATTGGCCGGATAAGGCCAACGACCAATTGCGGTATTGGCTATTCTGATTTTGATAAACTTCGGCGGCCGCCATATGAAACGTCGCCGGGCCTTCTTTTAAAAGCTTCACGTGATCCAGGGCTGCGCCGTTTTCTAAAACAATTTCGGTGACCGCATTATTAAAATGAGGTTCGCCCGATAATGAAATATAACTCTCGACCAGCGTGGTGCGGCTGTTCGGTTCGGCAAGAACCAGCAAACGCGGGTAAGCGACGATCGCCGTCCCGGCATCGACGGTGACATGCATCAAGTGCAACGGTTCTTCAAGAGCTTGCTCGCGGCCGGGCGTGATCACCATGAGTTCACGCAAAAACGCCGTGTTGAGGGCGGTAAAAAAAGCCTTCTCCGTTTTGGCATAACGGCCAACCTGCTCTGTCAAAACCTGGGATAAATTCTGCGGCCGGCTTAAATCCACAACCTGAATCGCCTGCTGGAATTTGCCGAGCTGTGAAAGCTTGGCTGAAAAAAGTCCGTTCACGAGCACCAGGCGCGGCCAGTCTTCGCGTCCAAAAAGAAACGGCCGCAACTGCTCGATACGTAAACCCGTATCGGCCACAGGCGCCATCTGAAAATCCTGCTGTTGGATGCCGCTTGTCGGCGTGTACTTCCAGGCTTCGTTTTGGCGCGTCGGAAAGCCCAAGGCCGCAAAACGCGTGGCGGCTTCTTGGCGCAGCTGGTTGGCCCATGCCGGCGCTTGACCAAACGCGCGGTTGAACGCTTCAAAACCCTGGGTGTAAGTCGCCGCACTGCTGCGGTTTTTTTCCGGATTCACAATGTCTCCTTATTTCCCGGGTTTTCCGGCTGAGGACGGTTCCCGGACCCAATCGTAGCCTTTGGCTTCCAACTGCAGGGCCAAGGCTTTATCCCCGGACTTGACGATGCGGCCGTCGATCAACACGTGCACAAAATCCGGCACAATGTAGTTGAGCAGCCGCTGATAATGCGTCACCACCAGAAAAGCGCGTTTGGGATTTCTCAACTGATTGACGCCCTGTGAAACGCTTTTCAAGGCATCGATATCCAACCCGGAATCCGTTTCATCCAGAATCGCCAGTTTGGGTTCCAGAATCGCCATCTGCAAAATTTCATTCCGTTTCTTTTCACCGCCCGAAAAACCTTCATTGACCGGACGGTTTGTGAAACTCGGATTCATCTGCACATCTTTCATTTTAGCCTGCATCAGCTCGAGAAAATCCATGGCATCGATTTCCTCTTGCCCGCGCGATGCACGCACGTCATTGAGCGCGGCCCGCAAAAAATAAGCATTGCTCACGCCCGGGATCTCGACCGGATACTGAAAAGCCAGAAAAACGCCGGCGCGCGCGCGGTCTTCGGCGCTCATCTCCAAAAGATTTTTGCCCTCGTACAACACGGTTCCGCCGGTGATTTCATACTCTTCTTTTCCGGCCAGCACTTGCGCCAGCGTGCTTTTCCCGGAACCGTTGGGTCCCATGATGGCATGCACTTCGCCCAGATGCATGGTCAGATCAATACCTTTGAGAATTTCCTTGCCCTCAACCCGTACTTTTAAATTTTTAATTTCTAAAATCGCAGACATTTGTTCTCCTTTTATTAATTTCCAGTTGTCAGTGGATAGTTGACAGTAAAAACATTATCGTTTGTTACTAAAAACTGCCAACTGGCAACTCTTTTACCCAACGGCACCTTCCAAGCTCACGTTGAGCAGCTTGGTCGCTTCCACGGCGAATTCCATGGGCAGATTTTTAAAAACTTCTTTGCAGAAGCCGTTGACGATCATCGACACGGCATTTTCGGGCGATATCCCGCGCTGCCGGCAATAAAAGAGCTGATCATCGCTGATCTTGGAAGTCGTCGCCTCGTGCTCGACTTGCGCCGATTTATTTTCGACTTCAATGTAAGGAAATGTATTGGCACCGCATTGCGAGCCGATCAAGAGCGAATCGCATTGCGTGTAATTGCGTGCCCCGGTTGCACCGGGCAAAATTTTAACAAGACCGCGGTAAGTGTTTTCGCCATGCCCCGCCGAAATCCCTTTGGAAAGAATCGTGCTCTTGGTATTTTTACCGATATGGATCATTTTGGTGCCCGTATCCGCCTGCTGGCGGTTATTGGTGAGCGCAACGGAATAAAATTCGCCGACCGAATTATCCCCCTGCAAAATGCAGCTGGGGTATTTCCACGTGATGGCCGAACCCGTCTCGACCTGCGTCCAGGAAATCTTAGAGTTGGCGCCCGCGCATTTGCCGCGTTTGGTCACGAAATTATAAATGCCGCCGCGGCCTTCTTTATCGCCCGCGTACCAGTTCTGCACCGTCGAATACTTAATCTGCGCATCTTTGAGCGCGACGAGCTCCACCACTGCCGCATGCAATTGATTTTTATC
>ORMF010418220.1_pt1 | contig 13416 bp, 10 predicted proteins | sample 1779871 | NCBI WGS metagenome assembly ORMF01 (sample SAMEA104232316, study PRJEB22302) | groundwater metagenome | biome: forest; feature: aquifer; material: groundwater | place: USA | collected 2011-08-07 | depth 5.4 m | reverse complement strand
TCATTGTCCAAGGGATGATAGGTAGTACCTGTAATTCCAACCGCCTGTTTTCTAATGCCGGAGGAAATATTGAGATTTTTAACTAAGATATTGTGTAATTGATTTATTTTAGAAAGAGAAATATTTCTCAAATTATCTTTATTTTTTAATATTTCTTCAAAAGCGGTTTTATGATTAAGTATCATTATAGCTTCGTTTTTACTTTTTCCAACAGCTTCTTTTTGTTCTTTAATAAGAGATTCTGTTTCCAAAAGAGTATATGTATTACCTTCAATTTTTGAGGATTTCCAGGATAACTCAATTACAAATCTTTCAAGCTCTCGCCCTAAAAGATTATGTAGATTTTCAAATATTTTAAAGTCAAATATTTTCTTGCACCAACACGCTTATCTGTGTCATCAGCAAAATATCTTTCAACATCAAAATTACGAAAAAGCGGATTTTGAGTTTTAGGTAAATATTTTGTCGCCCTAGCCTTACCTTCAAATTTAATTAAACCATGTTTAAAAAGAATGTTTAAGTCTCTAATTAAGGTTAGTTTTGAAAATGGATATGTCGTTTTAATTCTTTCTTGGATTTCCTCGCGCAACAAACCTTCGGATTGATCAATAAGATTAAGAATACTTTTCTGTCTAGGTGTCAGTATCGTCTCATTCATATATTATGATCGCATCATTTTGAGACGATTCGTCAACCCTTCAATTTTATTCAGGTTTGATCCTAAGTAAACCGAATAGGCCAATCAGAGCTATTATGGTACAAGAACACATAAATATAAAAAATACCTTTGGGGCCTAATCTTTAGGAGAATTTCCCTTTCTTAACTCCAACACTTGCCTGAATAAGACCGGCTACTAATTATGACTGAAATTACATTAATATTTTTTAGATTCGTAATTTCTTTTCTGTGAGCCTATGTATTTCTTTACGAAAATATTCCTTTACTTCTTCCCAACTTACCGTAGTCAGCATTTTAGGCATTTGACGTTCTTGTTCGGCATCCTCAAAATAATCTAATGAACGAAGGATAGAATAGATATGATCTTCAAGAGCACCGTATTTTTTTTGATAGAAATCAAGCATGTCTTCAAGAGAATATTTTTTTGAAAGAAAATAAACATCCACGAAATCCCGTCTGGTTCCCCTCTGTTCAATTGCATGAATTTTCATTGCAGCTATATCCATAAGACTTGCTAACTGAATTCCCTCAAATGGCACGGTTTTTTCAAGCAACGGATATTTGTAGTAAAACATACTAAACTTTGTCTGGCCAATTTTCCCCCATACCGTCCACTGAGCAGTGCCATCTTGTACAAATTCCTGTAGAGTTATAAGTTTTGCTGATAGTTCTGTTTCGCTAAACTCATGTTGAGTAAAAAAATCAAGATCAACAGAGATTCGATGTCCAATCTGAAGCGACAATGCAGTCCCTCCGGCAAGGTATGCTTTTTTAATTTCAGACACACCTGAAACTAACTGGATAGCCCGAAGTGTATCGGGGAATAAGGTTTTTGTAAACATGGTATCTGATTTTTGTCAAGACCAAGCATGTCTGCCCAAAAATTGCCTGTAGGACGCGCAAGGTCTTTCGTTTCTATAACTACCTTTTTAATTGCGTTCTTCCCGTATGTTTCTATTAACCAGCGTATGTCACGTAAATTTCCTCTGTCTAGTACCCTTTTTATGACAAGAAAAGCGTGTGTTTTTATCCCTAGCTCTTCAAATGCTACATCCCAAAAATAAGATCGTAAATATTGGGGAAGTTGTGTTTTCTTTTTCTTTCTCATAGCTAATATTATCGCACATTTTGCGCTACAAATCTACATCCTGCATAGGCTACGGACATTTTAGGCATTCCTCTTTATTAAGCTTCTAGGCTTTCTTGTTTACTATATACAGGAATAATTGCGGATATCAGAGTTTAATTTTCCATTTCTAGAACTCGTGAGAGACAGAAAATGTTTATACTTAATAAGACAAATAGAGTGTATAATTAATTTTATGGAAGATATAAAAAAATTAATTAACAAAGACCATTCAAACCTTAATAAACACATGAGCAAAAATCCTCTTCAAAAATTCTTGATAAAAAATTACTATAACTATCTTTTGAAAATTATTAAAAGGGAAAATCCTAAAAGCATCCTTGATGTTGGATGTGGCGAGGGATTTACCCTTGATACGCTTCGAAAAAACAAAATCGGAAAGAAAATAATAGGTATTGATAATTCAAAAGAATCAATTAGGATTGGGAAAATACTTTTCCCAAAAGTAAAAATAGAACACGCAAGCATATATGATATGCCGTTTCCAAATAACTCGTTTGATTTGGTTATATGCACGGAAGTACTTGAACATCTAAAAACCCCCTCTTTGGCTATTGAAGAAGTTAAAAGAGTATCTAGGGGAAATATTCTCATATCTGTTCCTAATGAACCCTTTTTTATGTTGGGTAATTTTCTACGGGGAAAAAATATGGAAAAATTAGGTAATGACCCAGAGCACATTAATCATTGGACTATTTTTTCTTTTGCTAGCTTTCTTAAAACACAGGGTTTAAAAATAATGTCAGTAAAACTTCCCTTCCCCTGGATATTAATATTTTGCAAAAAATAATGCTGTTGAAAAACTAGCTAATGCTAGTATTTAGCTACAAACGAAAACAAAACAAGCAAGAGAGATATTATGATCAGACATATCCTACCATGGCTAGAGAAACTGTTAGACCAGGAGATTCAATACCATGTAGATTAAATAGTCCGGATATTCCGTGATCTTTTTCCCTTATAAAATCTTGATTCGACAAATCCTGTTAAATTAGTTACTAAAATTTTCATATACCATCATATTGTTTCTTATAATAATCTTTATAATCTCCGTTTTTAACTCTTTTCCACCAATCTTGATTTTCTTTATACCACTGAATTGTTTTCTCCAATTGCTCATCAAAGGAATATAAAGGTATCCAACCTAACTCGTTTTTAATTTTTGACCAATCCAAAGCATATCTTCTATCGTGGCCTAACCTATCTTTAACAAATTTAATATTACTTTCGTTTTTCCCTAAAAGTTTAATTATCTTTTTTATTACTTCAAGATTACTTAAATCTTTCGTTAATCCCCCTACGCAATAGGTTTCTCCTGTTTTGCCTTTTTGCAAAATTAAATCTATTGCTCTGCAATGGTCTTCTACATAAAGCCAATCTCTGACATATAAGCCATCTCCGTAAATTGGAATTTTTTTATCCTCCAATAAGTTCGTGATTGCAAGGGGAATCAATTTTTCCGGAAAATGATAAGGTCCAAAGTTATTTGAACAATTAGAAATTGTAATGGGTAAATAATATGTATGATAATATACTCTAACTAAATGATCTGATCCGGCTTTACTGGCAGCATAAGGACTTCTAGGGTTATAATTCGTTCGTTCGTTAAAAATGTTCTTTTCTTTAAGTTCTAGGCTTCCATATACCTCATCCGTAGAAACGTGATGAAATTTCTTAACCTTATTTTTTAATGCAGCATCTAATAAAACCTGCGTACCCAAAACATTTGTTCTTATAAAACTGGATGGATCTATAATACTTCTGTCAACATGACTTTCTGCTGCAAAATGAACAACAATATCAACTCCCTGCATTGCTTTACCAACAATCTTCCCATCGCAAATATCTCCATGTATAAATTTATAATTGGGATTTTTCTCTACGCTCTTTAAATTTTCTAAATTACCCGCATAAGTTAATTTATCCAAGTTAACAATCTTATCGTTTGGATATTTATTTAACCAATAGAGTATAAAATTTGAGCCTATAAATCCGGCTCCACCTGTTACAAGTAATTTCATAAAAATTATAATTCGCCGGCTTTAACTTTTTGCGCAACTAAATTATTTGCTTGAAGCAATTCATCATGAGATGTTCCTGCGTCAATCCACCAATCTATAAGTTTGCACTGCATTAATCCTTCTTTGACATAAAAATTATTTAAATCTGTTACTTCTAATTCTTCACGTGCAGAAGGAACAAGATTTTTAATAAAATCAAAAACCCTACTGTCATACATATAGATACCTGTCTGAACAATATCGGATTTTGGATTTTGGGGCTTTTCTTCAATTGATAATACTTTTCCGTTACTATCCATCTCAATAACTCCATATTGTGTTAAATTTGCCTGCATTTTAATGCCAAAAATCATAGCGCCTTTATCTGTCTTTTCAAACTTTTCTACTGCGGATTTTAAATCAAAATTAAAAATATTATCACCTAAAATTACCAATAACTTTTCACCTTTTGCGAATTCCTTAGCCAAAGCTATTGCATCAGATATCCCGCCTTTGGGATTTTTCTGGACTGCATAATAAAGTTTGAGGTTAAAATCTTCACCGGCTTTAAGTAAATTTGCAAAATGTCCTGCATGATCTGAAGAACTTGTAAGAAGAACTTCTTTTATTCCTGCTTTTGCCATTGCTTCAAGCGGATAATAAATCATTGGCTTATTGTATACGGGAAGTAAATGCTTGTTGGTAACAGATGTTAATGGACGAAGTCTTGTAGCAAGGCCCCCTGCTAAAATTACACCTTTCATATTATTCCTCCCATAATCATAAAAATAAAATTGACACTCTTAATTCCCCAATAATAATATATTCTATCATAATTTTAACCATTAATTCTTGAGTCCTTCATATTTTTTTAATCCCTTGATAAGAAAAGTAACAACAGAAAAAAGTGTTACAACGCTCACAACCAAACCAATATTTACCCATTTTTGGGGGCCAAAATAAATTTCAATTTTATAACTTCCATCCTTGGGCAAAATAAAACTATTAAAATACTTATTGTACCGAACGCTTTTAAAATAATACCCCATTTCTTTATTGCTAGCTTCCCAATTATTATCATATCCTTCTGCGAACACAACTCTATCACCTTTTATGGCATTCTCAACTACCACTTCATATTTTGAAGGATTTATATTCTTATAGTTTATTTTAAACCCTGGTCTCTCACTCCAAAAATGGTCCTTGGGATTTGAAACTTCAAATACAGCAATTTTCCCAAACACAGGATCCGAGCAATTTAACAATTTAACAACCGAACAATTAATTTCCTTAAGCCATTTAATTTTTCTAATATCTTTTATAGTCTTAAGGTATGTTTTTTCATCATACTTTCCATCTTTTAAGAAAATTATGCTTTCAGTATCATCTGGAACAATGACATATTTTACAGAAATATCCTGTAGAGTTTTTTCAAAACTCTTATCTTGCATAGTACTTATGACTTTACTGGTACTATACTCTCTTGTAAAGCCTGATCCAACCACAATCGTGTGAACAGGAGAATAAAAGGAGTACAAAGAAGTTTTTGGAACCCAAAATGTCCTAAAAAATATTTTATCCTGAGCTAAAAATTGTTCCAATCTTATGTACTCTGCTGGAATTTGAGTGTATTTAAAAATACCGTCAAGCTCCCCCATCCATGCCGGGCGTATTGAAAATAGTAAATAGAAAATAATAAGCAGTAAAAATAGATTTTGTAAATTGAAAATTGAAAATTTACTTCTCGATTTTAACCACTCATATATTTTCCAAACCGTAAACGGTATTAAAAATGAATAAGAAACTGCAACAAGCGTATACCACTTTGTCGGATCTCTGAACATCATAAAACCGGGGACATTGGTAAACAAAAAATCGTATATTCCACCAAAAGGTTCATTTATACCCTTTGCTAAAAACGCTCCAACTATTGCCGCTAGCGTGAAGAATAAGACTAATTCTTTTTTTTCTTTTTTCTCATTCCTTAAGAAAAGCAAAGAAGAAAAAGCCAGAACTGGAAAAAGCAAAAACTCTGGCCTCATAAAGTATACTTTTCCAAAAATATTTTCCGGCCAGTTGGGCTGCAAAAGTGAAATAGTATTCTCAAATTTTGCAAAACTCAGAAATTTTAATATCCCGTAGCTGGTGTACTCTGCGCCAAAACCTGAAAGAGGGTTTTCCCTTACAATAGCCGTAGGTAATACCCAAAAAGCATGCAGCAGCCCAGAAATAAACAAAACCAACGGTAAAAACAAAATATTCTTAAACTTCTTATTAAAAACTAGGTTGATGCAAGCAAATAGAAGGATTAAAACCAGAGTAACATACGCTATTCTTATATCAAAAAGCGCTTGAAGAGAAAAAAGCAACGCACACAAACAAATCGTTTTAACTAGTGCTCGGGTATTCTTATTCTCTCCTGTAAGTAGTTGGTAAAAATAATAAAAAGCTGGAGGAACCAGGACATACGCTAAAGACAAAAAGATTTGTCCACCCCCCACCAGCATCAAAATATACGTATTGAAGCTAAAAATTGACATCCCCAGAATAGCATAGGGGAATGAAAACAGTTTCCTTGCATAATAATATGGTAAAACAATTGAGAGAATAAGATATGGATATAGATAGCCAACTCTTTGAATTTGCGCCCAATCAAATCCCAACAAATTACCAAAGAAAACTATCGGCAATTGAACGACTATATAATTCCATAACAGTGAAGATCCATTTACTCCTAAACCTGCTCCAAGCGTCCAGTTCCAAGCAGGCGGAGGAAAAAAGGAAAAGTTATGAAACATTTCCTTGTAGTAGACTTGAAAATCTCCTCCTGCAAGTAGTCCCAAAGTAAACCAACTCCGAAAAGTGAAAAGTACCAAAATCACAAGAATCACTAAGGGCAAAACTCTAATTATATATTTCATCTTTTTTTACCGTTTTTTACTTCTCTATATATATTTTTTAACACGGAGATACAGATGAATACAAACACAAAAGACATATAGTGATTAGCATCTATTTGTAAGCCTAAAACGTATAACAGAAGAGTAAGGAAGAAAAAGATAAATGCAATCTTTTCAGTTGATTGTCTTAGTAAAAACAATATTATTATTAAAATGTATCCAAAAATATTAATCATTATTTTTTTTAAGCTTAATAAAAATTATAAGCAAAATCGAGAATGCAATAAATGTTACAATCCCATTCTTTGTAATTAACTCATGCTGCTCGTAGACAATAGTGATACGCCTGTCTTTGGGATTTTCTACATACCATGCATTGCCGTATCCGCTTTGGATGTGGGCAAATATTCGCTTTTTACCATTCTCTATACTATACGCTTGCCAACCATTTGCGTAGGTTTTGTTAAATGTAATAAACCCACTATAAAAGCTTTTTGGCAAAGTCAAAATATATTCAATCGGATTAACCTGTGTAATTTTTAATATCCTTGTGAAATCTTTACTAGCAACCCGAGATTTCGTAACACAAGAAAAATTAACATAATTTGTATCAATAGCGCTTTCTATCATCAGGTTACGAATCACGCCAGAACCCCGTTTTGATAACCCGTTCGAAACAGACCTTATATAAATGGAATGCTTATACGGATTAAATTCATCTATTTGAAATATTCTACTTATTGACTGTGTTTTATCAGACGGACCGGTAGGACTGACAAACTCAATGTCCTCCTGTTTTAGTTCCTTTTCTTTAAGAGTTACGTCACTTAAATGCTTCTTTGCTAAAATAACCTCTACCTCTTGTTCACGACTGTCTAAATCATAACTTAATTTAAAACTTCTTCCTGTAAGCTCGCTTACTGGAAATTCTATGCTCTGCGCACCTTTAGGAATACTAACAGAGTCTTTATTAATAAAAACTTGGGAACTGTAAGATAAAGATGAAGTATACTGACCCCTTGATAAAGGAAATAACTTCGATTCATTTGGTACAACTTTTTTATTACTTGAGTTGGAAACACTCAAATCTGTAATTTCTGATCCGGGAACATAAACTTTTCCTTCACAAGCATATTGCCCATCCTGCACAATGTTAAATTTAAATTGCATATGCTTTGTATTTGTTCCAATATCCATGCGCTCAATTTCGCCTTTCCCAGCACATTCATCACAGATACCTTCTGCAATATAAGTATCAATTAACGATTTATATTTATCAGAATAACTTATGGGATTTAACACGGCAGGCCCGATTACATCAGGCGTTTTTCTCGATAACATGGCATAATCAACTGAACCTGCTAAGAACGAGTTTGTATAGGAAGCGTGTGAAGATAAAGCAATACCGTAATTATTTAATTTATCAAGAGGCTTAAATCTATATACTGTAAAATAATCATTAATAATCTTCCTTTCGAAGTCCGGATCGCTGTCTAATCTTTTCGTTATTATTTTGGGGTCTATATATTGCCAAGTGGAAGGATAATAAGGAACGTGATCATAACGCACTAACACAAAAGGTATTTGATTTTTCAATATAAATTGTTTGTAGCCATCGTAGTCTTTGTTTTGCAGCAGAAGATAGATAGCCTGATTACTTGACTCTGACATTGGTTTATAGGCAAGTGTGGTAATAAAGCTACAATTTATTAATCTGGGAATTAAATCTACTCCTACGTAAGAATTTCCATATTTTTCCCACTCCGCATTCGATATCCAACCGCCTCTGGGGATAATCATTACATCTTTTCCCTGACACTGCGGTTCAAAAACTTTTTTAAGTTGGTAATATTCTGGTGGTATTTGAGTTTTGGAGGAAACAGAATGAGGTTTGTGATTGAATAAAAAGTTATATTTTATTAAATTGTCAGAGGAAAAAAGAAAAAAGGGCCCCGTGACAACAATTCCAAACGCTATAATTATACCCAATGACAAAACAAGCAGTGTTTTATTCCTCTTTTCCAGTAAGTATTTAAATGCGAGCCCAGCTCCCATACATGCAACGCTAAAAAGGGCAAGATGATAAAACATACCTGCTTTGTGATAGGAATCTCTAAATGCACCGAAGAAAGGTATATATTCAAACGCAAAACGATTTAAAAAAGCAAACGGAGGATTACTAAATTTTACTATAAAGATTGAAACCAAAAGCATAATAAGTAAATATAAAAAGGTGTTTCTATTCTTGAACTTTCTTAACTTAGAAACAAAAAATAAAATTAAAAAAGGAAGTAAAAAAAGAGGCAGTGTAAAAAATCTATTATCAGTATAAAAAGTACTCCAGCTGAAAGGATTACCATTCATAAGAGGTATACCAAGAGTTCTAAATACATTCAGCAATTGGGATGGAATAAAACCCTGATTAAACCATGAAATAGTACCCGTGCTCGACTGTTGTTCATATACATCTTTAAGAATTAGCAGGGCAGGAAAAAACCACCACCATATCGAAAGTAAAATAAGCATAAAAAATGTCCCCAAGGCTACTATCTCCTTTAGTACAATCTTTTTTATCTGAAAGATAAAATTAATCAGTAAATATAAAGAAACCCATACCAAATATTGAGCAATAAAAATATAGGTTAAAAATCCCGGACTCATCATAATCAATGTCAAAAAAAATATTATTGTCCAGGGCACATTTTTTTCCGCTTTTGTACTTCCCAATGGATAAACTTTAAAAAGCGCGAGCATATTAAGGGGCAAAAATGCAACTATATACGCGTCCGGATTAAAAGTAAAAAATGCATAATAAAATGTGTAAAGATTAAATGTATAAAAAAGCGCAAACAGAAAACTTATAACTCTATGATAATTTTGACTATTTTTTCCTTTGAGTAATAATGTCCATAAGTGATTCGCAAGTAAATAAAAACTTAATATCGAGGAAAATAATAGGAAAACATATAATACAAACTGCGAGGCAGATAGATTTCCTAAAGTTTCCTTGCCTATCGAAATCATCAACCAATAGATAAACCAACTCCAGCTTGCTTCGATATTCCAAGGAAACACACGAGTATCAATGTTATAAAATACTCTAACAAAAGAATTCTTCGTGTCGACAGGCAAAAGAGTATCGACAAAGTAAATAATAGAGTTACCCGAAAACCAGTGCCAAACACTAACAATAGCAAGAATAAGACCCATTAATAGTAAAATCATGTGTATTCTATTTTGTTTAAAATATTTTTTAAGAAAAGTCATCATAGACATAAATTTGAATTATTCTTTATGAATTCTTTGTTTAATTAAACTATATAATTGCTTCAAGAAGATAATAACTAAAAATACATATATAAACGAGATGTAATGATTTGCTTCAACAAATTGACCAAATATATAAAAGATTGCCATGAGAATAAAAAAGATGAACACTCCATATTCGGGTGATATTCTCAAAATAAAGATTGTTAAAAACAATATATAGATGAGAATGATAGATTGGCCAAACAAAACACGAAAACATAGATAATACACTATCAAAAAGGGCCACGTAGATAATACTTTCTGATTTTGTTTTAATAATCGAATGATCGTTTCTTTCATATCAACTTTTTCTTATGTACTTATAAATGACAAGCCATAAAAAACTTAGTAATACGGAATAAATACCAACAATTTCTATCAATTTCTGCTTTCTATACTCCACGATAATTTTTCGGTTAACAGGTTCCTTAATATACCACGCATTTGCGTAACCGCTGATCAAATGCGGAAGGAGATTATTACTCCCCTCTGGATAGGCTATCCAATCAGTATCATACGTTTGATTAAACACCAAAAACCCCGTATATCCTGAGGGGACAGATAAAACATACTGCACCGGATTTTTTTTATCAATTGATAACTTTGCGTTACTCAAACGATTAGTGTTGATTTTTGTATCGCAGGAAAATTGAAAATCCCCAATATTAATCTTACTTATAACTGTAATATCTGAAATCGCAATGGGAAGATTTTGTCCATCTAAATAATATAAATATGCATAGTAATCCTGTTTACTTGGCAAATTAATAGTGAAAGTATATGAATAATGATAAGGATTCCCTACGTTTTTTTCGAGTGCATCTACTACAAAAAAATTCTCGTCAGGTTTCTCAAGCGAGGCAAAATACTTGAGTAAACCTTGGGATACTTGACCTTGAGAAATCGCAATTATCATTCTACCGCTTGATTCAGGACTCAGTTCAAAATTAATTTTATATGTCCCCGGATTAAGATTTCCGATTTTAATCTCTTTTACCTCTTCTGATTTTGCTTGATTGATCCGCGATCTTAAAATTTCATTGGGTTGATAAAAAACACTAGCAAGATAACTACCCTTTTTAAAGGGAATGGGGGTCTTCCCCGACCCTTCTTCGGCAGTTAAAATTTGGTTCTCAACTAAGACCGACGTGATCTTTGCATTATTTTTTATATTCAATGCTTCACATGTATAATTCCCATCTTTGGGAATATCAAGACGCATTCGATAGGCCATGCGGTCAAAATCAGTTTTAATAATCTTGTTTGAAAAATACCCTAAAAGATTTTTTTGAAATGTAAGCAAAGAAACAACCATCTCATTATTTTTAGGAATTCTTAGATACTTATGATCTTTTTTAAATTGTGTTGATAAATAATCATAAACAGTATTCTTCTCATCCTCAAGAAAGTTACTTGCCTCAGAGCGCTTATTGCTTGTTGCAAACCTATCTCCGCGATAAGCAGAAACAAGACTATAAACTTTATTCCATTTATTGATATAATTTCTTATATCTTCTTTTAAGCGATCTCCATTTCCAGCTTCGATGTTTGCGGCAAGCTTTTTGAATGTGTCATCAGCGCTGACAATCCCAAGACTAATCTGAATATCTATTGGTTTGTTTGAATTCCATTTGGGAATCATGGATTTAATGAAATTTTTAACTCTTTGAAATGAGCTGGTGGCAGCAATAAACCTGGTATCAATTCTTATACAACCAATGCAATTCCCAACTGTAGTAAAAACAGTTGCCTTATCCTCATAATTAATACGGTCCAAAGGCGCACTCAAAAGTACGGGTTGATTAATGTTTCCTATTCTCTTTGAGATATTTGCAAAATCGGTACCGCTATTAATATCTGATTGGAGAAACACTACATCTTGTGTTAAATTAAATCCATATTGTTGTTTTTTTTGAGTCGTTTTTTCAAAAAGTGTAAAAAAATCATTCGTATATATTTTTGAGAACTCTTGATCGAGAAAAAGTAGTGCTTCTGCTTTTTGTGGTTCTACATACACCCAGCCAGTCGCTTCGTGAGGAACAAAATCTTTCCTTATGAGAACATACCTAATATTATTTTGTACTAGGTAATTTTTAAAAGCATTAATATCGCCCTGTTCTAATTGCAAATAAGGCGCTTGAATAGCAGATTCCGAATATTTACTAAACATTGATGTTGCCAGAAAATTACAATGAACTAACCCGACCAGCATATCCTGGCCAATATATGACGTATTATATTTCTTCCAAACCGCATCAGTTATAAAACCAGCTCTCGGAACAATCATAGTTGTCTCGCCTTTACATTTATTTTCAAAAAATGTTTTAAAAGAGAGATATTCAGGAGGTATTTGAGTTCTCGCGTTAATGGTGTAATCTTCTTTATCGTATGTAAACAATAAAGACTTAGTACTATTATTGAAGAAGAGGAAAAATGGACCGGTTAATATGATGGATCCGATTGTAAATACTACGATAAAAGAGTATAGAATTAATTTCAAACGTTTTTTCCACAAGAAAGTTCCAGTAAAAAAAAGACCTATTGCAATAAAAATAAAATATGCGGGGAGAAAGTATACCCCGGCCTTCTGGAAAGCATCCCGAAAACCTCCGAAAAAAGGCACGTACCGATATGCAAAACCAAGAATCAAAGAAAAAGGAGGATTACTAAATTTAATAATGAATAAAGAGATAAGAGCCATCAGAAGAAAAAATGTCAACAAAGGTTTTGCCTGCTTCTTTAAAAAAATAAACGACGTAAAAAACAACAAAGGGAAAATAAATAAGGGAAAGGTAAAAAGATAGTTTTGCTCATACAATATGCTCCAGGGAAATTTATTGTTTATCATAAGACCGCTTCCCATAAGTCTTATAGCATTCAGTAGTTGACTCGGTTCAAATCCTTGATCAAACCAAATAGTCGTACCAAAACTACTTTGACTACTGTACGCTTCTTTTAATCCAAGAAGGGACGGGTAAAACCACCACAAATTAAAAAGAATAACCAAGATAATAAATCCCATCAGTTCAAATGTAAGTCTACTCAATATTCCTTTTTTTGACACAATCCAAAATAAGATAAGATACACGAATAACCAAACTAAATACTGAAGAAAAAAAACATAGACAGTAAATCCCGGAGACATACCTATCAAGGAAATCAAAAAAACAAATAACCAAAGGTTATTCCTTCTGTGGTTTTCTTCACCAACAATCGGATATATATGGAAAAGAGCCAGAAGATTTAATGGCAGTAGTGCTAGGATAAACATTCCGGGATTAAACATAAATAAGAAATTAGAAAAGGTAAAGATATTTAACGTATAAAGAAGTGCGCAAACAAATGCCGTTGATTTAAGTAAAAAGTGGAATCGATTTTCAG